>Ga0172364_10001372_pt1 | contig 18654 bp, 12 predicted proteins | sample LakKivSesite10cm_FD_114545 | JGI IMG/M metagenome (GOLD analysis project Ga0172364, IMG submission 114545) | Sediment microbial communities from Lake Kivu, Rwanda - Sediment site 10cm | ecosystem: Environmental > Aquatic > Freshwater > Lake > Sediment | place: Rwanda: Western Province, Lake... | reverse complement strand
CTTTCCAGCCACCCGGATGTCGTCAAAGCCGCCCACGATGGACTGGAAAGCCGCGGCTACGGCATGTCCTCCGTCCGCTTCATCTGCGGCACCCAGGACATCCACCGGGAGCTCGAGCGGAGGATGACGGAGTTCCTGGGGACAGAAGACACCCTTCTTTTCCCCTCCTGCATGGACGCCAACGCGGGTGTTTTTGAGGCCGTCCTGACCAAAGACGACGTCATGATCTCGGACCGCTTGGTCCATGCCTCGCTCATCGACGGCATCCGCCTCTGCAGCGCCATGCACGACACCTATAAGCATTCCGACATGGCGCATCTCGAGGAGAAGCTCCAGCTTCACGCCGACAAACGCCTGAAAATGGTCATCACAGACGGCGTCTTCTCGATGGACGGCGACACGGCAAAGCTCGACGAGATGGTGGCGCTCTGCGAGAAACACGGCGCCATGCTCCTCGTCGATGACTCTCACGCCAGCGGATTCATCGGCAAGACGGGTCGGGGCACCCACGAAAAATGCGGCGTCATGGGAAAGATCGACATCATCACAACGACCTTCGGCAAGGCCCTCGGCGGAGCGTCCGGGGGCTGCGTATCGGGCCGGCGGGAGCTCGTTGAGATGTGCCGCCAGAGGGCCCGCCCGTATCTTTTTTCGAACACCATCGCTCCGGTTGTCGTCTCCGGCGTCCTCAAGGTCATGGAAATACTGAGCGCAAGCACGGAGCGGCGGGATAAGCTCGAAAAGAACGCCGCTTACTGGCGCAAGGGGCTAACCGCGGCCGGTTTCATCCTCAAGGAAGGGGACACGCCGATCGTCCCGGTGATGCTCTTCAACGCCAAGCTGTCCCAGGATTTTTCCCGGGCCCTCTATGATGAGGGAATCTACGCCATCGGCTTTTTCTTCCCGGTTGTTCCCCAGGGCCAAGCCCGCATCCGGACGCAGATCTCGGCCGGTCATGAGATCCGCCACCTCGACCAAGCCCTCGACGCTTTTGTCAAGGTGGGGAAAAAGTTCGACGTCTTGGGCAAGACCAAGCAGGAAATCATTGAGATGTATGGAATCTAGAGGCCGGCCGGATAGCTACTTCGCCCCTAGAAAATGTCGGCTGTGAACGTCCCACCATCTATTCACTTTTTTTAACAATTGTGATAGCCTCGATTTTCATAGAAATGGATTGATGGCTCGAGTTCATCCAACTGAAGGAGTAAAGGGAATGATAAAAAGAGCCCTAATGATTGGGGCACTGAGTCTCGGTCTGATATTTTTCGTTTCCAGAATTGGCTTCGGCCAGGAAGAGGAAACGCAACCGGCGCGGCTTGAAGGGAAGATTATGGACGCAGATCAGAAGCCCCTTGCCGATGCAGAGATCCAGTATAAAAACCTGGATTCCGGCCAGACAGCCTCGGTGAAATCAAACAAAAAGGGAAATTTTTTCATTCGGGTTTTTTCCCCGGGAAAATATTCTATAACCGCCACCAAAGAGGGATATGTGCCCCATAGCCTAGAAGTTGAAATCAGACCTGGTTCCTCTCAACATCTCACTATCAATCTGGCCAAAGAGCTCAGCCCGGAACAAAAAAGCCAGCGGGAGGCAATGGATTCCTTCCAGAAGGGTGTCGCACTGGCCAACGAGAAAAAGCTCGAGGAGGCCACTGCTGCCTTCAGGACAGCGACGGAGCTCAAACCGGATTTCGCCGAGGCCTATATCAACTTGGGGCTGCTTCTTTTCCAGCAGACCAAGGACGAGGAGGCCGAAAAGGCTTTGCTCAGAGCTTTGGAACTCAAGCCCGACGAGCCCAAGATCAGAGCGACGCTCGGAAGCATCTATTTCGAGAAGGCACGGATTTTGCTGGAGGCGGATAGGGTTGACGAAGCCTTAGAGCAATTGAAGACCTCCTATTCCTACGACCCGGAATATTCATATACGAGCTATCTCCTGGGATATGCCCATTACAAAAAGGGCCACAAGGAGGAGGCCATCAAGTACTTTGAAGCTTTCCTCGAGAAGGAACCTGACTCTCCCCAAGCCTCCAAAGTGAGAGAGATATTGGAGAATTTAAAAAAACAGTAATCCCGGCACCAACGGCCTTCGTTGACAGCTCTTATTCCCGTCGCTAGAATGGATTCCCGAGGAGACTTAATTATAAGAAAATGGCCGGACGATTCCGACGTTACGGGCTGCCGGGCATCCTGGCGGGTCTGGCCGCGCTCGCGGTGCTTTTCTACTTCCTCCAGATTAAAGGAAATATCCTAGGGCAAAGGAGGCCGACCGCCGAAGTCGGCCGTTGGATTTCTCCACTCAAGCCATCTGACCTCAATGTCCTCTTCATTACACTTGATACCACCCGGGCGGACCACATCGGGTGCTATGGGTATCCCCTGATTAAGACGCCCAATATTGACAACCTGGCGGCCCAAGGGATTCTTTTCCAGAACGCGACGGCGCAGTGTCCGCTGACATTGCCTTCTCATTCGTCCATGTTTACGGGCACCTATCCGTTCTTCCACGGCGTCCGGGACAACGGCGGGTTTTATCTCGAGGAGGAGCAGGTGACCCTGGCCGAGGTCCTGCGGCCGGCCGGGTGGGCGACCAGCGCGTTTGTCGGCGCCTTCGTCCTCGACTCCCGCTGGGGAATCGACCAGGGCTTCGATTATTATTACGACAATTTCGATTTCGCGAAGTACAAGAAAATAAGCCTGGATTCTGTCCAGAGGGAGGGGGGAGAGGTCGTTCAGGCTTTTTTTGACTGGTTCGACCAAAACAATCCGCAGAAATTTTTCAGCTGGATCCATCTCTATGACCCCCATACGCCATACGAGCCCCCCGAGCCCTATAGGACTGAATATGGGGGACGGGAATACGGCCTTTATGACGGTGAGATCGCTTATGCGGACCACCTGATCGGCCGAGTTCTGGAGAAGTTGAGGGAAAAGGGCCACCTTGAGAGAACGGTGGTGGTCGTTGTTGGAGACCATGGCGAGAGCCTGGGAGAACACCATGAGAATGCGCATGGCTTCTTTATCTATGATGCGACCGTCTCGGTTCCTATGATTATCCGGATACCCTCATCCGTCCTCCGGGGGAAGACGGTCGCCGCCCAAGTCCAGAACATCGACCTCATGCCGACTCTCTGCGAGCTTCTGGATGTTCGTGTGCCCAGGGAAGTCCAGGGACAGAGCCTTCTTCCTCTGGTAGCCGGCAAAGATCAAAGAACGCAAAATGAGGCTTATAGCGAGAGCTTCTATCCCCGCTACCACTACGGCTGGAGCGAGCTCAAAAGCCTGCGGACCTCAAAGTACAAGTTCATCCAGGCGCCCCGGCCTGAGCTTTATGACCTGAGCCTCGATCCGCGGGAGAAGACCAATATTTTCAGCCGCGAGAGCGCGCTGGCTCAGCGGTTCAGCCGCAATCTCAAGAAACTGGAAGAGAGAATGTCCCGGGAGGGGATCGAACGCAAAGGTCCCCAGGCGCTGGACAGCGATTCCCGCGAGAAGTTGATGGCCTTGGGTTACATCGGCGGGTTCACCTCCGCGGCCAAGCTGACCCAGAAAGACAACTTGGGAGACCCTAAGGACAAAATTATCCTTTATAACAAGATTAAGATGGCGGAAGGGGCTTCGTCGAACAGGGAGTATGACGAAGCCTTGATGCGGCTGAATGAAGTGATCGAGGAGGACCCGGGGATTATGGAGGCCCGTCAGGTCCGGGCGAATATCTATCTTCAGCTCGACCGGGCGGAGGAGGCTGCAGAGGAATGTAAAGAAGCCCTGAAAATTGACCCCGAATACAACGCGGCAGTCTTCACCCTGGCCCTGGCTTATAAAAAGCTGAAGAAATATGACGAGGCCATCGCCGGGTTTGAGCGGTCCATCCAGCTCGACCCGAGAGACCCGAAACCGCACGTCAACCTGGGAGAGGTCTATTTGGATATCAGGGACCTGGACCGGGCGATCATCCATTTTGAGCAGGCCATTTCCATCGACCCTGAGCACAGCTCGCTGGCCCATAACAACCTGGGAGCCGCCTTACTGGAAAAAAAGATGCTCGACCGGGCCGAAGAAGAGCTTCTCAAGGCTCTGGAGTTGCGGCCGAGGATTCCTGACGCCCACCACAACTTGGGTCTTCTTTATGAAGAAAGGGGAGATCTGAAACGGGCGATGGAGGAATACAAAAAGGAAATCGAGATCCACCCCGGCGCCCACCCCGCCCATTTTAACCTCGCCCTTCTCTACGGAAAAATGGGGCTTTTCCATGAGCAGGTGCAGCACCTCAAGGAGGCGATCAAAGCGGATCAGAGCTTTGCCCGGGCCTATCTCTTTCTGGCCAAGGCCTATGTCGACCTGAACGAGAATTTTGAGGAAGCAATCGCTTTGGCCAAGAAAGGGCTGGAGCTTGAGCCTGAGGCCGAATCCGCTCCCCTGGGCCATTATGTCCTGGCCGATATCTACAACCGACTCGGCCGATGGGCAGAAAGCTCGCAAGAGCTTCAAAAGGGCCGAGCGCTTGAGCAGAAAATCAAGTCTTCAAGAGTGACCTAGATCGTCTTCACTCCTACGCTCAAGTTGCGATCTGGAGTTCGTCCTTAACCTCTTTAAAGGTCTCCAGAACTCGGTCCAGATGAGCGTCGGTGTGAGTGGCCATATAGCTCGTCCGAAGGAGAGCGAAATTGGGCGGGACGGCCGGGGGCAGAGCGACATTGGTGTAAATTCCGGCTTCAAACAGAATTTTCCAGGCCCGGATGGTGCTGAAGGGATCGCCGATGACGATGGGGATGATCGGCGTTTGGCTGGGGCCGATATTGTAACCCATAGTCCGGAGCCCGGTCCTCATTCTCTCGCCGACTTTTTGCAGCCGTTCGACCCGTTCGGGCTCCCGCTCCAAGATGTCCAAACAAGCGAGCACCGTGGCGACGTTGGCCGGCGGGAGGCTCGCGCTGAAAATAAACGGCCGGGAGAAGTGCTGGATCCAGTGCACCGCCTCCTTCGGTCCGGCGATGAACCCGCCCACAGAAGCAAACGACTTGCTGAAAGTCCCCATCACCAGGTCGACGTCCTTGACACAGTTGAAGTGCGTGGCCGTACCCCGACCGCCGCCGAGGACCCCTAAAGAATGGGCATCGTCAACCATAAGCCGAGCCCCATAGGCCCGGCAGAGGGGGACGATCTCGGGAAGGGGAGCGATATCACCTCCCATACTGAAGACGCCGTCGACGATAACCAGTTTGGCCGGCTCGGGAGGACAGGACTTCAAAATTTTTTCCAAATCTGCCGGATCGTTGTGACGGAAATGGCGGGCATGAACGCTTTTTTGGACTCTGGCCTGCCGAACGCCGTCGACAATGCTGGCATGAACCTCTTTATCGGTAATGATGATGTCGCCCCGGTCGACGATCGCCGGGATTGTCCCCAGGTTGACCTGGAAACCAGTGCTGTAAACAAGGGCGGCCTCCTTGCCCACGAATTTCGCCAGCCGGTCCTCGAGCTCGAGGTGCATCTCGAGTGTTCCGTTGAGAAACCGGGATCCGGTGCAGCTCGTCCCGTACTTTCGGACGGCCTCGATCGCCGCTTCCTTAACCTTCGGGTGAATGGTCAAGCCAAGGTAGTTGTTCGAGCCGATCATGATGAATGTCTTCCCGTTGATGACAGCCTCCGGGCCCTCGGCTTGGTGGATGGGAATAAAATACGGATAGAGTCCCAGACTCTGAGCAGTCCGGGGATTGGTCGGATAGCCGTATTTCTGGCCCACTTCAGGGTCTGAGTAAAACCCGATGCACTTCTCGAAAAGATCCATCACTCACTCCTTTCGTTTCTGGAGCGCCGCCGGGCCAATCATTGGAGTTGCGGCCGCAGGGCTCCCTTACTCCTGTATTCTTGAAAAAGCCGGCCCCAGGGGGATTCTTTGAGCCACCGCTTGGCTATGCGCTTTTCCTGGAGCGGCCAGTGGATGACATCGTGATAGATATAAGAGTACAAAGTCAAGAAATAGAGAAGCGGCGGACGGGTCAGGAGCTTCTGGAAAATGCGGGTGGGGCCGAACCAAGTGAACCAGCCGGCGAACCGATGGAAGGACCGCCCGACCTTGAAGCCCCAGTTCTGTTGAGCCAGCTCTCGGTCTCCAACGATCTCGATTTCCTCGGGGCGTCCGATACCGAGTCCGGCTTCATGGGCCAGCCGAATGTACTTGATGCCCATGGGGTCGAATCCCATGAGCTTGGCGGCGACGGCATCGATGGCCACTTGGTCCGCGCCGGCCAGCAGGACATCCTTGGTAACGGGCTTCATGATCCGCGGCCCGGGGCCATTGCCCGCCGTCGTGCCGTCCATGACGCAGAAAAGGCCGGGGTGAATTTCCCTCTGAATGGCCAGAAGGTCGACCAACGTTTCGTGGATGTAGGTGTGAGTGTAATGGCGCTTATGTGTCAGAAGCCCTCCGAAGGCATTTTTCATTGCTCCCGTCGTGGTCGTGTAGATGTGGCACTTGACCGTGGGGAGATGGACAATGTTTTTGCCTACAAAATAATCGGGAATGCGGATTCCCTTTTTATAAATTTTGTCCAGGACGAGCATCCGGGCTTTTGGCCGGAAGACAATCCAGTTCATGTCTGCTTTCTTGAAGTTGAAAAGGACCTTGACGCCGTGAGCTTCAAAGATTGGACGGTAGCCGTTGAGATCTTCTCCCTTATAAGCATTCGTGACCTCAGTTTTATTTTGGACGCAGGTGAGGGGAATGAAGCCGTGCTTCTTCAGGGCGAGGATTGAGCCCTCGAGCTGCCAGGGAGTGGTGTTGGCCGATGGAAAAGGGTAGTGCCACGAAATGTTGTCTTTGAGGATAGTCGGGGTGCCATTTTCCAGGGCACAGGGCCCGTCAGCCAGCTCGAAGAGCCGGCCGATGTCGTCGAGAACGCTGGCAGGCGAGGTTATTAAGAGCGCAACTTTTGTCTTGCTCAAATTATCCAGCTCCTTTGAAACTCTAGAAGATTGTAGTGCTTTGCGTCCCAGCTGACAAGGGCGAAACCGACTTTCTTTTTGGGGGGGAGGTCCTCCCCATTTTTCCGGGCGGGGTTCAGGCTTCTATTGAAGGATAGCGCCGGAGGGCGAATTTCAGAAGAAAGCAGCAGGAAATCCCGGCCAGCCCCAGCGCGAGTCCGAACATAATGCTGACAACGGCTGTGAGGCTGAGCCCGAATTTCCCCAGGCCGAGAAAGGCCAGCCCTAAAAGGAACAGAAATCCCAGGTCGAGGAGCATGGCGATGAGGACGTTAAGGTTTTGCTTCATCGCCTTTTGGGGAGAGATCCAGTCCAGAAGTGGCCGGGCCAGGTCGATGGCGAGGTTGACGCACGTTAAAAAAGCCGTCACGGGAAGGGCTAGAGCCAGGCAGGGGAGCCACTTTCCAGCGCCCAGGTGGAAACGGAAGACAAGCACGGCCGTGGCGCTCGCGATTCCCAACATGGCGATGGCCATCGAGTGGAGGAACTTGGCCAGAACCTGCTGCCGATAGTCCACGGGAATGGCCTTCGAGATCCAGAATTTGTGTCCTTCTCTGGAGAAAGAGGAAGAGGCGACGCCGCTCAAGGTGGCGCAGAGCACCATGAAAATCGTCATCGCCAGGGCTCCCGTGACCGGCTTGGCCGAAGTGATCAGGCGAATGATGTCCGATGTGTCGTCACCCGGACTGCCCGAGCTCGGCATCAGGGCGAAAATGACGGGAACCATGAGGACTCCGAGGACTCCGTTGAGGAGGAAAATCGGCGTCCGATTCATCAACCGGAACTCCCGGAGGAAAATGGCCTTCACCGGATGACGGCCGGACGTCAACCGGATCTTCCCTACCGCTTTCGCCCTGCGTCCGGAGACCCCGCTTCGTTCGCTCAACCCCATGAGACCTCCGAAGAACAGGCGCTGGGCCCCGGCCACAAGACCGCCATAGAGCAGGACCGAGAGCCCGGCGAAGAGGATAAAGCCGGCCAAGCCGGCGCCGGAGAAAAGGCCGTCGTCGAGGAGCCGAGTTGCCCAAATGGACGGCGGAAAGCGTCGGCCGATCGACTGGACCAGGCCGTTTGGAGAGGCGATCATGGCCATGATTTTCTGAGCGTCCGGGCTTGAAGTGCCGGCCGCCCGGCTCAGTCCGAACTGAAGGAAGAAAGCGGCGCCGATAAGAACCAGAGACCCGATGACGATCAAGAGGTCCTTTTTGCGGCCGATATTAACCACCCGCATCATCCCGATAACCGCCAGCCCAGCGGCCGCCAGGGGAATCACCGGGAGCAGAAGGTAGGTAAGGGGCATGAGGATCCAGTAGTCCGGCTTTCCCGGCTTCCTGAAGCCGTAGACAAGGAGGATCGGCAGGATGAGCGGGGCGATGGTCAGGTACTCATTGACCAGAACGACGGCGAACTTGGAGAGCATAATCTGGGATGGTTTTAGAGGCAGGGAAATAAGGTACTCCAGGTCCGTAGAGAAATAGAAAGTCGCAATAAGGTAGAAGAGGCCGAATACCAGTATGACGAGCTGTCCGGCCAGGATGGCCAGAGTAAGCAAGGCCTTTTCCTGGCCGATGGACTTGAGCATATCGAACCCGGCATTGAGGAGACGGACGTAAAGGACCAGCGTTGGAACAACACCGACCACCGCCAGGGCGATGAGAGGGACGAGCCAGCGGTCGCGTTTCTCGATGAATAGCCGGTGGCGAATAACCGACCAGCCGAAATTTGAGTTCAGGGCGGCCTTGACCAGCGCGGCAGTCGGACTCATGATTCAGTCAGCTCCAGGAAGATATTCTCCAGCGAGACCTTGTCTTTGGCCTGGTCTCGGAGCTCGGCCATTGTCCCGCAGGCGGCCAGGCGGCCTTTATGAATGATGGCAAGCCGGTCACACAGACGTTCGGCGACTTCCATGATATGAGTCGAGAAAAACAGAGTGCCGCCCTTGGCGCAATGCTCCCTCATGGCCTCTTTCAGGAGATGAGACGAGCGAGGATCGAGCCCGACCATGGGCTCATCGAGGACGAGCACGCGGGGTCGGACCATCAGTGCAGCCGTCAGGATGATCTTCTGGCGCATCCCGTGGGAGTAGGTTTGGATGGGACTGGCGACCGCATGGGAGAGTTCAAAGGCCTCCAGCCAGTATCCGATCCTTTCCCGTCGGTCTCGTCCGGAAACGCCGTAGACATCCCCCATGAAGTTGAGGTATTCGATGCCCTTGAGGCGCTCGTAGATCTCCGGTTCGTCCGGAACATAGGCGGTCATAGCCTTCGTGCGCAGAGCGTCCGCCTGGTTGTCCAGGCCGGCGATCCGGATTGTCCCCTGATCGGGCTTGAGAATGCCTACGATCAGCTTGATGGTCGTTGTCTTGCCGGCACCGTTCGGCCCAAGGAAACCGAAAATCTCACCCGGGGGGACGGTCAGGGTCAAGTCGTCGACTGCTCGGACGGCCCCTTTATTGTAACTCTTCGAAACATGGTCGATTTCGATCATTCGGCCTCCTCAATGCTTGTTGCGGATCCCATCTTAGAAGGATATACGAGAAACTGCAACCGGCGTTTAGGGCCGGATCGAAAGGGTCACCTTCAGAACTCCGCGGTCTTGGAGGGAAAAGAAGCGGACGGTCGGGTCGAACCTCCGCTCCCAAGTCTTATTATAAACGAGATAGATGTCATTGCCGGGCCTGACCTGCCAGCGCAGCCGGGCGTTCCAGCCCAGCTTGCGGGAGATGTCGTCGTACTGGATATAGTTCATGAAGCCCAGGTCCGGAGAGACGAAGAAATCCGCTTTGAGTTCGTAAACGTTTTCGTTGATATGTCCCTCGGGCAGGCGGCCGCGCACAAGGTCGACTCTGACGGACAGATTGGCGTATCCGTCCACCTTGACGGCCAGCCCGAGGCCTGTCTGATTCAGGTGCCCGGAATAGAATTGGCCGAAGCTGGTGCTGGCGTCCAGGACGGCGGCCCGATGGCTGGCCGTGTTGAAAGAGAGCTGGCAGTTCGTGAAATCGTAAGGCCCGGCCGGCAGCACGACCCCGCGCGCCACCTCAAAGTCAAAGGGCAAAATATCGCGGTTTGGGCTGACTTCAAACTGGAAGCGCTCTCCGCTTTCCGTCTGGAAACTCAGAGGCGTGAACTGGATCCGACGCGTTTCCAGGCGGCCGTCGAGGTCCCAGTAAAAATCGAAGCTCGTCTGGAAAAAGAACTGACGCACAAACTTGTCCAGCAATCCTCTTTCCGGCCGCGGCTGGTAGGCCAGCCGGACGAAGAAGGTTTGGAAACTCTGCCGCATCATGTAGCCCAGTGCCGGGTTGAGGGCTTCGCCATAATAGGCATAGGTGCTTTCTACGTTCCACAGGTCGTTCGGGTAGTTGGCCCGGAGCCCGAAACCGTGATGGCGGCCGGGCTTGTCGTTCCAGTTGTAGGCCCCCCAGGCCGCCAGCATGAGATTCTTGTTGCCGGCGAACCGGGAGGTGGAGTAATTGAAGTCGACTCCGGCCAGGGTGTTCGGTTCTCCCGTCGGGCTGCCGTTGGTAATAATCCAGCCGACTTTGCTCTCGGCAAGAATGTTTTGGGTCATCCGGGCGGCAAAAAGATTCCGGCCGAGAAGGCCCGGAAAATCGCCGGTTTGGACGTCCAGTGCGGAGATGTTGGTGCGGCCGATCTTGCCGTAGAGCTTGGCGCCGAAACGGACGGGCACCTGTTCGCCTTCGTAGAGTCCGATCCGGCGGCTGAAAAAGGGCATGAAGCTGATGCTTGAGCTGAAACTGAACGTCTCCGAACCCTCCAGAAAGAACATTCTTTTTTCCGGGAAAAAAAGCGGGAATCGGGTGAGGTTGATGCGGCGCTCGTCGACCTCGGTTTCGGCGAAATCCATGTTGTAGCTGGCGACGCCGACGAGGTTGGGCGTGAAGTTTTTATAGATATCGAACCCGCCGTCAAGAGACGTGTTCCGTCCGGACTTTTCGGCAACTCCGCCGGTCGAGCTGGCGAGCCCATAGGGCTTGAAGGTCAGGCCTTTTCCCTGCCGGACACCCTCGATACCGGTGAGGGAGGCGGCCTCCATCGGGTTATTGAATTTGCTGTCCCGGTTGGTTCCGGCGAGACGGATCGTCTCCAATTTTCGGGGGATAATCCTCTCGAGGTTGATCCCCCAGACTGTGAGCCCAGGCCTGAACGAAATCGTCTTGAAAGGAATCCTCAATTCGGCGCTCCAACCGTTCTCCAGGACGCGGCTTTTGGCCTCCCAGATTCCGTCCCAATTGAGGCTGGGGTCCCCTCCATAGGCCAGCCCTTCGCTTCTCGCGCCCAACGGATTGATGTAAAAAAGGTAGGCCGTCCTCTTGTCCTGAAAGGGGTCGATGAGGACACGAATGAGGTCGTCGCTTGAGGTGTTCGGGCCTCCGTGGGAATGGAACATGCCCATCCAGCCTCCTCCCGATGAAGCGGAACTGTCGTGAGCCATGGTGTTGGCCGCTATGCGGTGCGGTTCACTGTCCAGGCACAGCACGCCGATGTATAGGCTTCCCTCATCGTAGAGAACCCGGAGTTCGGTTTTTTCGGTTGGGTCGGAATTGGGCCGGGGCTCGACCATCCTAAAATCGGTGAAAGGGAGGGCCGACTGCCAAACCGCATCACTGAGCTGGCCATCGACTTTGGGACCTCGTTCAACCCGGACGGCGCGGACCTCCACCGCGAGCGCCGGGAATACCAGAAAAAGAAGTGGTACGCACGCCGAGAAGATGGCTCTTCTGATTTTGCCCAGGCTCGCCTCTCTTTCTTCGTTGAGGCTCAATTTTCGACTGGTCGTGTCAATCAACGGCTTTCCTGATACGCCGCCCAATATACGTGGCCTTTATGAGCGCTGTCAAGGCGGCCAAGGATGGTCGATTTCCCTTTTAAACCCCGGGCGCTTGCCTTATTTGCTCCCTTCCGATATCATCTTTGCCTATTTTTTCTCACTAAGGAGGAATCACCATGACCATCAATGTCGACGGACATAGCTTGACGGTGGAGAAGGTTGTCCGCGTGGCCCGGGAAAACGAGAAGATCGAGCTCGATCCCGAGGCTAAAAAGCGGATCGAAAAGTGCCGAGCCCTGCTCGAGGACAAAATCCAGAAGCGAGAAATTATGTATGGCGTTAACACGGGCATCGGAGAGCTTTCTGAAGTCGTCCTGACGCCCGAGCAGGTGGAAAAATACCAGAGGTACATCATCTACAGCCACGCCGCCGGCTACGGCAAGCCTCTGCCGGTCGACATCGTCCGGGCTGCCATGCTGAGTCGGATCAGCTGCCACTGCCACGGCCATTCCGGTCAGAGACTTGTCGTCACCGAAACGATGAAGGAGATGCTCAATCGCGGAGTGACGCCGGTTGTCTGTGAAAAGGGATCGGTCGGCGCCTGCGGGGATCTCTCGCCGATGTCTCAGATTGCCCTGGGGCTCATGGGGGAGGGGGAGTGTTTCTACAAAGGGGAGAGGTTGCCTTCCGCCGAGGCCCTGAAAAGAGCCGGAATCAAGCCCGTGGTTCTCGAGGCCCGCGACGGTCTGGCGGCGATCAATGGCTCGAACGTAATCACGGGGCTGGGTGCGCTCGAGGTCTATGATGCCCATCGGTTCCTCAGGAACGCTGAGATCGCCGCCGCCATGACGCTCGAAGTGCTCAACGCCAATATGAAGGCTTACGACGAACGCCTGCACAAGGTGCGTGGCTACCCGGGCGCTCTCGAATCGGCCGAGAACATCCGGAGAATCACCGAAGGAAGTGAACTTCTGGAGAAGATCGGGAAAAAGAAGGTCCAGGATGCCTACAGCCTGCGCAGCACACCGCAGGTGACCGGAGCAGCCCGCGATGCCCTCAAATGGGTCCGCTATATGATCGAGATCGAGCTCAATAACGCCGCCGACAACCCGGTCTTTTTCCCCGACGAGAAACTCGTCCTGACCGGAGCCAATTTTCAGGGGACGCCGCAGGCGTTTGCCCTGGAGCTCCTGGGGACGGCCGTAACTACGGTGGCGGTTCTCTCCGAGCGGCGCCTCAATCGGCTGATGAACCCCCACCTCAGCGTCGGGTTGCCTGCGTTTTTGACAAAGGGAGCCGGTATGTTCTCGGGACTGATGCTGTCTCAGTATACGGCCGGGGCTTTGGTCACCGAAAACCGCGTTCTCTCGCACCCGGCTGCGACCGGTTCTATCCCGGCGGCCGCCGACCAGGAGGATTTCGTCAGCATGGGCTGGACGACTGCTCTCAAGACTCGGCAGATTATCGATAATGCCTGGGCCGTGCTCGGGATCGAGATGATGTCCGGCGCGCAGGCCGTCGATTTGCGGGCGCCGCTCAGGCCGGGCCGCGGTGTCCGGGCCGCGCACGGGGTCATCCGCAAACACGTCGCCCGCCTCGAAGAGGACCGGCCGCTCTTCAACGATATCAACACCCTGAAGGAAGTCTTGGAGAGGGGAGAGGTCCTCGAGGCTGTGGAGAAGGCCGTCGGCGAACTGAAATAGGGTTGCCCGAGCGGCTCTATCCAGGTGGGCTTTTCCCAGGATCATGAAAGCGCCTGATATTCCGTCACTTCGAGTGCAGCTGTGACGAAGCGGCCTTCTGATTTCAAAGCCCTCATCTTTGACATGGATGGGTTGATGATCGACAGCGAGCGGCTGTACTGGGAGGTCGAGCGGGCCCTGGCCCGGAGGTACGGTAAGGAAGTGCGGGACGAGACTCTCTGGAAGATGATGGGACGCCGGCCGATCGAGGGCCTGAGGATTTTCATTGAAGACACTGGGCTTCCGATATCCCCTGAGGAAGCTTTGGCCTACAGGGATATCCGAATGAGGGAAAAATATCGGAATGAGTCCGAAGCCATGCCCGGGCTCTTTCATATTCTGGCAACATTTTTCGGGAAACTGAAGCTGGCCGTTTGCACCGGAGCTCAGAAAGAATTCCTGGAGATTGTGGTCGATCGGCTGAAGATCAGGGAGAAGTTCGACGTCCTTCAGGCTTCCGACGAAATTAAGGTGGGAAAACCGGACCCTGAAATTTACCTGAGAGTGTGCTCCCGGCTTGGTTTGGAGCCTGAACAATGCATCGTTCTCGAGGATTCGTCCAACGGCGCTCTGGCCGGGAAAAGAGCGGGCTGCTATACCATCGCCGTTCCTTCGGATTACAGCCGGGGTCAGGATTTTGGCTTTGTCGCCTTCGTTGCCTCCGACCTTCTTGCGGCCGAAAAACATATTCTGGACTTGACGCGTGGTGCCTCCCCGCCCATTGGATCGGTCCCTTAGGATCCGGGAAGCGAACTCTCAGGTTCAGGCTTGGAGAAGTGTTTTTCGCTCGTGCAGCGGGAGTATAATAAAAGAGAGCGGACCTTTTAGACTATTATTATAAAATCTATAGGCTTTATATAATTTAAGCCGAGGTAAGGCCCAGGAGGCCATGAATTCGGCCGCTTTGAAGGAGACCCAATGAGCGAAGAGAGAGTCGCCCTCGTGACTGGCAGCAGCCGGGGGATCGGCCGGGAGATTGCCGTCCGGCTGGCCGATGACATGGACGGAGTGGCCGTCCATTACCGGGAGAACCAAAAGGCGGCTGAGGAGGTCGCCGCTCTGATCAAGGAAAAAGGCAAGGCGGTCGCAACCTTTGCCGCCGATTTGACCCAGGAAACGGAGACCCGGGAACTTGTCCATCGAGTGGAAGCCCATTTCGGCCGCCTCGATGTCCTGGTCAATAACTTCGGCCCGATTGTCGTCAAACCCTGGACGGAGCTCACGACCGCCGACTGGGAAATGATGTTCCGGAGTATCCTGCTCGCTTCTTTTTGGACCATGACCTCCGTTCTCCCTGGGATGAGGGACCGCGGCTTTGGCCGGATCATAAACATCGGTTATCACCGGGTTGAGCAGTTAGTGGCGTTCACCGGGATCGCCGCCCATGCGGTCGCCAAGACGGGACTTCTCATCCTGACCCGGTCCGCGGCCGCCTCCGAGCTCAAGTCCGGAATCACTGTGAACATGGTCTCGCCGGGGCTGATCGAGGGCGGGATGACGCTTCCGGGAGGAAAGATACCGCCCGAGCTCTTCGGCAGGAAGACGGATGTCGCCGAAGCCGTTAGCTTCCTCGCCTCGAACCGGGCCGGGCATATCAGCGGCACAAACCTGGTCGTCGCCGGCACCTGGAAGATGTAGGGCTTAGCGCCCCAATCCTGGGCCGCGGACTCTGCAGGGCGCGCTCGGGCGCGACGTCCAAACAATCGCGGCCGGGCCAAGGGCCGGGATTCGAATGGGAGCCCAATGGTTGAGGAAAAAAAGCTTGACATGAATCGAAATTTAATATATACGTATACGTACATATATAAAATAAATATAAATGAACGTATAGGTATAATATGGAAAAGAAAATCCTCAGCCGGGACGAATTCATGGTCAGATTCAGCCTCGACGAGGCGACGCTTCGGGAATGGGAAAAGGCGAAATTGCTCAAGCCTGTCGGATTCAATGACGATAAAGTCCGGTTGTATTCGGAAGGGATGGGCGAAAGAGTGGAGGCCATCCGAAAGCTGGCTGAACTCGGTTACAGCATCGAGGAGATCCAGAAAATCCTTAAGAAAGTTGGGTTGCCCCAGACGCCCGATCGGGGGAGAAAAGCCAAGGATCCCGAACAATTTCTAACCGTTGGTGACCTGGCCGAGCGCGTGGGTTTGAGCCCCCGGACGATCAAACATTGGGAGGACAAGGGCATCATTGAGCCGGACATGCGGAGCGAAGGAGGATTCCGCCTCTATTCCGCCGGATATGTCTCCCTCTGCGAACTCGTCCGCGATCTTCAGCTATTCGGGTATACGCTGGAAGAGATTAAGGATATTTCCGATTCTGTGCGCTCTTTCTTGGCCATCCGGGAAAACCTGGACATATTCCCGACCGAAGAGGTTACCCGCAAGCTCGAGTCCATGCTGAGGGATATCGATCATCTTTTCGATAAAATGGAGCAGTTTAAGAAAGGCATCAAGCGGTGGGGCGACTTGCTCAAAAAAACCAAGAAAGAGATCTCCGACCTGCTCAGCCGAAATGAGAAAAGAAAGACAAAGGAAATCAAAGGAAAATAATGATGAGAAAGATCGTTTTTATAGAGCCCAGGGCATCCAACCTGCACATCTTTTCCCGCTACCCCTTGCCGCGGCTGGGCTCGATCATCCTGGGGACAATGATGAAGCAGCGGGGCTGGGAGGTCGAGATCTTTATCGAGGAACTGCGGGAGATCGATTTCAACGTCCTCGAAGCCGCCGACCTGGTGGGGATCTCGACAATTACTTCGACGGCACCGAGAGCCTACGCCATTGCCGAAAGGGTCAGGAAGCGGGGGATTCCCGTGCTGATGGGCGGGCCCCATGTGACTTTTTTGCCCGACGAGGCGCTGGAGCATGCGGATTTTGTCGTCCGCGGGGAAGGGGAACAGACGCTCATGGCCTTTATCGACGCCTGGGAAAGAGGGGAGAGCTTTTCTGAGATCCCCAACTTGTCCTATAGAGAGAGAGGCCAGACCGTCCATAATGCCGTCCGGCCGTTTGTGAAAGACCTCGACCAAATCCCGTTCCCGGACCTCTCCCTCATTAAGACGACGAGAAAGGGAATCTCCGGGTTGAGCAGCATCCCCGTCCAGACAAGCCGCGGCTGCCCCTTTGACTGTTCTTTTTGCTCCGTGACCGGCATGTTTGGCAAGAAATACCGCTTCCGTTCGACCGAGAACATCATCCAGGAGCTGAGACGATATAACGATCGGAAGAATCTCATTTTTTTCTATGACGATAATTTTACGGCCGACCGGAACCGCGCCAAGCAGCTGCTGGAAGCGATGATTGGCGAGAACTTTAAGTTCAAGTGGACAACCCAGGTGCGCGCCGACGTGGCCAAGGACCTGGAGCTTGTCAGGCTGATGAAGAAAGCCGGCTGCCATACGCTCTATATCGGTTTTGAATCGGTCAACCCGGAGAGCCTGAAATCCATGAAGAAAAAGCAGACGGTAGAGGAAATTGCCGCGGCCATCAGAGTGCTTCGCCGGCACCGGATCGGCATTCACGGGATGTTTGTCTACGGATTCGATGAGGATGACTGGAAAACAGTCGAGCGGACGGTCAAGTTCGCCCAGCGGTCAAAATTGAACTCCACCCAATTCCTGATTCTGACTCCTCTTCCCGGCTCGGAGTTCTTTGAAAAAATCAGGCGGGAAGACAGGTTTCAGTTCCGGGATTGGGCTCTGTATGACGCTCATCATGTCGTTTTCCGTCCCGCTCGCTTGTCACTTTTTGACCTCCAGCGGGCCCAGATATTCAGCCATAAGAAGTTTTACTCGCTCAAGCAGACGGTGAAAAAGCTGATCAAAGGGAAGTGGCTGGATGTGGCGATTGCCGGCTACGCGAGGAATCTGAACCGGGTCTGGCAGAAAAAAAACGAGCTGTATTTGAGGACCATTCAACTGCTCAAATCCAGGAAAGGGACAAAAATCTCGATCGACTACCGGGAAGAAGTCAGCCTCGACCACTGAGCCGAACGATCTCGAGGTTGCGTCCACCGCAGACCTTGGAGCGCCGCTCTTTCTGGGCTCTCTTCGCCCTCATTCCGGCCGGGCTCATCGTCGGTCTTTTCGTTTTGAGGACTTCGCTTGAGGATCGAACGCTCCAGCGGGAACTTCCGGGCTATGCCGATTATGCCGCCAGGACTCGCTGGAAGCTCGTTCCGATTTTTATCTGCCTGGAGATGAGGAAGTCTCGAATGGGCTCTGCCGGAGTGATACAGTGGGGTCCCATCAGAGAATAATTAGAGGGAGGCTTACATGACCGTGATGCTTGCGAACAGGCGTCGGACGTGGCCGAGGACGACGGCCGGACTGACGATTCTCGTGGTTGCGGCAATCGGCGGATCCGTAATCACCGTGCGGACGGACAATCTGAAGGGCGCCGGCATCCGCAGCTCAACCTATGGTCGCCCGGACGATCCTGGGCCGGGATACTGGGCGCGTGTCGGAACCGAGATCGCGGCCAAGTTCCCGGGTGCAAAGCCAGAAGCCATCTGGATTGCCAGCCGGCTGAAGGGACGCGGCACCGAGATGTCGTTTCCGGTCAAACCCGGCGGCGACCCGCTCATCACGGGCATGCCCGAGGACATCAGCGAGCCCGTCCTTCAGCTCTTTGACAAGCTCGGCTACCGAGTCTGGCTCCAGACCGAGCCGGGGTGGGCTCCGGTCGATGAGGCTTTTCATGTAATGCTCAACCGGTATGGCCACCACAAATGCGTCATCGGGGTCGGAGTCGATATCGAGTGGCACCGCTCGAATAGTCCTGACCTTGGCGACCCGGTGACCGACGAGATGGCCAGGACCTGGCTGGAGGCGGCCCGCTCTCATAATCCGTCCTACCGGATGTTTCTGAAGCATTTCCGCGAGGATGTCATGCCTCCGACAGTGCGTGAAGGTATTGTGTTCGTCGACGATAGCCAGATCTTTAAGTCGGCCGACGAGATGATCGACGAGTTTGCCAAATGGGGCAGAACCTTCGCTCCGGCGCCCGTCGGGTTTCAATACGGCTATCCATCCGACAAGCCGTGGTGGAGCCAGATGAAGGATCCGGTTAAGGAGATCGGCGACCGCATCTTGGCCGCGACTCCGAATACTGAAATCCTGATCTGG
>Ga0172364_10001371_pt1 | contig 18655 bp, 12 predicted proteins | sample LakKivSesite10cm_FD_114545 | JGI IMG/M metagenome (GOLD analysis project Ga0172364, IMG submission 114545) | Sediment microbial communities from Lake Kivu, Rwanda - Sediment site 10cm | ecosystem: Environmental > Aquatic > Freshwater > Lake > Sediment | place: Rwanda: Western Province, Lake... | reverse complement strand
TACCGTACCACTGAAAACACGTCCGATAGCGACAACTCCACTGTGAGTGTCAACCTCAATTGTTGAAACGCACATCAGAAGCGGTCCGTTCGGGTCAACCTTCGCCATTGCTTTGCCCACATCACTGTTTGGGTCACCCGGCCAGATCTGGCTTTGTCTGTAGGGTTGCGCCTGTAACGGGTTGGGCAAATGTTCAACAAACATATCCAGTATCGGTTCACACACTGGCGCTTTCTTACTTAACGCGTCAACCTTTCTATTAACCTCTTCATATTCTCCTGTATACGCGTCGATAATGTCGGCAAAAGTCACACCTTTAGCCCTCATATGGGGCAAGTTTAATCCCCACTTATGCAGGGCTGAACCAAAAGCCACAACTCCATCTTCAACTTTGACCTGCCAATCCTTCTTATGCTCTGGCGGCGCATACTTTTCTATAAGATTATTCACTCTCGCAATAATTTTCGCAAATCTGCGTTGTATGTCTTCCGACGTGAGTTTTATCTCTTTTATGAGTCTGTCAACCTTGTTTATGAAGAGAATCGGCCTAACCCTTTCACGCAGTGCTTGCATCAAAACCGTTTCAGTCTGAGTCATCGGCCCCTCCACTGCGTCCACAACCACTAGGGCACCGTCCACGGCGCGAAGACTTCTCGTCACTGCTCCGCTGAAGTCTATGTGTCCTGGAGTGTCAATGAGGTTTATGAGGTACTCCTTTCCCTTCAAAGTGTGAGCTAGGCTTATGTTTGAAGCAAAAACGGTCATCTGCCTCTTCTGTTCAAGTTCCCAAGAGTCGAGGACGAGCTGCTGTCCAGCCCTCTGTTCGCTTATTATCCCAGCCGCTGCCAGAAGGCTGTCTGAAAGTGTCGTTTTCCCATGATCAACATGGGCTATGATACTTGTGTTCCTGATCATCTCTGGATAATTCATTAGTCTCTGAATTTCTTCGACCTGTCTATAGCGTACCATAATCAAACCTTCTCTGCCCTAGTCATACAATCTCGAACGCATTTATCGCCAGTAAAGGGTTTTGCCTTCATTTTCCGAGACATTCTGGTTTTCACTGCTTAAAGATAAGCTACATGCATGTAAAAAACGCAACCTATTAACTTTTTGCCGATTGTTTTAGTGATGTTTGTGGATAGTCTAAGCACTGTTATAATCACGCGTTCTCTTAAAGTGGCATACGTTTCGTACGTGGGCGTGCGGATAATTAACACAGAGGTTAACAGTTAACCAGAAAGTTAAATATTCGATGGACCTGGAAAGTAAACTGACAAGTTAAATGTTTACTGAAAAGAACATCAAGTTAGGGCTTTTTTAACCTATGTTGTATAAAAAATAGTTATAGGGGAGAATGAGTGGTCAAAGTGGAAGATTGTGGAAAATAACTTTTCCCACTTTTCTCCTTTCTCCCTTCACCCATTCTCCCCTACGATAGAATGCATTTCATAAAAATATATGTTGTGGAGAAATCTTCTATATCAAATGCAGGGCTTGCAACAGCTTGCATCTGAGTGACAAGAGATTAACTAAGCTGACTGCCGACCTTTTCCAAGACTAGGTAGGCTTGTTTTGGTTCTTTCACTATGAAATAAGCCTGAAAAGAAGCAGAAATAACTATGTACTATTAATTTTCGAGAACGAGAAGAGGTTGAAGGATGACTGATAGGCAATTGAATTGCAAGTAGCTTGTGATTCTTCCTTGAAACATCGATGCGTCATTCCATGGATAATATTAACTTGTCTGCAGTTTCCTTGTCTACGTAGAAGCCTTTTCTAGACAATCTGCCTATGCCTAGAAGCATGAAAATATGATTGAGCGGTATTGGCTTGGTGGCTTCGTGTAGGTTTTTGAATCTAACGAAAGAAACTCTTTGACTTTCCCCAACAAATTCTTCATACTCTTCTCTTGACCTCAAGACGGACTCAGCACCATATTCTTCCCATAATTCTCCAGCCTCGCCGACTTTTCGCTCAATGAGCTCTGCGTAGCCTGCCATCTCACCGACAGGTTTGGTCACGTAAAACAGTATTTGGGATGCATCTTTAGGCGGGGCGGCTCCTCTTCGCACGTACGAATGAACCTTTCTTCCCTGATGGTGTTGACCGCGAAATTCATTCCACCATTTTTCTTGAATCATCATGATGAAGGCCTGTTTTCCACCCATTGGATCACCTACACAACAACCATCATTATCCGCTTCCAGATTTAACATTTATTGAACTAGAAGTGCATTAACAGTTCCGATTAGTTTAAATGGGGGCTCTTGCCATTGTAAGCAGCAAAATATTGGGAATCAGTAGAAAACTGAATTGCCCTTGAGAAGCATACTTTGCACAGATGGTTCAGATGTGTATCCTGCAGAAAGCCTTAATGCAAACAAACATTTCGTATATCGCCATTTTCTTAGCAGAGGGCATGAATCAGAAAAGTTTCCCTAGAGGATTCTGACTTCTGAGTCATTCTTAGTTTTAGGCCGAGGGATTTCATTGAGGGATGCCGCGAGTCTGCATGTCAGAGAAGTTTTTGATTTTTTGAAAACTTCACGTGAAGGGTTGACAAGCGAAGAGGCTGACAAGCGGCTCGTCAAGTATGGTGCTAACACGTTGCTCGAGAAGAAACGTGTCCCCATAGTCTACAGGTTTCTTACACACCTTAAAGATCTGTTCAGCGTACTGTTGCTGTTTGCAAGTTCGCTTGCTGCATTTAGTGGCATGTGGGAACTGAGTTCCATAATCTTGACCGTGGTTTTGGTCAACACGGTTTTCGGTCTTTTCCAAGAATGGCGAGCGGAAAAAGCGATGGAGACGTTGAAAAGCTGGATGCCTGAATACGCCAAAGTTGTTCGAGACGGGGAACTTAAGAAGGTGTTGGTGAAAAATCTGGTTCCCGGCGACGTTATAGTTTTAGAAGAGGGTGACCGTGTTCCAGCGGATGCACGGTTAATTGAAGCCTTCGATTTATGGACAAACAACGTCCCCTTAACTGGCGAATCTGAACCGCAGCCACGAACGACCAAGTCGGTCAAGATCGTGGATACGACGTATCTCGACGCGCCAAACCTTGTTTTCATGAGCACAAGCGTTGCCAAGGGACGAGGGAAGGCAGCTGTAATCAAGACAGGCATGAACACAAAGTTCGGACAAATCGCAGGTCTAACACAAGAAATACACGAAGAGCCAAGTCCCCTACAGAAAGAGATTGCTTACGCTGCAAAATACGACTTCATCTTGGCCATAACTGTTGGAATCATCTTTTTCCTCACCAGCCTGATCTGGCTTCATGTACCCACGTATAGCAGCATCCTATTCATGATAGGCGTAATGGTAGCATGCGTCCCTGAAGGCTTACAGGTCACGGTGTCAAGTGCCCTAGCAATAAACGTGCTAAAAATGTTGAAAGAGAATGTTCTTGTCAAGCGTCTGTCCGCCGTTCAAACACTTGGCAGCGTGACCGTCATATGCACTGACAAAACTGGAACAATCACGAAAGGCGAAATGACCGTTAAAAAGATATGGGTTCAAAACAAGGTCATTGAAGTTTCAGGCGTCGGGTACAGTCCAAGCGGCGATTTTATCTACAATGGCAAAGTTTTGGGAAAGGAGGAATCCGGCACAGTTGAAAAATTGCTTGAAATCTCAGCCCTCTGCAACAGCGCCAAAGTTGAACCGCCCTCAGACAGAAACAAGTCTTGGAGCATAGTTGGAGACCCGACTGACGGAGCACTGCTTGCCACAGCATTGAAATACGGATTAAACGTGCAAAGCATGCTTGCCCAAAAACCCATCTTCCACATTATGCCTTTTGACTCAAAAAGAAAGAGAATGACAACCGTTCACAAGTACAATCACATAATCTGTGCATACACGAAAGGCGCGCCCAGAAGCCTTCTCTCCATATGCAACAGAATAGTTGTCGAAGATAGAATAGAGAACTTGACCAAAGAGTACATGAACTCTGTCGAAGTAAAAATCCGCGAATTCGCAAACGAAGGACTCCGTGTCATAGCAGTAGCCTACACAGAGCTACCGTCAAACGGGAATTCTAAGGCTAGGAACATTGAAAAGGACATGATTCTTGTGGGCCTTGCCGCCATGAAAGATCCGCCCCGCCCAGAGGTTAAAGAAGCAGTAAAATTGGCAAAGCAAGCAGGCATAAAGATCCTTATAATAACTGGAGATTACGGTCCGACAGCACAAGCTATAGCTGAAGAAGTCGGCATCGTAGAACCAGAGAAATGCCGCATAATTCGCGGTGTCGACTTGGAAACAATGAATGACCAACAGATTGCAGAAGAAGCGAAAAAAGAAAATGTCATTTTTGCACGCGTCTCACCCGAACAGAAGCTTCGAATTGTGGCAGCTCTCAAACACTACAGCAACATTGTAGCCGTTACAGGAGATGGAGCCAATGACGCTCCATCATTGAAAGAGGCAGACATAGGCATAGCAATGGGTGCTTCAGGAACGGATGTTGCGAGAGAAGCGGCTGACATGGTTCTGCTCGATGACAGTTTTGCGTCTATTGTTAAAGCCGTGGAATCTGGGCGTGCAATTTATGAGAATCTAAGGAAATTTGTCGTGTACGTTTTCTCGCATAACTGGGCGGAACTGATTCCTTATGTGCTCTACGCGTTGTTAGGCATACCTCTTCCACTCCTTGTTGTCCAAGTCCTAGCGATCGACCTAGGCATAGATGTAATTCCATCATTAGCATTAAGCCGTGAACCGCCTGAAATGGGCATCATGCAGGAACAGCCGCGAAGCGTCAAAGAACGATTGTTTAACGCAAAAGTTTTTCTCCGTTCCTTTTACATTGGCGCTATAATCGCTGCTGGCGCCATGGTTGGTTGCCTGATGGCTTGGTCCGCTGGAGGTTGGCATCTAGGCTTGCCCTTATCTCCGGACAGCCCCGTCTATGTTAAAGGTACGACTATGACATTTGCGGGGATAGTCATAGCTCAGGTGGGTAACGTTCTCGCGTGCAGAACAAGCAAGGTATCTCTTTTCAAAACAAGTTTTAAGAGCAACAAATGGATCTGGCTCGGCATAGCTGCTCAGATATCCATAATATCTGCCATAACCTATGTTCCGCTAATGCAAAGATTTTTTGGCACAACTGCTTTAGGGCTGTTTGACTGGGCATTTCTACTGCTTCTTGGTGTGATAGTAATTTTTGCCGAAGAAATTAGGAAATGGTTTGCAAGAAAACTGTCAAAGTGAAGTTGTAGTCTGCAGATATGCGTTTACATCAAGTTTTTATGAACAGTTCTCTAAGTTATCGGTGATGTCAGGTAGAGAATTTTTTATAGAGCGGTATGAGAAACTGGGCTGGAAATATGAGAATGTTGAGCCTAGGCAAGCAATTAGAATCAACTCTATAAACACTAGAAAACCAGCAGATGTTGTAAAAAGGCTGCAGTCACTAGGAATTGAGCTTGGAAGGGTTCCCTTCCTTGAAAATGGCTATTGGATATGTAAATCAGAATTCTCCGTCGGAGCAACATCAGAATACCTATTAGGCCTATACTCAATTCAAGAGGCAGCGGCTCAAATCCCGGCTACATTGTTCACAGAATTAAAAGACAAAACAGTACTAGATGCATGTGCTGCTCCTGGCGGAAAAACCATTCAATTAGCAGATCTAATGCGAAACACGGGTGCAATAATCGGTTTAGACGTCAAAAAACAAAGGCTAACGGCTCTGTCAAACCAGCTGGAAAGATGCCACGTAAAAAATGCAATAGCCTACCTTTTGGACGCAAGGAAGGCGTCGCGATTGAACACACGTTTTGACTGCATACTCTTAGACTTGCCATGTTCAGGCAACTTTGCCACAGACGAAGACTGGTTCAAAAGAAGAACAATTAAGGATGTGGAAAGAAATGCAATGCTCCAGAGGGAAATATTAGCGGAAACGAGTAAAGTCCTGAAGGATAATGGGGAAATAGTCTATTCAACGTGTTCTGTAGAACCAGAGGAAAATGAGTTGAACATCGACTGGGCGGTAAAAAACCTAAACCTCCAAGTGGAAGAAGTTAACTGTTACGGGCAGAAGGCATTAACGAACGTTTTCGGCAAACATTTAGACAGTTCGATAGAAAAGGGTAGAAGAATCTGGCCTGGTCAGACTCAAGGTTTCTTTGTGTGCAAACTCAAGCGACGTGAATGTGCATGATTAAGGCGATAGACGATTTCGTAAGTCGACTTGATGCAAGCGTTAGCCTAGACCAGAATTTAATAGTGAAAAAGCAGAACAGATTTTTCCTCCTTGACGAGAATCTGAGGAAATTGATATCAAAAGACTTCTTCTACGCAGGCATTTACCTTGGAAAAACTAAGAATAGGAAGTTCTTCCCAAGTTTCAGCCTGTTAGGAATGATCGCGCAGGGGAAGGCGAACAAGGTAATTGTTCACAAGAAAACAGCTTGGCTGTTTATCTGTGGAAGAGACATATTCAAACAGGGAATAATTAAAGTCATGGGTTCAGAGAGAAAAGGCGATTACACATTGGTTCTAAATATTCATGGTGAATGTTTGGGCTTTGGCAGGATTTTGTGCGATTTGGGCATAAGAAGAAAAGGCGTTGCAGTAAAGAACATTTCCGATATAGGCGACTTCCTTAGAAGGGAGAAATAGACAGACTCATGCTTTTAGATTCATTATTAAGCCAGTTGAAGATGCGGGTTTTGAAAAAGCATCTCGACCAAGAGTACCTGATTTGAGAATAGCGATGTTCGCTCAGAAAACTTGAATTATTGATGGGTGGTTATTCTTCGCCTTCCACAGCTTTTACAATCTTCTCCATTTTCACTGTCGTTTGCTCTCTTTTGGCCAAATTTCTGATTACGACTGCCCTGTCTTTCAGCTCTCTTTTTCCTACAATTATTGCAAAGTTCATCTTTCTTCTATCCGCATCTTCTAACGCTTTGGTCATTTTCCGTCCCATGACCTCCACTTCAACCGGTATGCCGGCGTCTCTCAGCATCTGTGATATCTTCAACGCTTCGGCTCTCAACTCCTCTTTAGTCGGAATGACCATAACGGTTTTTCCTCTATCGATTTTTGGCATTGGCGTCTGCATCTGTGCTGCAAGCATTATTCGGTCTATTCCGTGAGCAACTCCCACGGCAGGTGTTGGATCGCCGCCAAATAGCTCGATAAGCCGATCATATCTTCCGCCGCCGCCTAATGCTATGTCCACGTCTGGCACATATACTTCAAAAATCATTCCTGTATAATACTCAAGTCCTCTTGCGAAGCCAGCGTCGACAGTAATGTCAATCTTGCATCCACTTTCCGAGACGAGCTCTAGAATTTCATGGAGATTTCCTGCAGCTTCAACCGACTTTTCGTAGCCCTTAACCAAGCCTCTTGTTCTATCTATAACTTCAAAAATATTGCTCCCTTTGAGATCAACCAATTCCTGAAGAATCGTCATGCACTTCTCTGAGGCACCTGCTTCTTCAACCATTCTAAGAGCATCATCATACTGCTTCTTGTCCATTAATTGCATAACCGCGTTTTGCACTTTGTCCTGCAATTTTTCTTGATTGAACATTCCTCTCAAAACTCCAACATGTCCAACCTTGAGAGCAAATTTTCTCAGCCCAGCTTCTCGCATCAGGCTGTTTGTTAACATCAAGATTTCAGTATCTGCCTCCGGCTTGCTTGAGCCCATCAACTCATAGTTTGACTGCCAAAACTCTCTGTAGCGTCCTCGCTGCGGCTCATCATATCGGTAAATGCTGCCAACAGAAAAGAGCCTAAATGGTCTAGGTTCATTCCTCAAGGTTGTGGCGATGAGCCTCGCTACAGAGGCTGTAAACTCAGGTCTTAAGGCAACATCTCTGCCGCCTAGATCTTTGAAGACAAACATCCGAGACCTGACTTCTTCTCCGGCTTTCGCTGACAAAAGCTCGTATGATTCAACAACTGGCGTTATGATTTCTTTATATCCGTAGAGTTCAGCCACTCTTCTAGCTTGGGCTTCGACAAATCTCAACATTTTTGCTTCTTCAGGCAGAAAATCTCTCATCCCGCGAACTGTTTTGAACTCAGACATCTCCGGATTTCTCCATCACTATTTCAGGCTTAATTCTGAAATGGAATAGTAAACTATTTCCCCTCTGCGGTTCATAACCGCCAAAACTAGCTCCTTCTTAAGACTCAAACTCTGCGTCAACGCGTTGGTTAGATCTTCAACCGAAATCGGCTTTCCCTCTTGAACACTTACAATTAGATATTTGGCGGTATCTTTGCTGTAATCTCCGCGGTCATAAACTCGAAAGTCAACGCCTGAGCCGAAACCTTCTCGTACAACGTACCCACGACTTCTCAAATCGCGGTATGCAAGGTATCGTGCCCAAGCATTTTCATCCGCGACCTCGTAGCGCTGGAGCAATTCCTGAAAATCCACTTTTCTGCCTTTTTCTTTTTCAATTTCCAACATTCCTTTGTCAAGAAGGTAGAGAGCCTCATAAAAGGCTAGCAAAAGCCGATTTTTTCCACCCACACCATATCCTCTGGAAGAAAGTTCATCCACAAACTGCTTCTCAGAAATTTCGACGCCTTTTTCATCAAGGCGACCCGTAATCTTGAGTTCCGAAGCGCTTGGCTGTTTCTCTTTGCTATTGCCCATCTAAACCCTCCGCTAGCATAAAACCATGTTTTCACTTATAGCGGTTGGCTTCAAACTTGCTGAAATCCCTTTTCCGTAAGATGCCATCTTCACAAATTATTGCTGACACATAGTTGAGCGGAGTTATGTCAAAGGCCGGATTCAGAACATCCACTCCTTCGGCAGCAATTCTCTGTGAGCCTATATGGGTGACTTCTTCGGGTTTCCGTTCCTCAATGACAACTTCTGCAGACGTGTGGGCCAAGTCAAATGTGGATTTCGGCGCTGCAACGTAGAAGGGAATTTTGTGTTCTTTGGCCAAAACGGCAACCGTGAAAGTGCCAATTTTGTTGATAATAGCGTCTCTGACTATTCGGTCTGCCCCAACTATGACTTTGTTGACCATCCGCTTGTACATGACATAGCCCACCATGTCATCTGTGATCAAAGTGACTGGTATGCCATCTCGTTTGAGTTCGTAAGTGGTTAACCTTGCTCCCTGCAATAGCGGGCGAGTCTCATCAGCAATAACCTTTATGCGCTTGCCTTGTTCCCAAGCAGCTCTTACAACGCCTAAAGCGGTGCCATAATCAACAGTGGCTAAAGCACCAGCATTGCAGTGCGTCAGAATAACATCTCCATCGCGGATAAGCCCAGCACCGTGCTTACCAATCAGGCGATTTGCCGCCGCATCTTCATCAGCAACTTTCCTTGCCTCTTCAACCACAAAGGCAGCCAAATCTTTGGCATCTCCAGAAACAGCTTTCATCTTATCCAAAACTCTGTCTAAAGCCCAAAAAAGATTAACAGCGGTTGGTCGTGTTCCCCTTATGGTTTCTGCAGCCTTTCTTAATTCATCTTCCAATTCCTTTCTGCTTCTCGCTCTTGAATTGTAGGCTGTCAAAGCTAAGGCGAATGCCGCGGCAGCTCCTAGAAGTGGTGCACCTCTTATCTTCATCGTTCTTATAGCGTCAGCCACATCATCGCAAGTTTTCATGCTGATATTCACTGTTTGATTCGGCAGCTTCGTCTGATCAATAGTCACAACCGTGCCATCACGCCATTCTATCGTTCGCATGGATTGAGCCTCGTAAAACGTTTATGCACTGAGCGTATAAGATTTGTTAGCAAGTGAAAAAGGTTATGAAAAAAGAAAACCTTAAAACGCTTGTTGAAAGTCTAGGGCAGAAATACTCTGAAATTTTAGGCATAAATCTTTCAGACGGAAGAGATGAGGAAGTCTTCAAATGGTTTCTAGCATCAGTGCTGTTTGGCGCGCCCATAACAGAATCAGCAGTGATCAAAACGTACGGGTGTTTCCAGAAATATGGTGTTCTGACGCCAAAGAAAATCCTCAAAACAGGATGGGATGGGCTGGTCAAAATCTTGGACGAGGGCAGCTATACGCGTTATGATTTTAAGACTGCAGACAAGCTCTTGGCAGTTATGGAAAGCCTAATGGAGAAATACAACGGAAGCCTCAGCCTTATTCACAGCGAAGCCTCTGATGCGCGTGACCTGGAATACAGATTAAAGAGCTTAGGAAAAGGCATTGGCGAAGTGACCGTAAGCATCTTTTTAAGAGAACTACGGGGCATTTGGGAAAAAGCTGACCCGAGCCCAACTAACCTTGAAATTCTCGCAGCTAAAGAACTTGGAATCATAAAGAAAGATGCGACAGCTGAAAATGCCTTAAAGCAGTTGAAGGTTTTCTGGGCTAAAAATAAAGTTACTAGAAGAGATTTTGTTAATTTCGAAACTGCTTTGCTGAGGTTGGGTAAAGATTTCTGTAGAAAAGGAAAATGCGCTAATTGTCTAGTTAGTAACGGGTGCTTGAGTCGTAGGGTGCCTTTACATAGGTAATTACTTCCACTGGACATTCGCCTGAAAGTTTCAGAACCCTTTTCCACTCATCTCCAACGGCTATAAGCGAGAAAAGACCTGACATCTCTGCTTTTGCTTTTCGAACCAAATTGACCAAAGCGGCCTGTGTTTCTCCAGTTTTGATCATGTCATCTACAACTAAAACGCTATCTCGTTTTTTGATTGCGTCTTTGGGAATGTAAAGTGTCATAGTTACTCCCGAGCCTCTGAGCACGTAAGTTTCTTCCAGAAAAGCTTTTACTCCAACTTCTTTGTTTCGTTTTGCGACTGCGAGGTTGACTCCAAGGGCGTTTGCAACCATCGTCGCCAACGGAATTCCATCGGCGGCGGCTGACAATACTTTTGTCACACGTTTTCCAGCAAAATTTGCTAGCGCATGATTCGCTGCTTGTTGCAGAATGTTAAAGTCGCCCACAATCTCGGTGTTATCAAAATATCCGTCTTCATCAAACTTGATTCTACTACGGAGTTCAGTCTCTAAACCGACAAGTTTCGACAAGACTTTCCAGAGTTGCTTTGCCCTTGCGGTGTTGGGCAACACATGTCCTTTTGCGTATCTGCTCAAAACGGTTACGGGCAAGCCTGTTTTGGAGGCCAGCTCGCGATACGTAATGTTTCTCTTATACTTCGCGGTTCTAAGCAATTCGATTGTCATTAACCGCAGTTTTAAATCCTCCGCATGGGTACTCATAATAATCCCTTATACATCGATAAATCAAACTTCAACGTGATTACCAGTTATTATTGCACTACTATTATATATTTTACTGGTTAGAAACCGTTCAGTTCCTCAGGCACTAATCAACATAATTTTAGATCTGATTTTCCTTCCACCAAGTCTCAGCAAATTCTATTTCAGCCGAAGATTGCGCAAGCTATCTTGCATCTGCTGGCACTGGAAAAATTGCGGGAGCCAGATTCAACAAATGTGACTACTTTGTACTTGCAAAACGGAATTGTAGTAGATCTTCTTGGTCTGAGACTACGGTGGGGGAGCCCAAGTAGCGGACGTTTGACCAAAGTTTTTCGCCACGACCCCTATGTCTAGGATGTTGACTACTCTATTATTGTCGATGTCTGCTCTGAAGTTCCATCGTGGATCTATTGGTGGTACGTACTCGGAATCGAAGGCTTTAGCTACTGTTGCTATGTCGATTATGTTGACCTTGCCGTCATAATTAATGTCTACTGGGAGGTCGCTTGATGTGGGCTGTGTTGAGTTGTCCAAGAGGGCTTGCGGAACGTAGTACCACTTCCATATGGTATATCCATATATTCCCGGATAAGATGGGTTATAATACCAGCCTACGATCCAGTCTCTTTCGAAATGACGCTGTAAGGATTGGACAATCATCATACTTGGCAAATCTTCGACCCCCAAAACTTGAATGTCGTGGTAGATGATCGCTCTTCTAGCTGGATCAGGTTCTCTCAGGGCCGTATCGATGAGTGTGTCCATGTTTGGGTTTGAGTAAAGCTGCCACGCTGCAAACATGCCATTGCTGTGGTAGAATTCGTGAGCAACTTCATGAGGATCTGGGCATGAGGAAAGCCAGCCGAGCACCGAAATTGGGAGTTGACGGTGCCTACTTGCTAGCAAGAATTCTGCCCATGGGACAGATTTTAATGCTATGTGGAACTTGGGGTTAAGACTTTCAATCGCTGACTTTATCAGCTCCGGATAGAGTGTTGCAGTGCTGCTTATCCTGAATACGAGCGTCATGGTGAAACCTGTATCCCACAGACCCGGGACCTGCTGGAACTCTTCTGCGGCGCGTGTCAGGTTGTACGTGTACCCCGTGACAGATGGATCATAGTACAGCAAGCACGGGATTATTGCGGTCTGTGGATGTTGAGCTTCGCCTAGGTAGGCTTGAGCTATATATGTGTCGTAGTCAAAGGCATATGCGAACGCTCTTCTAGTGTGTATGCCCCAAGTTGCATTTCCGAAGAAATCGGTTGGAACTCCACTTTCATTGAACACTCCGGATGGAAATATTGTACCGTACGGTGTTGTCGCACTAATGTCAAAGGTGAAGAACAGGGCATCTTCAGAAAGAGAGGGCAACGGGTACGCACATCTTATTCCGTCTTGCCCAAGAAACTCATGCGCTTGGAACCGTGGAACTGCAACGAAGTCTACATCACCGTTTAGGAACATTGTTTTCCGTGTTGGCCAGTCGTAGGCCCATGTAACTTTCATGCGTGTAACGTAACCAGCCGGCTTTATCCCAACCAGCTTCGGAAAGTCTGCGGGCCATCCGCGCCAGTAGTTAGGGTTTCTGACTGCAGACCAGTAGTTGTTGGTGTAGTCTAGTGTCTCAAGCATGAATGGACCTGTTCCATCCAATATTGGAGTCGGTGTGTCAAGCGGCGAGGCTATTGGACCGTGGTATCCCATCCAGCCTGAATAGTCTCCCCAGTCACCGTTCCACTCTAGACGCCCAAGAATGCCAATTACATAGTTTCTTATCCATTGTTTGCTCAATATGCCTGACCAAGTTTGGCATAGTATTTGCAGCCATGGTCCGTAATCTCCCGGAAAGGCAAGGTTGAACCAAACGTGGGTCGAATTTGATTCTACAGAATGATCAATCATCTTGCCAACCAGCTGGACATTTGCCGGGTCGGTGAGATCGCCGTTCCCGAGGTATATGGCACCTCTTGGTTCATTCAGTAATGGTTCGTAAAGCATCCATTGTAGACCATTGGGGATGTCCTGAACCATCTCACGCTCGAAGCTGTATTCCACGTCCTCAGGTGTCAATGTGCTTCCATCATGGAATTTGACGCCAGCCCTTATCTTGAAGGTGTACCTATAATACCATGGTAATCCTTCAGGGCTAGTTTCGCCAGTTATGTTTTCAATTTCCCATTCTGTTGCAAGCTGCGGTATGATTTTGTCGACACGTTCACCATCATACGTGAGCAACGTCTCGTAAACGTTGAAGATTAATTCCCCACTGGCAGTATCATAAGCCCAAGCTGGATCAACTGTTTTAGGGCTTACACCTTCAATCGTTGCTTCAACGATTTCATAAGGCCTTTCTATCAATGGCGGTGCAGAGAATATTGGTGAAAACAAAGGTGCGATTAACAGAACGCTTCCAACCATACCCAGCAAAGCAATCCTAATCTTCCTTTCCCCTTTCACTTACCTTGCCTCTCACAAAATTAGTTTTTCGAGTATAATATTGGATTATATTCAGATAAGTATTACGTAAAAACATTCAAAGAAAAGGACAGATACCTCATGCAGAACTCTTACGAATCAACAATATACAGAACGATCTGCTAAGCAATTTCTAGGTGGCGGATCCGCTGGGATTTGAACCCAGGACTTTCGGCTTTCCTCAGCATCAGCTTTAGAAGGCCGACGCGCTTTATGGCTTAAGCTATATCCATGCTGCGCTACGGATCCATTTCCCGCAATAAAAGAAAGGATTAGATTGATATATTTTATTCTATGAAAATCGCCGGGCGATAAGGTTTGGCAAGCGCAGCTCGAGCCTTCGGGTCGTAGTGTTCTGGATCCTCTTCGTCGTAGACATAGATTTCAGCGTCCAATTCTCTTTCAAAGAAGCCCTTTGCCTCTTTGAGCGTTTGGCCCTCATTGATAAGCTCAATTTGCAACTGTTTCCTCTTCTGTTCTTCAGACATTTGGTTGACTTCATCTACGATTTGACCAGTGAACTTCGCCATTTTTTCAGCCTTACCCTTCAAAGCAGGATCTTCCATTAATTCCTTCATCAGATCCTTTTGCAGAATCCTGGCCGAGACCGATTTCTTCAAAGCCTTCAGGTAAGCTTTCCATTTCCAAGGCGAAGCCGTATAGTAGCATATTTTCTTCGGCTTTGCACCTGTCGCTCTTATGATGTTCAGCGTGTCATCTAACAAGCGGGTGATTAAGGCTTCATTCCCTTCGGCCAAGATATCCGTTCTTGCTTCGTCTAGCGTAGGCCAAGAGATTAGTGAAACAAAGCCCTTGCCGCCCATCATTTCCCAGAGTTCCTCGCATATGTGAGGAGCGACCGGGGCTAACATTCGTACTTGAGCATCCAAAACTTGGTTGAACACGTAGGCAATGGCATTTTTTCTTTTCGGGTTTTCCTTTTGGTCTTTTATACGCCTTTGATACCACTGAAAATCTTGGTCCAACTCATACAAAGTACTGTGTATAGCCTTGCGCACGGCCAGCTTGTCCATGGCTTCAGTTGCCTTTCTCACATGGTCTTGCAGCCTGCTCAACATCCACCTGTCCATTACTGTCAACGATTTCTCTGAAATCTTGCTTTTGCGCGAAGTTTTGGTGACTTCTGAAGCGAACTTGTAGAGACGTTCTATTCTGTCACGCATGGATTTTGCTATTGTGGGGCTGAATTCTGCATCTTGAAGCAGTTCAGCCGTTGATAAAACACTTAGCCTTACTGGGTCTGCTCCAAACTTGGCTAGGCCCTCGCGTAACGGAATTATGTTTCCAAATGATTTGCTCATCTTTGCCCCTTCCATCATTACGCTGCCGTTGGTGACGATCTGACGCGGCCATAACCTCTCAGGGAATATAGCAGTATGGTTAAATATCATGAAAGTCAGGTGGTTGGGAACCAAGTCACGTCCAGAGTGCCGGCTGTCCAACGGATAGAAATACATGAATTCATCGTGCATCTGCTCCAAGATTTTAGCATCTAAACTGAGTTTTTTGCTGATTTCATCGGCTTTTCCGATTCCGAGGAAGAGATAGTCAAAAACTTCGTCTGTTAACTGAGCTGGCTGGATCTTATGTTTCTTGATGTGTCTTACTATTGTGTAGTAGGCCATGTAAATTGTGGAGTCCGAAAGTGATTCGATAATCCAATCCTTGTCCCACGGAAGCTGTGTGCCCATGCCGGATTTTCTGGCGCAGGCCTTTTCATGCAGCCAATCGATGACATTGTTGAATTCTGAGCGCAATTCTTCAGGCAGTATTTCCATTCTGTCTAAGTTCTTGTGAGCCAATGCTTTCCACTCGGGTTTTCCGTAGTCGATGAACCACTGGTCTTGAAAGATTTTAACAATGCATTCTGTTCTGCAACGGCATAGGACCGGTCTGTTCAGCAATTCGTACATGGTCGTGGCATTGCCCTCTAGGATTAGGTCTTGTTTGACCTTGTCTTTTGCCTCAGCCACTGACAAACCGAAGTATTTGCCCGTGTTCTGTTTCATTTTGCCATTGTGAAACTCGTGTCTATAGACTTCCTTTGTTGCATCCTCCAGCTTTGGATCAGACTGCTCTTCAATTTTCATCTTCCTGACAACATCGCCTGCTGGAATCTCTGAGTATCCTTGAACTTCGATCAGAGAGATCGGTTTGACTGAGGCTACGGCTTCGGGCGTCAGTCCGTACTGCTTCAGCTCTGATGGTGCCTTTCTGATGTTCTCTAGGGCAACATAATCATATGGAGCGTGCCCCGGAACAGACATGACAACACCCGTGGCGTTCTTCGGATCAACAAAATCTGCTGGTAAGATCGGAATTCTGCTCTTCGTAGCGGGGTTCTCAACGTACTTTCCTATCAGTTCTTTTCCTTCAAATGTTTCCGAGACCTTGATTTTTCGGTTTAGATGTACCAGCTTCTCGACGCTTTCTTGACTGACCAGCCACTTTTCGTCATCAACAATGGCTTTTACGTATTTAGCTTTAGGATTTAGCCAGATGTTTGTCACGCCGAAGACTGTTTCCGGGCGAAGAGTGGCGGTTGGAAAAATCAGATCGTTTTGCTTGAACTTTATCAGGGTGAATTCGCCTATTTCTGGTTCCACATCGCCCACCGTATCATGCTGGCCTACTGGATTCCCGTCTTTGGGACACCATCCTACTGGGTGGCTGCCGCGGCTTATGTATCCGGCTTGGCGCAGTTTCTGGAATTGCCATTCTATAAACCGATTGTAGTGCGGGTCTATTGTGGTGAATTCACGTCTCCAATCTATTGAGAAGCCTATCTCTTTCATTCCGCTCTTGATTTCTTGGTGGAAGTAACGGGCCATAGCGATGGGTTCAGTGAGCTCCTTCAGCTTTTCCTTTGGAATCTTGTAAACCCTGACGAAGTCGTCGATGAGGCCTGTGTCGCTGTCTGCAAGCCGTTTAGCCATCGCTAAGACAGGCGTGCCAGTGTAATGGAATGCCATGGGTAGGAGCACGTTGTAACCGCGCATGCGCATGTACCGAGCGTGAACATCTGCTAATGTGTAGGTTCTACCGTGGCCAATGTGCTGCGGAGAATTCGGGTACGGGTAGGCTACGGTTATGAAGCACTTAGGCTTGGCTGGATCTGGATCTGCTTCGAAAATCTTGGCGGTTTCCCATTTTTTCTGCCATTTTTCCTCGATTTTTTTCAAAAACTCCATAGAACTTTCTGAGTTGGGTTGAGGGGTATTAAAGGTTTTGTCTTCACGAACAGAGAACGTGATCCCTCATATTCGACACCGCAAACTCATGTGTACAAACTTACATTAATCCTTTGCTCTGGATGGAATGGACAAAACTGATTTTCCGCTGTGAAAGTAACAGAACAGCCTTTGCCGAAACAATAATTATTAGCGCGTGCTGTGGCAATAAGAGTAGGGAACACTGCTAGTCCATGACTTTTTCAAACAAGATATACCCGAAAAGAAGCATCAAAAAAGCTACCACTAATGTTAGAACTAAAGCGTTAGTGACTCCAATACTGTTGTATAAACCGAAGAATGCGGCGACGCATGCAACCGGCGTTAACAAGAGCCAAACCAATTCCAACAGTCTCTTCCATTCAACCATTTTCATACCCTCTGAAGCCTTTCCTAGCTGTATCCTAAGCAGAAATCGTTTATTTGTTTACCCCCTCATAGAGGAAAATATTGCAGTGTGGCCACCTCGACTCATCGCAGACAAAACGTTATCATCAGTGTTTCGCTAACATACTTGCATGATCATCGACAGTCAGCAGTAGCGCGGTGTTGCATTTCTGATCTTCCTTTTGGAACAGTCTTTTCAGTTAACAGATGTGCAAGGAAAGGTTTACGATAACATACTTTCTCCATCACGATCTAGAGGCGTCTGAGTTTATTCTGAATTGAGGCGGAATATCTGAAAACGCCAATTTTTACCCATATGTTTGAATTTTATCGATCGATGAGGCAGCGTCATCATTCAACGCTTATGCTTTAGGGAAACAAGAACGAGAAAAGTTATGGCTGTTCGCGCTTGGTTTTTCTGGTGAAGATGTAGACGGTTGCGGAACCGACGACAATTCCACTTACGGCCCCAATCATGAGGCCGAGGCCTATACCGGACTGATAGCCCACCTGCTGGCTTTTTTCTGTAGCCATTTCAACGTTTGTTGTTGTGACGGTGATCTGTTCCTCCGCGTTGTTTCCGGCTTGATCCGTGGCGATTAGACGTATTGTGTGGCCTCCATCACCCACCTGTGTTGTATCCCATTGATACGAAGCTCGACCTGTAACATCGAGGGGTGCTTGATCTATGTAGAGCAGAATTTTCTTCGGGTTCTGATCTTGAGCTGAGAATTGGATGGTTACGTTGCCGGATAATTCTGCTTGATTTGCTGGTTTTGTGATGTGCACTGATGGTGGAGTGTTGTCTATGGTTGTGGTTACTGTTTTTTGACCAGTGTTTCCGGCTTTGTCCGTCACAGTAAGGGTTATTGTATGGGCGCCTTCTGACAGAATTGTGGTGTCAAGCGGAAATTCTGTAGTTCCCGTGACACTGCGTGAGTCTGAGTCCATCGTTAAAACTACGCCTTGAAGGTTCTCGTCGTAGTACGCGAAGTCTATGTTGATTCTGCCAGCTTCGTATGATCCGTTTTGCGGTGATATGATGGTGGCGGTTGGAAGTGTGTTGTCCACGATTATTGATGTGGAGGTTTCAGCCTCGTTTACGAGTAGATCCTTAGCCGATAGCCTGAGCACGTGCAGTCCATCTGTTAGGTTTCTCGTGTCCAGCTCGATGAAGGCCGATCCTGTCACATTAATGGGTGTGCCGCCATCAATGCTTAGTGAGACGTTGAGAAGATGTTCATCCCACGCCGAAAAGCTTACCTTAATTGTTCCTTTAACAATCGTGTAGTTTTCCGGGATACTGATGCTTACCATAGGCTTTGTGTTGTCTATGGT
>Ga0172364_10001370_pt1 | contig 18664 bp, 16 predicted proteins | sample LakKivSesite10cm_FD_114545 | JGI IMG/M metagenome (GOLD analysis project Ga0172364, IMG submission 114545) | Sediment microbial communities from Lake Kivu, Rwanda - Sediment site 10cm | ecosystem: Environmental > Aquatic > Freshwater > Lake > Sediment | place: Rwanda: Western Province, Lake... | reverse complement strand
TGGCAGACGCCCGGATTAGGTCAACCAGTGTTTCCACGTGAGCCTTCCCCTCCCCAAGTTTGCACCTATAGTCTATGATAGTCGTCTGTGTATGTCAAAATAATGGGGGTGGAGATAACAAAATGACGTTTTGTGTTCGGGAATGCGATAAAAGCCACTGACCAGGTTATCACCGGCGTGGTCACTTCAGCGCATAAAAGAGTGGCTCAGATTGAAAATACTTAAGCGTAATAGAAGGGTAGATAACAACGGAAGTAGTGAATAAAGAGGCATCGGAGGCAAAGAAAACCAAGAAAATAACCTTCAGGTGTAGATTCTGCGGAAGGTCTAAGCCGCTTGACGAAATGGGGCTACTAACCAGATTCTTCCCACCGATTGTGGCCTGCCGAGATTGCGAAAAGAGAATGAGGTAGAATGCTCTTCCTTTGACAAAACTCAGTAGTTAGATTGGGGCGGTAGCAACTATTGTAGTACCCTTACCCACTTTAGACTTCACCTTTAGGTTACCACCGAGCAACTGTACCCGCTCTTGCATTCCGGCCAAGCCAAACTTACCCCAATGCAATAGCTCCTCAAGACTTTTTTGAGGCTCAAAACCTACACCATCATCACTTATAGTAACCAAAATTTTCTGCTTTTCGAACTCGACCTTCACCTCAGCCTTTGAGGCTTGGGCGTGCTTGGCTATGTTCCTTAGCGCCTCCTGAACAATGCGGAAGAGTATTAACTCTGCTTCCTCGGAGAACCGCCGCTCACTACCAACTACCTTGAAAGTAGTCTCAACCCCGTATTCCTTTTTGAATTCACCAGTTACCCACTCTAGAGCCGGAAGTAAACCCAAATCGTCAAGAACGGATGGTCTTAGGTTACGACTGAAGCGGCGTACTTCCCCCAATACATCCCTGATCTGCTCATAGAAACCCCGTAGAGCCCTGGCCTCTCTTACCGGTAGTTTCGCCTTGTCATTCATCAAGTTCTCTAACTGATGAAGCAAGGCAATAAGAGTTTGAGCAGTGCTATCATGGAGTTCACGGGCGACACGTTTGCGCTCCTCTTCTTGAGCTCTGGCAATCTCCCGCAGATAAAAGCGCAGGTTTTCCTGCATTCGTTTTTCTTCAGTGATGTCTCTAGCAATATTTTGAAAGGCCATAAGCTGACCGTTGCCAAAAATTGGGGTGGTAGTTAACATTAGGGGTGCTTCGGTTCCGTCCTTCCTGACGAGGTGCTGTTCGTAGGGCTGGGCTACAGCTTCGCCTCTAACTAATCTACGGCGAACCTCCTTAGCCAAGCGTAAGCCTTCTTCAGAAAGGAGGGTTTTCACGTTCACCCTAGCCAATTCTTTAGCACTAAATCCGGTGAGCTTTTCAGTCGCTTTGTTTGCCTTTAGAATGTTGCCCTTTAAATCATGGACCCAAATAGCATCAGGGGCAGCCTCAAATAGCCCCCTATAGCTTCTCTCTGACTCTTCCAGTGCCTCCTCTGCCCTTTTCTGCACAGTTATGTCGCGTATTAAATCGACAAATTTTATCACTTCTCCATTTTCATCCAATATCGGCGAGCACTTTATGGAGAAAAACCTATTCAACCACTCCTCATACCGCTCCACTGTTTCTACCTGTTTGGTCTCCAGTGCGCGCCGGCAAGGACACTCTCTACTGCGACAATCAGGACGGCTAATGATTTCATGACACTTTTTCCCTATTACTTCCTCCCGGCTCTTCCCCAAAAGAGCTAATCCGCTATCATTTATGTTCTCTATGCTGTAATCTCTATCAATAATCAGCATAACATCTTCCAGCGCATTGAATGAACTACGCCACTTTTCCTCCTCGGTTTTCAGTAAAGCACCTCTCACTCGAATGCACTCCTGCTCCCTGCGGCGCATCTGAAATAGCAGGTTTACCACAATACCAATGCTCATAACACCAGCCGTCTCAATCGAAGCATCGGTTGGACTCGGAGAGATTAAAATAACCCGGGGCAACATGATGCTAAAAGCAACCACTAGACTGGCTATCCCTCCCTTTAAACCGAAGGTAAAGCCAGCATAGATTACGGGCACTAGCAAATAGACTCGTTCTATAGTGTGCCGGGTTAGCCCTAGAAGTGAGGAAGGAGCCTCCGAGCCCAAAAAGGGTAGCTGCTGGGGGTAGTGGAGAATTATACCGACAACAAATAACCCCACAAGAAGCCAGAAACGAGGATTACGCACAACCCTTGGTGCTGTATTTAATAGATATAAAGCCATTTACACAACCTATCAGATAACTAAGGCGAGGGAGGGTCAAGCTAATTCTTCCAATATGAACCAGCCCCTTTTCATAGCCTGTATCACTGCCTCAGTGCGGGAGCCCACCCCCAACTTATTAAAAATATTCCCTAGATGACTCTCAATAGTGCGCACACTGAGGTGCAATTCTTGAGCAATGTCACTATTACTCATCCCTTTAGCCGCCATCTTGAGTATAGAGGTCTCCCGCTCAGTGAGCAAATCCGAGACTCGTTCCCCTGTCGGCTCAAGTTTCGGTTGCCTTAACCGTTCCATTACCTTACGAGCAATCGCTGGATGGAGTACTGCTTCTCCCCTATACACCGTCTGAATAGCACTAATGAGTTCCCGGCTACTCACATCCTTCAGCAAGTAGCCGGCAGCACCCGCCTCTAACAGAGGGAAAATATATTGCTCATAATCATAGGCAGTAAGTATTAACACCGCCGCCGAAGGCTGAAGCGCCTTAATTTGCTTGGTAGCTTCAATACCACTGAGCTTGGGCATGGAGATGTCCATGACAATGACATCAGGTTTTAGCTGACTCACCATCCGCACCGCCTCCTCACCGTCACCGGCCTCACCAACGACCTCAAAATTTGCCTCTCGCTCAAGGAACTGACGGATACTCTCCCGGACCACCACATGATTCTCAACAAGGAGAATGGTAATCTTTTTCATTACCCTCCCTTATGCCCCGCTAATCCATACTTTTAGCCCTTTTACGTTTAATCTTAAACTACTTGACCACTTTATTCAACAAGGTAAACCAGTAAAAATACCTTTCATAACAAAAAAGCAAGACGGCTTCAAGTCTAAAAACAGTAGTTTTCCCGTCTTGACATTCGCCATTTTAGGGAATTATACTTAAGTAGTTGTGCTTACACAGGCGATTTGGCTACGTAATTATACTTATTCGTATTGATATGACATTTTTTGTGCGTAGTAGGGAAGAGGGCTGTCCTAGTAAGGGGGTGTAATCATGCCGGAAAGTAAGAAAAATTATTATCAGAGCTTGTATGAGGTGGCAACAGCGGTAAACTCAGCTGGTGAACCTGATGCCGTACTTCACTCTATTGTTGAGAGCGTGACCAAGGCTATAGGGGCAAAGGGGTGCTCACTATTGCTACTTAGGCCGGATAGGAGGCTTTTAATTCATGCTGTAGCCTGTGGGCTAAGCGATGAGTACATAAAAAAGGGGCTGCTATCAGCTGACGAAAGTATTCCCGAGGCACTAGAAGGCAAGCCAGTGGCAATCCTAGATGCAACTGAGGACGAGCGGATCCAGTATCGAGAGGCAGCCAGGAAAGAAGGGGTCGCCTCTATGCTTTGTGTCCCAGTAAGGCTTAGAGAGGAGATTATAGGGGTAATAAGAGTATATACTGGTGAGCCGTACCACTTCGCTGAAGATGATATACACTTCGTATCCGCAGTTGCCAATCTGGGTGCGATTGCCCTGGAAAATGCCAAGCGCTACCACCGTCTTAGGGAAGGATATGAGGATTTCCGGCGACTGACGTTCTAGAATGGGGGCGGTGCCTTTGGTTATGAGTGGATGGCACTCTTTCAATTTTAGTGCTCCGCCTCTATTTTTGCGTGTGGCGCGTTAGTCCGAGTCAGTGTTATTGCCTGTTGTAAGCACCTAGCGGAATAGCGTAAACATTTGGGAGAAGACTGGCTATGGTCGTCCAACCGCTGACAGTTGACCTAGAGACGGCTGACCTCTTAGAGGAAGCTGGAGGCGGAACATTTAGATTGTGCTATCAGTGCGGCATTTGTACTGGTTCCTGCCCCTGGAATCTGGTCAGGAAATTTGATGTCCGCAGACTGATACATCAGGCACGATTAGGGTTGGTCGACTTTGAGGATGAAGATGTGTGGACATGCGTTATGTGCAAGCTTTGTGCTGTTCGGTGCCCTCAAGGGGTAGTGATGTCAGACATAGTTAGAGCTTTGCGCCGGACGGTTACTGAATTAGGCGTAGCCAAGATCCCTGACTCACTCCGAATCACAATCAAGAATGTCTCGGCGGTAGGTAACCCACTAGGAGAACCGCGGGAGGCAAGAGCTGATTGGGCAAAAGACCTCGGGATAAAGACCTATACCAAGGGGACTGAAACACTATACTTCCCCTGCTGTTATCAAATATATGACCCGTCTGCCAAAAGGGTTGCCCGGGCGGCAGTCAATATCCTGAAGAAGGCTGGTATAGATTTTGGCATCTTGCGGGACAATGTAGTCTGCTGCGGTGAGAGCATACGCAAGGCAGGTAACGAAAGCGTCTTCCAAAGTCTAACCCAGACTAATATTAATGCCTTTGCTGAAGCTGGTGTTGAGAAGATTGTGGTCACCTCCCCCCATTGCTACCATACCTTCAAGGACGAATACCCTGAGTTGGGGGGCAATTTTAAGGTGATTCATTTTACTCAGTATCTACTCGACCTTATTGGACAAGGCAGGCTAAGCCTCACCAAGGAAGTAAATAGGAAAGTTACTTATGCTGATTCCTGTTGTCTAGGACGCTACCAAGGCATATATGACGAACCTCGGGAAGTTCTGAGGAGCGTCCCTGGCTTGGAGCTGGTTGAACTGCCATATAATCGGGAAAACAGCATATGTTGTGGTGGTTGCGCTGGTAGGCTGTGGATGGAGACCAAAAAGGGAGAAAGATTTGCCGACATTAGAATTGAGCAGGCTCTTAACATAGGCGCCAGTGTTTTAGTTGTAGCCTGCCCGTATTGCCTGGCCAACTATGAGGATAGTGTATTGACGATGAATAAAGCCGACGTTATCGAAGTAAAGGACATTTCAGAACTGGTCTCGGAGGCGTCAGGCTAGTTAGCGCTGAAGATAGGCTGAAGAGGAGCTAAATGGCTAACAATAAAAAAATAGGTGCGGCACTGGTGGTGGGCGGGGGAGTTGGTGGTATGCAAGCTGCCCTCGACCTTGCTGAATCTGGTATCAAGGTCTATTTAGTCGATAACAAACCGGCTATCGGCGGGGTGATGGTTCAATTGGATAAGACCTTCCCGACCAACGATTGCGCCATGTGCACCATTGCCCCGAGGTTAGTAAACATTGGCCGACATCTTAATATCGAGATTCTAAGCTATTCCGAGGTTATAGATGTCAAGGGGGAACCAGGCAACTTCAAGGTCCGGGTCAGGAAGCGGGCCAGGTCTGTCGACCCATCTTTATGCACTGGTTGTGGCAACTGTTACAATAATTGCCCGGTAAAATATAAGCCTCAGATTCAAGAGGGGCAAAGCAAAGAGGCCAAATAAATGGATGTGACCAAGGTTGACGAGATTGTAGCCAAATACCAAAGGAAAGAGGGCGTTCTTATCCAGGTACTTCAAGATATCCAGGCTGAGTACAATTGGCTGCCAGAGGAGGCTCTAAAGCAGGTTAGCCAGAGGTTAGAGGTCCCTCTATCCCAAGCTTATAGCATAGCTAGTTTCTATAAAGCCTTTAGCTTAACACCAAGGGGTCGGCATCTGCTCAGCGTATGCTTAGGCACTGCCTGCCACGTGCGGGGAGGGCCAAAGATCCTGGACAAGGTGGAGGAACTTCTAGGAATTAGCGATGGCGAGACAACCGAAGATATGAAGTTTACTTTGAAAAGGGTTAACTGCCTCGGCTGCTGTGCCCTGGGACCGGTGATGGTGGTGGATAAGGAGTATCACGGCAAGTTGCTAGTATCCAAGGTGGAGGCGATTCTGAAAGGCTACGAATAATACCTTTGAAGAGGAAGCCAATGCCACAGATAAAATCACCCGCAGATTTAGACAGAGTTAGGAAAGAAATAATAGCTAAAAGGGACCCTAATAAGCCCTGCGTTACTATATGTGCTGGAACTGGTTGCCAGGCCTATGCCAGCGGAAGGGTCAGCGCCGCCTTTGAAGACGAGATAAAAAAACAAGGCTTAAAGGCTAAGGTTGATTTGAGGAGAACAGGCTGTCACGGCTTTTGTGAGAAGGGCCCTTTGGTGGTGATTTTCCCCAATGAAATCTGTTATCTCCAAGTAACGCTAGGAGATGTCCCCGAGATAATTTCCCAGACCATAGTCCAGAACAAGGTTGTTGAGCGTCTGCTTTATGCCGACCCCCTCACCGGTGAAAAAGTAGTACATGAATCCGAGATACCTTTCTACAAGAATCAGACACGGCTTGTTTTTGGCAACAACAGCAAAATTGATCCCAAAAACATCGAAGACTATATTGCCCTTGGCGGCTATGCCGCTTTAAGCAAAGTGCTTTTTAGTATGTCCTCAGAGCAAGTACTTGAAGAGGTGAAAAAGGCTAATCTACGGGGGCGGGGCGGGGGTGGATTCCCCACTGGCAGGAAGTGGGAGGAGTGCCGAAATGCCCCCGGGGAGCCGAAGTATGTTATTGTCAATTGCGATGAGGGAGACCCCGGGGCATATATGGATAGGAGTCTGATGGAAGGGAACCCTCATAGTGTTCTGGAAGGGACGATAATTGGCGCTTATGCTATCGGTTCCCACCACGGCTATATCTATGTCCGTCAGGAGTACCCCCTGGCAGTGGAAAATGTGAATATAGCCGTTAGGCAGGCTAAAGAATACGGGCTGCTGGGTGAAAACATCCTCGGCTCTAGCTTTGACTTCAATATCGAGGTTCATCGGGGGGCTGGAGCCTTCATCTCCGGCGAATCAAGTGCCCTGATGACAGCACTAGAAGGCAGGGTGGGAGAGCCCAGGCCAAAGCACATTCATACCGTTATCAGCGGGGTGTGGGGGAAACCGAGTAACCTCAATAATGTTGAGACTTGGGCTAATGTGCCCCTTATCATCAACAACGGCGCTGAATGGTTTCGGAGCATTGGAACTGAGGGGAGCAAGGGGACAAAGATATTCTCCCTGGTGGGTAAGGTAAATAATACTGGTCTGGTGGAAGTGCCTATGGGCATCACCCTACGTGACATCATCTATAAGATAGGTGGAGGCATCCCCGGGGGCAGGAAATTAAAGGCAGTGCAGACTGGTGGGCCATCCGGGGGTTGTATCCCCGAAAGCCTGATTGACTCTCCGGTTGATTTTGATGAGCTAACCAAGCTGGGGTCGATGATGGGCTCTGGGGGGATGATTGTCATGGATGAAGATACCTGCATGGTAGACATAGCTAAGTACTTTCTCGATTTCCTGACCGATGAATCCTGCGGCAAGTGTATTCCGTGCCGCGAGGGTATCGAGCAGATGCTTGAGATTCTGACCTATATTACTGAAGGAAAGGGGGAGGAGGGTGACATCGAGTTACTGGAGGAACTTTCTGAGGTAATAAGAGATACCTCATTGTGCGCTCTGGGGGGGACGGCTCCCAACCCGGTATCGAGCACCATACGCTATTTTAGGGATGAGTACGAGGCGCATATTAAGGAAAAACGCTGCCCGGCTGGGGTGTGCAAGGCGCTAATCTCATACTATATCCAGCCGGATAAGTGCCAAGCGTGTCTAATTTGCCTTAGAAACTGTCCCGCTGAAGCCATAATCGGGGGCAAAAATGAGGTCCATGTCATTGACCAGAGCAAGTGCACCAAGTGTGGGGTCTGCCTGGACGTTTGCCCAGAGCGTTTCGGTGCGGTAGTGAAAATCTCGGGGGAAGCGGTGCCGCCGCCACTTCCGGTTGAGGCAAGGGCTATTCGGGTAAAACAGGGTAGAGCGAGGTAAAACGGTGGGTGAAATCAGCTTAGAAGTAGATGGCAGGGTGCTTAAAGCAGAAGAGGGGACGACGGTTCTCGAGGTAGCGAGAGATGCCGGCGTAAACATACCTACCCTCTGCTACCATGAAGCACTGGCTCCCTTTGGCGCCTGTCGCCTTTGTACTGTAGAGATAATAAGCAGAGGAAGGCCCAGGCTTCTTAGCGCCTGCACCTATCCGGTTGAAGAAGGATTGGTGGTGGAGACTAATTCGCCTAAGGTTATGAGAGCCCGCAAGTTAATCGTTGAGCTGATGCTGGCAAGGTGCCCAAATGTCAAGATAATACAGGACTTAGCTCATGAGTATGGCATTGAAAAACCAAGATTCAAGAAATTAAAAGATGAGGACTGCATCCTTTGTGGTCTTTGTACCCGAATCTGTCAGGAGCGGATGGGGGTAAGTGCCATTAGTTTTGTTGGCCGGGGGATCTATCGGGAGATAGATACCCCCTTTGCTAAACCCTCAGAGGCATGCTTCACCTGTGGAGCCTGTGCCTCTGTCTGTCCTACTGGAGCAATTAAACTCGAGGATATCAGCAGGAATAAACCGATACCCATTCCTTCTGAATTCGATAAGGGGTTAAGGTCAAGATCGCCTATCTATACCCTATATCCCCAGGGGGTGCCCAATATCCCTGTCATTGATAGGGATAATTGTGTCCATTACCTTACCGGCGCATGCAAGATTTGTGAAACCGTGTGTAAGGCGGGAGCAATCAAATATGACCAGGAAGACGAGATTATTGAACTCGACGTAGGTGCCATTATTCTAGCACCAGGGTTTGAGTTGTTTAATGCTGAAACGAAGAAAGAACTGGGCTACGGCCGTTTGCCAAATGTCATAACCAGTCTGGAATTTGAGCGGGTGCTGTCAGCAAGCGGTCCGTTCTCGGGCGAGGTGGTGCGTCCCTACGATAGAAAAACGCCGGAAAGAATTGCCTTTATTCAATGTGTTGGCTCTCGAGAGACGGAAACAAATTATTGCTCGGCAGTATGCTGTATGTACGCCACTAAAGAAGCCATACTGGTAAAGGAACATCATCCTGAAACCGATGTAACTATATTTTTCATTGACCTCCGTGCCTTCGGTAAAGGTTTCGAGGCCTATTATGAGCGAGCCAAGAAACTGGGAATAAGATATATTCGGTTCAAACCCTCTTTAGTAGAGGAAGTGCCGGAGACAAGAGACCTGCGCATTCTGTATCAAAAAGAAGATGGGGAAATAGTTGATGGAGAGTTTAACCTGGTAGTCCTTTCCTGCGGATTGAGACCCCCGGCGGGAGCTACAGAATTAGCCAAGACGTTCGGCCTTGAGCTGAATGAATTTGGCTTCTGTCAAACTGAGTCGTTCAGTCCGGTTGAGACATGTCGGGAGGGTATATATGCTTGCGGTCTGTTCACCGGTCCCAAGGATATTCCCGAGACTGTGATGCAGGGAAGTGCCGCGGCGGCAAAAGCGCTTTCGCTTCTCTCCACAGAGAAGGGTACACTACTGAAGGAAAAGACATACCCGCCTGAGAAAGATGTAACAGGTGAGGAACCACGAATTGGGGTTTTTGTCTGTCATTGTGGTAGGAACATCGCTGGTGTTGTCGATGTCTTCCAAGTTACTGAATATGCCAAGACACTGCCTAATGTGGTCTATGCTGAAGATACTATCTATGCGTGCTCAACTGACGCTGGAGAAAGAATGAAGCAGAAAATAGAAGAGCACAATCTTAACCGCCTAATCGTTGCCTCTTGTACCCCGCGGACACACGAGCCTTTATTCCAAGATACCTTGCGAGAAGCCGGGCTCAATCCTTATCTATTTGAAATGGCTAATATTCGTGACCAATGCTCTTGGGTCCACATGCATGAGCCGGAGAAGGCAACCCAAAAAGCCAAAGACCTGGTGAGGATGGCTGTTGCCAAGTCAAGACTACTGCAGCCGCTGTATCCAAAGTTCGTTGATGTCAACCATGATGCCCTTGTCATCGGTGGTGGCGTATCTGGTATGACAGCTGCCCTTGAGCTAGCCGAACAAGGATTTGATACCTATCTACTTGAAAAAAGCGACCTGTTGGGTGGCAATCTAAGACGAGTGAAATTTCTTTTGAACGGTGACAGCCCTCAGGCAAAACTGGAATCATTAATTGAGAAAGTTCAAAGCCATCCTAAGGTTCATATTTATACCGGATCGGAGATTCTAAACTTTGCGGGCTCAACCGGGAATTTTAGGACAGAATTTAAATCTAACGGGGATGTTCATACAATCAACCACGGGGTCGTTATTGTAGCCACCGGGGCGGAGGAATATGAACCGACGGAATACCTCTATGGTCAAGATGAAAGGGTTATGACACAGCTTGAACTGGAGGAGAAGCTGACCAATGGTGATATCGGGGCAAAAACGGTGGTGATGATTCAGTGTGTCGGTTCACGGGAGGAGCCACGGCTCTATTGTAGCCGAATTTGCTGTTCCGAGGCGATTAAGAATGCATTGAAGATTAAAGAAAAAAGGCCGGATACAAACGTAATTGTGCTCTACCGGGATGTGCGGACATATGGATTTAATGAAGCATACTACACTAAAGCCAGGGAGAAGGGCGTGAGGTTCATCAGGTATGAACTTGATAAGAAACCGGAGGTCTCGCCAGATAATGGTCAGTTAAAAGTATCGGTACACGACCAAATCCTAGACGCCAAGATTGATATTAATAGCGATCTTTTAGTTCTGTCTGCGGGGACTGTCTCTAGAGACGAGAATAAAGACCTTGCCCAGAAACTCAAACTCCCGCTGACACAAGATAATTTCTTCCTAGAAGCACATATGAAGCTACGTCCGGTGGACTTTGCCAGCGATGGCATCTTCCTCTGCGGTCTGGCTCATAGTCCGAAGTCAATTGATGAAAGTATTGCCCAAGCCAGTGCGGCTGCGGCAAGGGCATCAACCATACTTTCCAAGCCACAGATTCAACTTGAAGCGGCTATTTCAGAGGTGGTGGATGAAAACTGTGATGGCTGCGCCTATTGTATTGACCCCTGCCCATATGATGCCATTACCCTGATTGAGTATATGAAAGACGGCGCAGTTAAGAAAACCGTGGAATCAGACCCAGCCAAATGCCGTGGCTGTGGGGTATGTCAGGCTACCTGTCCCAAGAAGGGCATCTTTATTCGTAACTTCGGACTTGACCAAATATCAGCCATAGTTGAGGCTGCACTCGGGGTAGGATAAGGAGAAAAATGGTTAACGAAACTTTTCAGCCGTTAATTATAGGCTTCTGCTGCAACTGGTGTTCATACGCCGGGGCGGATTTGGCTGGTGTCTCAAGGATACAGTACCCACCCAATATACGCATAATCCGGGTAATGTGTTCTGGTATGGTTCACCCCAATTTAGTGATTGATGCCTTGACTAAGGGGGCGGATGGGGTACTGGTCTGTGGATGTCACCCCGGGGATTGCCATTATCAGGAAGGTAACCTGAAAGCAGAAGCCAGGGCGGATGCAATTAGGCTTATGCTGCAAGATTTCGGTATGGAGGAAGAAAGGTTCAGGTTAGAATGGGTTTCTGCGTCCGAAGGGGGGAGATTCGCCCAGGTAGTAACTGAAATGGTAGACGAAATCAGGCAGTTAGGTCCTAGTCCTTATAAAACTTGAGGGGAGAATTCATGCAGCTAGCGCGAGTATTCAATGGTAAAAAATTTATGTGGGATGGGAAAGTCTACACCGATAAAAAGGAATTGGGAGAAGTCAGGCAAAAGTATCAAGATGACGGTTTTGAGGCTGAAATGCTTGAGGAAGGGAACCAATACTTCTTGTTCACACGGCGGGTGGTGACCGAGGTTGTAGTTGAAGGGAAACCAATATGAAAGGAGGATAAAAATGGTGCGTGTAGCTGAAGAATGGCTGGCGACATGCGGTGGCTGTGAGGTAACAATCTTAGACCTGGGCGAGGCGCTTCTAGATTTGTTGCCCAAACTTGAGTTTGTCCATATGCCGGTGCTGATGGACCATAAATACTACGGGCAAACGGGAGAAAAAACGGCGTTAGAAATCCCAGAGGCAGATGTGGGCATAATAAGCGGAGGCATACGGAACGAGGATAACAAGCAAATAGCTGAGGAGATGAGAAAGAAGTGTACGACGCTGATTGCCCTGGGTTCCTGTGCTAATTTTGGTGGTATCCCAGCACTAGCAAATATGTACACTATTGACCAAATATTGGACAGGGTTTATCGTGAAACCAAAAGCACCGACCCTGCCGATAATCCCACCGTTGATATCCCACCACTTAGGGATCGGGTGTATTCAGTCAGTGAGGTGGTTAAGGTTGACATAGGTCTGCCCGGTTGCCCAACTACCCCCGAGTTAGTCGCCGAGGCTTTAACCTGCCTGCTAGAGGGGAAGCCGTTTACTCTGGCTGAGCGAAGTGTTTGCGATGAGTGCCCGGTGAAAAGAGAGAAAAAGGCAGTCACCAAATTAAAGAGGCCGTTAGAACAGGTTGAATTCACTCCGGGGCAGAAGTTTGAGGAAATACGCTGTTTTATGGAGCAAGGTTTTCTGTGTCAAGGACCGGCGACAAGGGCTGGTTGTGGTGGAGCAGAGAAAGTCCCCCGGTGCATAAAGGCATATATGACCTGTCGCGGTTGTTTTGGTCCCATACGGGCTGGGGCAAATCCTATGGTTGACATGATGGGCGCCCTCTCCTCTATCGGGCTAAACCCCAGGGAGATAGAGGACAGGATGGCAACTTTTAACCGATTTATAGGTGTAGTAGGTCGCCTGAGACCTCTACCAGCAAGGTAAAAAGGAGGTACAAGATGAAACGGATTGTTATCCAGCCAGTTACCCGAATTGAAGGTCATGCTAAGATAACCATTCAACTCGATGACCAGGGAAATGTGGCTGATACCAGGGTAAATGTGGTGGAACTGAGGGGGTTCGAAACATTCGCCATCGGCAGACCGGTAGAGGAATTACCTCGCATCGTATGCCGTATCTGTGGGGTATGTCCTTGGGCACACCATCTGGCTTCTTCTAAAGCATGCGATGCCGTTTTTGGTGTTGACATACCTCCGGTGGCAAAAAAGCTCAGGGAACTTGCCTATATGGGGCATTTCATTCACAGCCATGTGCTGCATTTCTTCATACTCTCGGGGCCCGACTTCGTGATGGGACCTAATGCTGATTATTCAGTCAGAAATGTAATCGGCATTGTGCAAAAGGTCCCTGACATCGCCAAGCGAGTGGTGCGGTCTAGATACTTAGGACAGATGATGACCCAGACTCTGGGGGGGAAAGCCATCCATCCCGATGTTTCCGTTCCTGGTGGCTGGAGTAAACCCATCACCGAAAAGGAGCGTGACCAGCTGAAGGAGATGGCAAAGGAATGTCTTGATTTTGCCACTTTTGCCATTGATTTCGCCAAAAAGGAGATTTTTCCTAAGTATCTAGACGTGGTTAAGTCACTGGCTCCAATTGAGACCGGTTTTCTGGGAACAGTTAAAAACGGTGAGTTGAACCTCTACAATGGGAACCTGCGCATGATGACGGCTGATGGCAAATACGAGGATTTTCCTGCCGAGAACTACTTGGATTATATTGGCGAGCATGTGGAGCCGTGGTCATATCTTAAGTTCCCGTACTACAAGAAGATGGGGCAGTTCTCAATGGCTCTTGATAATCCGGTGGGCATATACCGGACGAATGCCCTAGCCAGGATTAACGTTTGCGACCGAATTCCGACACCACTGGCTCAGAAGGAGCTAGAGGAATTCAGGAGTAATTTCGGTCGTCCAGCCCAGTTAACCCTGCTTTATCACTGGGCAAGGCTGATTGAAACGGTCTATTGTGCGGAAAGGGCAATGGAGCTGTTGAATGACCCGGAGATAACTGACCCTAATACCAGGAAAAAGGTCACCCCCCGTGCCGCCCGTGGTGTCGGTTCGGTTGAGGCACCTCGGGGGACGCTTATCCACGACTACGAAACTGATGAAAGAGGCATTGTAACCAACTGCAACATTATCGTGGGAACAACCCACAATAATGCCCCAATAAACATGTCGGTCAAGAAGGCAGCTATTGATTTGATTAAGAATGGGAAATACGACCAAGGGTTGCTGAACAAAGTAGAAATGTCAATCCGTGCCTACGACCCCTGTCTTTCCTGTGCTACCCACGAGCTTGACGGCAGGATTGCAGTAAAGATAGACATCCTGAATGCTGGTGGGGAAAAAATTGACACCCTGATGAATTGATTATGAATTACATCCCTGAGTGCTATCAGAAGTCCACCCTTATACTGGGCTGTGGCAACACACTATTTGGTGACGATGGCTTTGGTCCGGCGGTGATTGATTATCTAGAAAAAGATTGCCGAGTACCGGAGGATGTTACTATTTTAGACGTAGGGACAGGGGCAAGGGAAATACTTCTCACTATTGCTCTAGCTGAGAAAAAGCCAAAGAGAATAATCGTTATCGACGCTTTGGATTGCCAGCGGGAACCGGGAGATATGTTTACTGTGCCGGTTGAAGACCTCCCGGAAAAGAAGATTGATGATTTCTGCCTGCACCAACTGCCGACTTCAAATCTGCTGAAAGAATTGAGGGATTTATGCCGGGTGGAGGTGATTTTGCTTGCCGTCCAGCCAGAAAGCGTACCGGAAACGGTGAGACCGGGGCTGTCAAAAAAACTTCAAGATGCCGTCCCCAGAGTCAGTGAATATATACGGGGAAATTACTTCTAACTTCAGTAGAAGGGGGGTGATAGATGCCATGAATATGATAGTTTGTGTCAAGCAGGTTATTGACCCTGAGGCACCACCAGCCAGTTTCAAGGTTGATCCGGCTAACAATAAGGTAGTGCTACCGCCGGGGGTGTCACTGGTAATCGACCCTTATGCTGAGTATGCTGTGGAAGCAGCGCTGAGGGTTAAAGATGCCCACGGGGGCAGAATCACAGCGCTAAGCCTGGGCACAGAGCTGGTGCCAGAGGTAATAAGAAAACCATTAGCTATGGGGGTTGACGAACTTATCTTGCTGGAGGATGAAGCCTTTGCCGAGGGTGATAGCTGGTCAACAGCCTATGCCTTAGCGATGGCTCTTAGGAAAGTGGGTGATTATGACCTCATCTTTTGCGGACGGGAGGCTTCTGACTGGGATGCCGGGCAAGTAGGCTCTGGCATCGCTGAGATATTAGGGCTACCAAGCGTAACCCTGGCCCGGAAAATAGAAGTCACCGATGGTAAGGTCAGAGTGGAGAGAGTAATCGATGATGGCTATGAGGCGGTTGAGGTATCCCCGCCGGCTTTGATTACCGTCAGTAATGAGATTGGTGAGCCCCGTTACCCGACCATAAAAGGAATCATGGCGGCTAAGAAGAAGGAGCTTATTATCTGGAAACCAGCCGATATCGGGGTTGAGCCGTCTCAGGTTGGGAGTGCTGGTCGTCGCACCAGGCTGTTGAAGCTGTTCCAACCAGTCCATGAAGGTAGGTGTGAAATTGTAGGAGGGGAGAGTCCAGAAGAGGCAGCAGCTAATCTAGCCATGAAACTAAGGGAAGCTAAAGTATTGTAGGCTGGCAATAAGGTGTTTTATCGTCAGTTAAGGAGGTATCAATGGCTAAGTATAGAGGGGTTATGGTTTTTGGTGAAGCTAAAGATGGAAAGCTAGCGGTAATTACTACTGAGCTACTGGGTTGTGGCCGAAAGCTGGCTAACGACCTGGGGCAGGAAGTATGTTGCCTGTTGGTCGGTGCCAATATAAGTAGTTTAGCCCAAGAGGCAATTGCCTTTGGTGCCGATAAGGTATATGTAGTTGATGACCAATTACTTAAGGACTACCAGACCGATTCCTATGTGTCAGTGGTAGAACAGGTAGCCAGGCAGGTAGTGCCTGGGGTTATTCTTCTTGGGCAGACAGCTATTGGTCGTGACCTAGCCCCCAGGCTCGCCTTTAGACTGGGCACGGCAGTTACTACCGACTGCATAGAATTAGCTATTGACCCGGACTCAAAGTTGCTGCGGCAAACCAAGCCAGTCTATGGTGGTAACGCCCAGGCTATCTTTACCTGTGCGTCCTATCCGCAGATGGCTACGGTCAGAGCCAAAGCAATGTCGCCCCTGGAGCGGGACGAATCAAGGCGCGGCGAGGTCATTACTATCAAGGCTAGCTTAGACCGGCAAACCATAAGGACCAAGGTCTTGGAGAAGGTAGTAGAGGAGGTGGTGGGGATTAAGCTGGAGGATGCCGAGGTAGTGGTCGGTGGTGGTAGAGGCATTGGCAGTGCCGATGGTTTTAAGCAACTGGAGGAACTGGCTAAGATATTGAACGGGGCAGTAGGGGCTAGCCGTCCACCCTGTGACAATGGCTGGGTGCCCACCTCTTACCAGGTAGGTCTTACCGGTAAGATTATCGCCCCTGACCTTTACATTGCGGTAGCCCTCTCTGGTTCTAGCCAGCATATGGCTGGTTGTTCCGGGGCTAAAAATATCGTGGCGATAAATAAAGACCCAGAGGCAAACATCTTCAAGCAAGCCCGCTTTGGTGTGGTAGCTGACTGGAAAGTGGTGTTGTCTGCCTTCACCAGTAAGCTGAGGGAGCTCCTAGCTGAATAGTAGCGCTGGGGGTTATTTAAGCATCATAGATAAATCTAATTAAGCGGACGCGGAAAGTAGCATGAGTTGGTCTTTTAGCTCTTCTTTGCGTGTCCTGGGATTTGGCAACTCAGATACGTAGTGGCGGCCCTATTCCGGGCCTGGGCGAACGAATCAATCTTCAGGCTACTCACAATCGTCCAGATTGTATATTAAGGTCACGATAGCTTGTTAAGTGTGATTCGCAAAATAAAAAGGGCTGGACATCCCGATACCGGGAATATCCAGCCCTTCTGAGTTCTGTTAGGCTATGTCGGAGTAGACCTAACTCTTGCCGATTCTGAACATTTTCGTGCCACAGGTCGGGCACACGCCCTGGGTTGCTGGCCTACCGTTTTTCATGGTGATGCTTTTGGCATCTTTCATTTCCTTTTTGGCAGGCATTTCACGCAGTATGCTTGCATCTATTGACCTCCTTGTTTTCTTTACCTTGAGACTATACCATCCGTGAGGCAGAAGTCAGTAGCCGGGCTAAGACAAAAAAGAGGCTCTCCCCAGAGGAGGTCAGTCCCATCGGGAGAGCCTTTAGCTTATGATGGGGGACGCCTCAGAGTCAAAATCCGGGCGGTTTTTCGGGGTGGTGAATGTTTTCCCCCCCTAGGGGATGCCAGTGCAAGGGGCGGTGCTAGAGAATAAAAAAGGGGATAGCCGAAATGGCTATCCCCTGCGAAATGGACACAAAAAAGGCAAAGGTATCCCTATGTCAATAGGACACCTTTGCCTGTATCTGTGTTAAGCGACTATCGTGAAAAAGGCAAGACTTACCCTATATCAAACCGAGCAATTATCACCTTGATTTTATCCTCTACCCCCCGCTAGGCGTTTTATCAATAGCCTGCGACCCGCTAGCACTATTGATTGCGAGCTAACCCACTAGCCCCGTGAGCTAGCTCGCTAGCCACTTGAGGGGTATCCCCAAAGCAAGGTAAACCTTGCCCGTGAGTAGTAGCCTTCATATTCTATTGTCCAGAGCCTTGCCTAACCCGCACCCCGCTGGCATTAGTCAAAACCCTAGAGAAGGATTTTAGTCCTTCCACTATATATAGGCACTAAAAAGTGCTAAAATCGGACATCAAACCAAAGTTTTTTGAATTTTTCTTTGCTGGCGTCTAAAGTATCTTTGCTCACTAGCGTCTAACCGATAGCCAGCATACTTTTTATAGGCTAGGTCAACAAAGCGTTTAGGGAAGCCCTCTAGGGCAAATTTAGCGTCTAGTCTAGGTAAAAAGTCGGCACTATCGTCGGCGATAAACTGGTATAGTTCAGCTTCGTTACCCTCGCTATCCTCTACCAGCTTATTAAGGCTCTCAATGTGGATAGCTTTTGGACACTCACGGTATAAGTCTTGCTCTTGACATTTGTGCCTTTGTGCCTTGCTACAGTTACAGCAATCTACCCCGCTAATCCGTCTATAATAGTTACGCCAGTATCTAGCAACCCGATATTGTGCTATCCTAACCAAGCCGCCCTCGGTCAATTCTTTACCTTTGGCGGCATAGCTTACCTTGACTGTAGCAAAGGCTAAAAACAGGTCGTGTAAAAAGTCCTGTCTATCTTCTGGCTTGACCTTGCGAGTAAAGCCCTTGCCTACCTTATAATAGGTAAGCCAGTCGCCGTCTAGCTGGTCATAGGATAGAGGATTAGCTCCGTTGCCTTGATAGCCCTTACTGTCTGTGGTATAGTCGTAGTAATCTAGCATTGTGGACGTCCTCCCTTTGTTAGATTTGCTCTGGTCTAGTTACGGCTAGCCAGAGCATTTTATTTAGCCACACAAGGCAAGGCTCTGGACATCGGCTATTCAATTGTTAAGGTTGCGGTTAAGAGGTAACCTGTGGCTATAGCTTTGTGAAGGTTCAATATAGTTTGTGCTTTGGCTAATACCATCATCCAACAAAAGGAACTAAAGTTTAATTAAAAAAAGAACCTATATTTTCATGATATTGTTGTCTAACAGTTGTCTGGGCAAAAACGAAGCCTGACGAGTGGAGCAAAAGGTCTCCCTCCGTCCCAAGGCTGGAGGGCTGCCTAAAAT
>Ga0172364_10001369_pt1 | contig 18685 bp, 18 predicted proteins | sample LakKivSesite10cm_FD_114545 | JGI IMG/M metagenome (GOLD analysis project Ga0172364, IMG submission 114545) | Sediment microbial communities from Lake Kivu, Rwanda - Sediment site 10cm | ecosystem: Environmental > Aquatic > Freshwater > Lake > Sediment | place: Rwanda: Western Province, Lake... | reverse complement strand
ATCGTTATCGTAATAGACAATGGCCTTATCGATATAAACAGGCTTGTTCGTCATTATATATTGTGGATGTGAGGCAAGAGATATATTTTCTATTTGTTGGCTGGCAGATAAATAATCTTTTACGCAGTCAATATCATCCGGCGCAATAGGATCAGAGATGTTACCAGAATCGTTAACCCAATCATGTGTATCACCATTATGTAAATAACTTTTCAAGTAATTATGTAATCCTATTTCACCTATCCATGGTGAGGCCATTGATTGAGGCCAAGGTCTAACTAAAAAACGTTCTTTAACAGATAAATCGTTATCAAAATTTCCTTTGGCTGAAACTACGATATATCCAGTTGATAAACTAACATTATAATAATAACCTCTGTCGGGAAAACGAAAACTAGTTGTGTCCTCAAAAAACCTGGTGTCCATGCCTTCAACTATGGATGAAAAACTAGTTGCAATGTTTTTTAACTCCGCATTTCTCTGCCAATCATTAAGAAATATCAATGAGAATACCGCAGCTATGAGGATGCTTGTAGCGATTATAAGTGCTATCTGAGAGAGAGTCAAACCCATTATTCCTTTGTCATTCTCAATAAATCTTGACATAGGTTCTACCATCGACTTCTTTTACAAGCTCAAGTTTTAAATCGTATACTCCTGGATGAAAAAGAGCGATCTCATCGTGGTTTTTACTTGAGAATCTAGCGTTTGAATGATAAACAGAGCTTCTTCCGTCATCCATTACAAAATAATAGTTGTTGCTAGCGGTCTCATCAAGCGTGAGATCATCTGGTTCAGAGATCCCATTTTTTGGTAGACTACCAAACACAGCGAATCTCATAGAATCTGGGAGTGCAACATGCAATGTGATCATTGTTCCTTCGTCAGCATATTCAAACATATTTTCCGCCTCAGATATGATTTTATCTACTTCGTATTGGACTTTATGATACTGTGAATCCAGCCAGATGTTGTAGAGTGATATGGATAAAGCAGCGATAATAACAGATGCTACAACGATAGCTACTGTGATATAGATGGGTAGACCCATAACTGCTTTTTCATCGAATAACATTCCAGCCGTCCCTCATTTTACATTAAACAATCATTATAAAAAACATTAAATATTTAAATAATTATCTATTGATTGAAGATATAAAATGAGTACTCTACGTTACAGATTATCAAAAGATCTAGCCATGTTCATCAAAAATGAAAAAGCTGTCCTTGGACTACCGATGAGACTAACAGTGTCCATTATAATAGGAATAATAGCACTTACTGCGATACTCTCCTATATTTTGAATCCTTGTCTATTCCCAAATAAGATGATAGTGTCCATCGATCCCATTGTTAACACTATATCCGGGGATGACCCGGTTGATTTGGATATCACCGTTTACGTCAATGAAAGAGACGGGCATCCAATTAAAGACGCAAACGTAATAATCGAAGGACTAGGCGAAATAAAATCAGGCTCTACAGATGAAAATGGAAAAACCATTATCCCGATAACCGTAAAACTCGAAAATGGGATAAACGAGGGATACCTCGATGTTTCTGTTAAAGCACCATGTCATGAAACATTTTCACAGCAGGATATGATAAAAATAGCTAGAGTACTATGATTTTTCTTCTATTTCGCTGGTTTTTTTAAATGTTTTAGCAGCAGTTAATCTGATATTAAACGTTTTGAATACAGCAGATCCAATAAGAATGAAACCAACTATAAACAAAAACAAGGGGGATATAATAATTTCCTTCTGGCCCAATGAAATGAGTATCGCGATGATAAAGACGATGATACCACCTATAACACCTGTTATCTCTATGGGAATCTCTACCCTGCCGAGCTTCATCACTAGTGGTTCTCTCTGCTCGATTTTTTCAAGTCTAATATTGATATCATGTACCATTTTTGAATCAGAAATTTGTATATTTTTGATTTTCTCTTTAAAATTTATTAGCGAAGAATTAACTTCTTCGATTTTTTCTCTTACAGAAGATATATCATTTTGCAGTGATATCAACTCTTTTTGCATGACCGTAAACTCTCTATCAAGTATTCTTGATAACTCCTCTAGTTTTTTGTTTTCTTTTTCTTCTTTTAAAACCGCAAAGATATGTTCAATGGGCCCATCCATCATACTACTTGTTATTTGATTATTAGAATCCCCATTTTTTTCTAGCGATAATCTTTTTTCAACAGCGGATAATCTTGAGCTTATACTGCTTGTCGTCTGTTCTATCTTTCTAACCCAGCTTCTAAAAGATTGAATGGTATCCTCAGATGGAATTGTATCTTTCTGTGTTTTCTTTTTATTCTCTTTATGTTTATCAACAAGCATGGTTCAACTCTTTCGTTTTTGTATATTCGAAAATATAATCTGCAGAATTATACATTGTAAACTACGAACGTGCGTATCTATCCTCTATACAAAATTACTGCTTTATCATCTTCAAAATCTTTAAATCCCGTGGCTTTCACGGTCATCTTCATGTATACTTCATTTATGTTGGCATCTAATTTTGCATTGTTAACTGTGAGTGTAGCTATGCCATCAGAACCAGTTGGAGCTGATTCGGCAATAGCATGTCCGCCGTCCAGTCTTACAATAGCACCTTGGATGGGATCCCGTCGCTCATCGTTGGTTGTAACCAAAACTTTGACAGTAAATGTTTTGCCAGCAGGAATGTCTATTTCGCCTGGATCTCCATTTCCTGTTTGTACTGATCCACTAGTAACTTGAGCGTTCATAGTCTGTGTCCCTTTTGGGATCATAAAGATTACCGCTGCGATGACAGCCACTGCCACTATCATCACTATGATTAGATACATGGGTAGGCCTAGTACATCTCCTTCTTCATTTTTCTTAAAAAAACATTTTTTTCTCATTTTTTCTCCCCCTTTAAATACTAGCATATATTATTATACTCTTATATAAGAATTTCTATAAAATGAATTGTATTTATATATGATTATTTATCATAAAAACTCTAGAGTTGTAACTAAATTATATTAAATAAATATCGTGAGAAAACTTAGCGTCTTCCCATTTTACAACCATTACATATACCATGTGAGTTATCAAAACAACTGTTACAAACCAATCTACCACATAACCTACAAGTATACATGGTACCAGGCCTACCACAGATACTACACAACCCCACAAGATCCAAAAATATCACTCCCCTAATGATATTAATTTTCTCTTTAATTCACCTAAAAGAAGATTCGTAACAACCAATGGAATATTTTCACGTTCAGCCAGCTTTATCGCAAGAGGATCAACAGACCCTGGACGGTGATAGACAACAACTGTTGGCTTAACAGGGTGAACACGAACAGCTATCATGGGACTCCTACCAAATTTAATACCTGTGAATATCAATGCCCTCTCAGTACTCCAACCATAAAGATGTGCGTAGTCTGCTGAATTTATCGTCTCAATTGTTTTAACACTATCAACCAATGTGAAACCTTTCACGTTTTTTTTCATACCGATATCTTTAGGTGTTAAAATATTTCCATCTATATTTTTAATAAAAACATCTACAGGTATCGCATAGGGATACTCTCTTATCTCAAGGATTCCCTCGCGACTCTCAACCATGGATTGATACTGATGCAAAGTTTTTTCGCCTCGTTTCTCGTCTATCTTTATAAAAGCGTCTATGATTTTCTTAACAGTTTGTATCCCTGGAGATTTTCTTCTCCCGGATTCATAGTCGCTAATAACACTTGGAGACAAATTCAAGAAGCTCGCTAATTCTGTCTGAGAGATATCAAAAACATTTCGCCATTTACGAATAGTCTGCCCTGGTTTAGGGCTAAGCGTGATTTCTCCTGCTATCTTTTCAGATAAAGCATTCTTTATATTCATATTTTTTACTTCACAGGTTTGAACTTATATCCGTAATAAATAGCACCTACCCATCCATCTTCTTGGATCTTACGAAAAGTAGATTGTACCTTCATACCTATTTTTACATCATTTATGTCACAATCCACAATCTGAGCGGTTATCCGTGGCCCCTCATCAAGTTGTATAATAGCAATTGGATAAGGAGCCTGCCCTTCGAAATGTTCAGGAGCAACATGTGTGATGGTATAGGTAACTACTTCTCCTTTTCCGCTGAGTTTAACATTTTTCATTTTATCCATACTTTTCCTTCTGCAAACAGGACAGGATTCCATAGGAGGAAAATATATTCTATCGCATACGCCACATTGATTTCCAATGAGATTATACCGCTGTGGTATCTCCCTCCAAAAACGAGGTACAGCACTATCTACCATTTTTACATCGCCTCCAAAATATGAATAATGCAAGACGCTCCACTTCCACCAATATTGTGGGTTAATCCAATTTTTGCACCATCCACCTGTCTCTTGTCAGCCTCTCCTCTTAGTTGTAATACTATTTCAGCTACTTGTGCCACTCCAGTTGCACCTACTGGATGACCTTTGGCTTTCAAACCCCCACTTGTGTTAACCGGGATCTCTCCATCTAAAGTTGTGATTTTTTTATCGATAGCTTTTCCGCCTTCTCCCTTTTTTACAAAACCAAGATCTTCAATTGCTAGTATTTCTGCTATTGTGAAACAATCATGTACCTCTGCCACATCGATATCTTTGGGCTGAATATTTGCTTGTTTATATGCCGTCTTAGCTGCATGAACCGTGGCTTCAAGCGTGCAGATATCTTTTCGTCCATGGAGCGCAAGAGTATCAGAGGCTTGACCTGAACCGATTATTTTCACGGGCTTATCAGTATATTTTTTTGCTTTATCCGCAGCACACAATATCACAGCGGTCGCACCATCACTTACTGGAGAACAATCTAGTATGCTAAGTGGATAGGATACCATGATTGCATTTAGGACATTTTCAATCGATATCTCTCTCTGAAACTGGGCATTTGGGTTTAGAGCTCCATTTGCGTGATTTTTTACTGCTACTTGAGCAAGATGCTCCCGTGTAGTTCCATACTCATACATGTGCCTTGTTGCTATCATAGCATATAACCCTGGGAATGTGGCACCAAAAAACGCTTCCCATTCTTGATCCGCAGCTGTAGCCAAAGTATTAGTAGCTTCACTTCCTACCACATCTGTCATCTTTTCTACGCCACCAACTACAACAATATCATTCATACCAGATGCTACAGTAAGAAATCCTTGCCGTATGGCAAGTCCTCCGGAGGCACACGCACTCTCTACACGAACCGCAGGGATATGCGTATGTGAAAAACCAGCGCAATCCGCGACAAGTGCCCCAACATGTTCTTGGCCAATGAACCTGCCCGCGCTCATCGATCCAACATACAAGGCATCGATTTCTTTTCCGCTTATTCCAGCGTCTAGTATGGCTTTTGATCCTGCTTCTGCGATTAATTGGCGGAATGATTTATCCCATAGTTCACCAAATTTTGTAATACCTAATCCAATTACTGCTACATCTCTCACGTTTCATCACTCCCAATATAACAAATCTCTGAATTTTGCATAGGTTGCATAATCTATGTACTCCTTATCTTCTATCATTTTGGCTACAGAAGGTGCCCTGTCACGAGGCATTTTTTCTATTTGATTGGTGACTGTTATGTCAAATGAGTCGCTACCTGCTCCTGATCCGTAGCTGGTAAGGAATATTCTATCCCCTGGTTTTGCTACATCTAAAACAGAGGCCAGACCAAGCATTGATGCTCCAGAATAGGTGTTTCCTATAACTGGGCATAAAAGACCTTGTTTTACCTGCTCATATGAAAACCCTAGCATCTTCGCAACTGTTACAGGAAATTTCCCATTTGGTTGATGGAAAATCGCATAGTCATAATCATCTGGTTTTGTATCAAGACGTTCCATAAGATTTTTTGCGCAGCTGGTAATATGTTTAAAATACGCCGGTTCACCGGTAAAACGTCCACCATGCGCAGGGTATTTCCGTCCTTCTCTCCTCCAGAAATCAGGAGTATCTGTGGTAAATGAACAAGTGTCATTAATTGATGCGATGGTGTTTTTCTCACCAATGATGAATCCAGCGCCTCCAGCACTCGCAGCATATTCCAATGCATCTCCAGGAGCAGCCTGTGATGTATCAGCGCCTATGGCTAATCCATACTTTATCATCTTAGATATTACCAGGGCCATACATGTTTGTATAGCCGCGGTTCCAGCTTTACATGCAAACTCATAGTCGGCAACCATTAAATTAGGTGTTGCGCCGATAGCCTCGCCGACAATGGTTCCTGTGGGTTTTACCGCATAGGGATGTGATTCACTTCCTACATATATTGCGCCAATGTTTTGAGGATCGATATCGCATCTTGACAAAGATGCTCGTGCTGCTTCCACACTAATCGTTGCAACATCCTGATCAAGCGAAGGAACCGATTTCTCGATTATACCCAAGCCGTTCACTATGCTCTCCGGGTCTTTTCTCCACGCTATTGCGATATCTGAGGATTTTATTCTATACCTTGGTATATTTGCCCCATAACTGACAATACCTACATTACTCATATTTAATTCACATTGGCACAAACAAAAAACTATATTTAAAATTGACGATTTATTTTTCGTCTATAGACGATTATTTTTATCCGGATAGCGAAATCTTTTCCCCTTTCTTCAAGGCATCAACAGATTTATCAGCGATCTCCTCCAACTTCTTCTCATCCATCACAGCCCGCCTAGCTCTGATATTCTGCTCCTGTATAACTCTTTTAGCCTCATCCCGCCGTTTCCTTCTATCTCCTTTTATGGCTATAATTTTAGACCTCATCTCGAATGCTTTCTCATGTATATTCTGTGCCTCATTTTTCAATTCAATGTACTGTTCGTGCTTCTTATTGGCCTCATTAATGGAGATGGATAACTCATTGACTAATTTCACATACTCTTCGTGTTTCTTCTGGTTTTCATCATAGTATTTCTGAACTTTTTTATGCTCTTCATCCGCCTTTTTAAAAAGTTCATCTATGGCCTTATCCTTATCTGTGATATCCACCTCAATAAGCTTCTGTTCATCTAAGTGCCGCTTCGACTCTTCGTATTGCTTTCTTTTTTCGCGTATCTTATCAATTAGCTCATTTTCCTCAGCTGTATTCATGGGAACCGTTTCCTGTCTATACTCAAGCATTTGAAAATCTGCTTTAAGCTCCTCCACACGCAATGGTAAATTCCTAAAAACATCCCCTTTTTTCTTACGTTTAGCCTCAATAAGCTCCTTTGCCTGTTGTTGTAGTTTATTCCTTATATCTTTATGATATCTCATCTTTGAAACTAGTTCGTCTCTCTTCTTCTTGACCTTCTCCATCTTCTCCTTGATCTCTTTGCGTTTCTCATTAATCATATCGCGTTCTTCGCGGAGCACCCGTGCCATATCATTAAGTTCGTTTCGTTTCTCTATGTAAGATTGGTACTTCTTTTCTGCATCTTTCAGTTGTTCTATCTCTTTCTTGCTACTAGAATCATCGGGCATAAGAAATCACAACGACAAACTGCCTAATAAAGCAATCCGATAATTATTTTACTACTATATTAACCTCGTTTTTACCTTTTACGGCAATCCACGGCATCTCTATATCAGCGTACCCACCACTTGGGATAGTAATATTCTCTACTTTATTCTTTTCCTCACCATTAACATATAAAACAACACTAATATTATTAGCTGATACGTTACCCTTATTTTCAAGTTTAAAAGAAGTTACTACCTTATCTCCCTTTTTGAAAACCCTTGGCCAGTGAAACACACCAGTTATATATAACTCTGGCTTTGCATCCTTTATTACCGTAGCAGTTGATATCTCAACCACTTTCTGTTTCTCCAAAACCTTAACCCATACTTTAACCTCTGCCAAATCATCAGATTTAACAAGACTAGTTGGTTTAACAGTTAATATAACAGTTCTAGATTGTTTTGGTTCAAGTACAACATTATTTGTATCCAACGAAACATCCCAACTCTGAGACGAAGAAGTCTCCCCCGCTCTGATCTCATAACTAAACTTGTGCTTACAAGGATTCTGTATAGTGATCTCAAACTTAGCCTCCTCCTCAGGAGTGATCTCCTTCACACGTTCAAGACAAACAACATTTACGTATTTTCTTGTGAGGAGTAAAGCTAGGATTATGATTATTAAGAATATAACCACGAATATTATGACTGCTAAGACGTGAGGAGCATAGGAACCAAATATACTATCTAAACCTAAGCTCTCGGCCGCCGACTCAAAAAACCCATACAGTATCTCCAGAATATTTGGACCGGCAACCGTTGTAGTTACATTCACCGTTACCTCTTTTTTGCCTTCCTCAGAGGTTACAGTAAATTTCAGTATATCGGAAGATACATCTGTATCCTCTGGAACAGATACTGTTACTTTGACATCAACTTTATCTCCAGATGCTAAATCATTTAAATCCTCTACATCGTATGATATATTTAGATCCCAATCATGCTCTGAGGATGCTTCTATCGTATAACTATCAGGCCAGAGACCAGTATTCATATTCTTTATTGTAAAAATATAAGCGCCGCTCTTCCCATGTTTTATCTTCAAATCTTGAGGATCAGCGGTAACCTCTATGTTATATTCAATCGCGTCCTCAGATACTTCTGCGAATGCATCAAACACATCTTTTCCTGTTTTACCAGTTGCAACGAAAGTTACATCAATGTTTTCTCCATAGGCATTACGGTTAACATCTGTCGACTTCACAACGATGTCGACTATACCATAACTGCCTTTAGAAATATGTATTGATTCTGGATCAATAGTAATTTCCCATTTCTCTCTTTCATTTTGTGAAAAACCCAACGTTTGTATATCGATATCATCATCGAAATCACTCGTTATATTAAGTGTATATTTAACACTCCCGCCAGGTACTACTTTATTATCCAATGGATCAGCCACAGTATTTATTTTAATATGATCTGTTTCATCAAATTTTACGGTCAGAGACGATGGATAATCAGTTGAATCATATAGCAATTTGGCGTTCCTGTTTAAACTAAGAAGACCAAATTTAGTTTCACTGGCAGATACATCTAAACTCAAACCATTACCATAGTCAATTTCATAGGGGCTCAAATCACTGAAAACAAACGTCATCGGTTCACTTGGTTTTTGTAATAAAGCTAAGATAGTAGTTCTGTCTAATTCTTTTGCAGAAGAAGCGGTCTGAGTATCTCCAGAAAATAACGTAGCAGTTACTTTGATTTTTCCTCTAAAAATATTGATTAGACGAACGAGATCTATGTGGTCTATGTATAGACTAGCTGTGGCTTCTTTCAGTATCTTGCTTCTTTCAAGAATGGGTCCATCCCATTTTGCCGAATCTTTTAAATCGACTTGCGATGGTTTGTCTTTTGTAGGCAATTCTTCGCTCATTTGATTTCCGTCATGGAGATAATAATTTTTTACATTCTCCTCTTCACCTGATATTCTGCAAGGAAGTGTTAACGATGATTTATGATCTGCAGAATCATAGATAAAAGACGATGACATCTTTTGTAGAATCTCAGATAGATTCAAATCAGAGAAATCTTCACCGAGAATATCGCTTATATTTAGTAGCGTTTCACTAATATTTGATAAGAATTTTATTCCGGTTTTATTAAGAATTTTTCCTAGTTCTTCCAACGACTGATTCAAATCAGAGATGTTAAGATTGAGATAATCAAGGAATAGTTTTTCTCCTGCATCTATGCCAATTTCTGTTAGTATAATGTCTCCTGGTTCTAGGCTAGTGTCTACAGTGATTGGGATCTCGTATTCGATAGGATTTTTCAATGGAGTCAATAGCTCTCTTTTGACTTCAACAGATTCTGTTTTTGTAAATTTGGATTCAAGAATTTCCCCGAGGTCAGCATCTTCAGTCGTTGTTAATATAGAGAAGGTTACATTAACCGTGTCTTTGTTCCAAATATACCATAATGGTGATGAAAAATATAGGTTAAATTTTATTTCTCCGTTTATTTCGAGATTTTCATCCCCGTTGTAAACATAAACACCTTGGAATGGTGCAAAATAAGAAATTAAAACATCATATAGTATATCCCAGTCTCCTTTAATACACATGTCAATAATTGTTTTCAAGGTTGGTGGATATTCTGAATCATTGGTTTTAATTGGTGTATTTTGATCCATTGTTCTGCTTAGGCCAGAAGCCAAAGATAGTTCTTCGAGTAAATTAAAAAAAGCATCCTCATCTAAATCGGATTCCTCTATATCATCGAGTAGATCTTCTAATTTTTCTAAATTGTAAAAATCAAGGAGATATAACAAATCTTCATCCTCAATCATCATATCATGGAAATAAAGTGTGGTAGTTCCTGCTGATTCTGCTTTTACATTCGCAGGTATAATAGTCAAAACTGATAGCGAGCTTAGGAGTAATATGAATGATATGAAGCATGTTCTGAGTCCTCTAGAGGGATGCATATCGTCTCACCTATTTTATGTTATATTATTTTTATTAATATATAAATCTTTGTTTACACTAGTTATCGTTTTTATCCAGTGTTGTTTTGGTAATATATAATGATATTATATATCTCATGTATAATAAATATTGTGTTTATATAAGCAATAGATGCTAGAAATTATGATGATTATCATGTAATCTTCTTCAAAAAAACATAAATACATCCTAAAACATTTTAGAATATGGCACTCTAAGATAGAAAGGTGGTTAATGAGGAGAAAAATATATTCAAAGATTAGAAATTATTATATTATTATATCAGTTATATTGTTTATTCTATTATTTTCTAACGTTTTTATCTCTTTCAATATAGTATCAGCTCAAGAAAAACAACTGTTTATAGACACAACAGATAAAATATATGAAAATGAAGATTTTTTGATAAGTGCTTATACATTAGATGAAAATGGTACCCCTACATTTCAAATAGATGTTGAGATAGAGTTTGATGGGGAAGCATATCAGATTATCGATGATTCTGCTGTGGCATCTATTAAAGCTCCGCAGGTATCTGAAGATACTCCATATACCATAAAAGCGTCTAAGACCGGTTATGCTTCTGCCGAAAATACTATCACTATACTAAACAAACTAGATTTGGAGCTTACTTTGGATAAACATACTGTTGAAGAAAATGAACGTTTTTGTGTTACCGTAAAAGATGAAAAAGAGACCCCTGTAGAAAATGCAAAGGTATGGATACAAAGCGTTGTAGGTGAAGATACCACAGATTCTCAGGGTCATGCATGGTTGGCGGCTCCGGAAGGGCGATCTAAAATAACTATAAGAGCACAGAAAGATGGTTATGTTGATGGAACGACAACGGTGGCGGTAAATATTGGTCCATCTTGGTGGGAATCACTGCAGAAAAACCCATATGTTCCTATTTTTGTTGCTGTAATATTACTAATACTCGTCATAATATTTGTTAATCTTAGACAAAAAAAACTCATTGATACAAGAGCAAGAGAGATCTCAAAAGAACAATCTTTAAAACGATATAGTTCACACGGGGCGATTGTATCATCGCAACCCGACGTGAAAATAGAAAATCAACCAGTGAATCGACACGGACCAACAGAAAACATTGATACGAACTTAAAACGGGGACCCAAGATCGAAGAAATAAGGATTAGCAGACCTCGTAAAGAAAAAGAAATTGTACCTGTAAAAACCGAAGAGGAAGAAGTTAAAGAATCAATCCCTCAGAAAATTAAAAGAAAGTATGATTACGATTGGTTTGAAGGAACCGATAACATTAGATACGAGATAGATAAAATAACCGGAAAAATCGATGAGGACGGGGCTGATAAATGGTTCGAGGGGATAGACGATATCAGAGCAAAGATAGACGAGAAAGTAAAGAAAAAAGATAAAAAGAAGGACAAATAAAAACGTGTAGTTTTTAAATACGACCTAAGGTTTTTTGTAGTCATATATGATGTTAAGCTCCTGTGAATATCCTATTCGAACTTTCTAAAGAACACAAAACACTCCCTGAAGCAGAAGCTGCATCATGCTTACACGCAGAAAATATTCCTTATACTATTATCGATTCAAACGAGAATGTCATGATTGTAAAGGCAGATGCAAAAGAAGAAGAGATAAAACGATTAGCATCTAGGTTATCGATGACGTTTTTCATAGATGAATTATTATTTTTTTCATCTCCTTTTCTTAAGGAAATAAAGAAACATGCTAAAAATAACAATATTATCGGAAAAAAAGGTTCGATAGCCATAAGATACAAAAATAGATCAAATAATGTTGATTCGCAACCAGTAGTACGAGCTTTAGCTGATGCATATTCAAAGGATAGAAAGGTCGCTCTTAAAAATCCTGATATCGAGATACGTGGATATATCACTGAGTCGACTGTTTATGTTGGTTTAAAAATAGCAGAGATAAATAGGCATCAATTTGAACAACGAAAGGTACAATATCGACCGTTTTTTTCACCTATTTCTCTTCATCCTAAACTTGCACGTGCGCTGGTTAACTTATCTGTCATCAGAAAAGATGGGATTTTGTTGGATCCTTTTTGTGGTACTGGCGGAATATTAATTGAGGCGGGTTTAATCGGTGCTAGAATAGTTGGCGGTGACATAGAAAATAAAATGATAAATGGATGTAAAAAAACTCTTGATTTCTATAATATAAAAAACTATGAGTTGTTCTGCTCTGATATAGGTGATATCAAAAGATATATCGAGGAGGTTGATGCTGTTGTGACTGATTTGCCCTACGGGAAATCAACTACGACAAAAGGAGAAAACATACAACAGCTTTATGAGCGCGCTTTTGAGAATATATCAATGGTTTTGAAGAGAGAGGGCAGAGCTGTTATCGGGTTATCAAATAAAGATATGATATCCTGTGGTGAGAATTATTTTTCATTAGTGGAGAAGCATGAGGTTAGGGTTCATAGAAGCCTCACCCGTTATTTTGCGGTATATCAGAAATAACCAAAATGCTTTTACCCTAGAATTGTCATCTGTTTTCTTAGAATGACGCAGCTGAGTATTATATTTCTAGGAACCGGCGGGAGCTGGCCTACAATAAAACGTAGCGTATCCGCGGTAGCTGTGAAAAGAGGCAGCGAGACAATATTGTTTGATTGCGGTGAAGGAACACAGCGACAGTTCCAGCGGTCAAATCTTAGTTATATGCAGATATCTAAAGTTTTTATCACGCATTTCCATGGAGATCATTTCTTGGGGCTGCCTGGTCTCATCCAGACGATGCAGTTGAATGATAGAGATAAGCCTCTATATATCTACGGTCCAAAGGGAATAATAAAACTCACACAGCAACTTTTATCTCTAGGTTATTTTAGACCATCTTACGAGATTGATGCGTATGAAATTGGAGATGGAGATGTTATCGATTTCGATGATTACATTATACGTGCTCTATCAGTTGAACATAACGTCCCAACCTTAGCCTATTCATTGGAGGAGAAGATGCGACCTGGGAAATTTAATAAACCCCGGGCGCTAGAGTTAGGCATACCCGAGGGACCATTGTTTAGTAAACTTCAACACGGCGAAACGATAACGTTGAAAAATGGAAAGAAAATCACTCCAAAGAGGATATTAGGTCCTCCACGCCAAGGAAGAAAAATAGTAATATCTGGAGATACAAGGGCCTGTAGTAAGTTGATAGATTTCTCAAAAAATGCGGATGTCTTGATCCATGATGCAACCTTTGACTCTACACTAGAGGATACTGCAAATGAATATGGGCATGCTACTGCTTTTCAGGCTGCAGAGATCGCTAAGAAAGCAAATGTAGAAAGGTTGTTTTTAACCCATATTAGTCCTCGTTATCTAGATCATCATGTATTAGAAAATGATGCACAGAAGATTTTTAAAAATAGTTTTGTTCCAAAGGATTTCCAAGAAGTTGAGATTAAGTTAAAAAAATAAGGATTTGCTTAAATTATAAGAATATGTGTTATATTTTGCTGGCTTAACAAAATCATTAGTTTTATTAAGCACTTGCAACAATTCACCTTTTGATTTTTTATGAAAAAGCGACCATCATACGACGAATACTTTATGGAAATGGCTCATGTTGTGGCAAAGAGAAGCACCTGTCTAAGAAGAGCGGTGGGTGCGATACTTGTAAAAGATAAACATATCCTTAGTACGGGATACAACGGAGCTCCGAAGGGTCTCAAACATTGTTCTGAGGTAGGATGCTTGAGAGAAAAACTCAATGTTCCATCCGGGGAAAGACATGAATTATGCAGAGGACTTCACGCGGAGCAGAATGTGATTATACAGGCAGCTGTTTTTGGAATTTCGATTAAAGACTCTGTGTTGTATTGTACTAGTACCCCCTGCGTTGTTTGTGTGAAAATGTTGATAAACGCCGGCGTTAGAGAGATAGTTTTCGCTGGTGATTATCCAGATGAACTTGCTAAAAAAATGCTTAACGAAAGTAACATAAAAATAAAGAAATTTAATGGTGATAATCCACCTAAAACTGAAAAATGAGAAAAATATAAATACTAACGAATGATTTACAATATCGAGGAGAAAATGAAGCACAAAAGATCATTTGTATTAGATGAAAAAGACGATAAAGCTGTTCATTTGTTCACTGAACTTGGGATGCCCAAGAATCTTGCTAAGACGTTAATGTATATCTCACAGGTTGAGGAATGTCGCTCTGCTGATGTGGAGCAGGGAGCGGATCTTAGACAACCTGAGGTAAGTGTTGCAATGCAAGAGCTTAGACGCAGAGGATGGGCGAAGAAGAGAGATCTTAAAAAGAAAGGAAAAGGAAGACCAGTTCATATTTATAAACTTACTAAGCCATTACCCAACATACTGAAGAGCTTTGAAGTCGAAAAAATGAAACAAGTAGAAACCATTAAAAGTGACTTATCGGAGCTTCAGGGTATAATCAAACAGTATAAGAAAGTATAAGAAATAAAATCTTTTTAATCTATACAAAACGGTTATTCTCTTTATTTTATTTAATTTGTGGTATATGGATCGAGTGATTCGTGTTGGTGGGATAAAAGTGGAAAAAAGGGTTAAGAATATCTTTAATAACCTGAGAGAAAAACTAGACGTTATAATAATAAAAAACTCTGCAGAGCCTTATATCGATAATAATTTTTTTTATGTGACCGGTTTAGAAAAAGGTATTTTTGAAGGGTCGATGGCTATTTTGCATCCTGATGGTAGTATTGATCTTATAGTCTCTGAACTCGAAGCAGAAACTGCGAAAAAAGCCAACGCAACTCTTCATGTTTATAAGAGTAAAGAGGATCTTGATAAGCTTTTGAAAAAACATTTTTCTTCCCCTAGAAAAATTGGTGTAAATTTTGATGGAATCTCGCATAAGGATTTTTGTAAAATAAAGGAGAGATACCCTTGCTTAGAGTTCGTAGATGTTTCAGAGTCGCTTGCAAAGACTAGGCTTTTAAAAGACGAGTTTGAAATAGATATGATAAAGAAATCATGTATGATAGCTGATAAAGTAATGAAAGAAATTCCGGGCATTTTGCACGGTGGTATGTACGAGTATGAGATAGCTGCAGAGATCAATTATCTATTGCAGAAGAATGGTGCTGATGGGCCTGCTTTTGAAACCATTTCTTCTTTTGGAAAAAACACGGCAGAGCCCCATTATAGTCATGGAAACACCAGGTTGAGTAAAGGTGATTTTACATTGTTTGATTTTGGTGCGTGTTTCAGAAGATATAACTCAGATATAACTAGGACATTTGTGTTTGGGGCGAGTGATAGGCGGCAGAAAGAGATGTATGAAACTGTTTTAGAAGCGCAAAAGGTCGGTTTTGATATGATAAAGCCTGGTGTAAAAGTAAACCGGGTGCATGATGTGGTAAGTTCATATATAAATAGTACCAAGTTTAAGGATCGTTTTATTCATTCTACGGGTCATTCCATTGGTCTTGATGTTCATGATGGAGGCGTGGGATTCAGCCCTGATTGCAATGTTGAGTTGGATGAGGGTATGGTTTTTACTGTTGAACCAGGTGTCTATATCCCTGGTTTTGGCGGTGTGAGGATAGAGGACGATGTTTTAATAAAAAAGGATGGATTAGAATTATTAACAAAGACACCTAGGGATTTCGTAGAGATCTAGATCCATTATTTTTGCACGATTAGATTTTGATTTCCATTACTTTTTTATGAGACTTGTAGATATGGCTTTTGTGTGGTTTCTATGAATTGGTACGATGAAGTTGAATATGTCAGGAAACAAGCACAGAAAAACAACGAGTTTTTCGCGAATTCTCTCCCTATGATTGCTAGTGAAAACGTTTTATCTCCGTTGTGTAGAGAAATGCTGATTTCGGATTTTCATGGGAGATACGCAGAGGGTACGCCTGGCAATAGATACTATGAGGGTTGCAGGTTTTTTGATAATGTAGAAGAAAAAGCAATGGAGCTTGCAAAAAAACTATTTAGATGTAGCTATGCTGATGTGCGGCCGACCGCAGGGACGACTGCGAATCTCGCGATTTTGAAAGCATTGATTAAACCAGGGGAGACCGCGGTTGTACTTGATCTTTCAAATGGTGCACATATATCTTTCGGGAAATGGGGTGCCGCTGGTGTACGAGGGATCAACCTAGTGTCGTATCCGTTTAACGATGATTTGATGAATATCGATATTGATGGTGCAGTGAAACTGATTAAACAAGTGAAACCAAAACTGGCGTTGAATGGGCAGAGCGTATTTTTATTCCCGAGTCCGATCAAGGAGCTGGCGGCTGCTGCGCATGAGGTTGGTGCATACTTGGTATATGATGCGGCACATGTTCTTGGTTTAATCGCTGGAAAACAATTTCAGGATCCTTTACGAGAGGGTGCTGATGTGATGAGCGGGAGTACCCATAAGACATTCCCGGGGCCGCAGGGTGGGATGATTGTCTCTGACCATAAGGGTGATACAGAGGATGATAAATCGTTCCTGCGGAAACTTGGGTTTGGGGTGTTCCCGGGTGTGACAAGTTCGTATCACTTGCATCATGTCGCAGCGAAGGCAATTGCGTTCGCTGAGCATTTGGAGTTTGGTGAGGCGTATGCAAAGCAGACGATACGTAACGCGCAGAGACTTGCACATGCGTTACATGAGCAGGGTTTTAACGTGTTTGGGGAGAAGCTTGGGTTTACCAAATCCCATCAAGTATTACTTGCGATTGGACCTGGAAAAGGCAAAGAGGCGTCGAAGAAACTAGAGGACTCGGGTATTGTGACAAATATGAATACGATCCCTGGTGATACCGATCCGATGAATCCCTCAGGATTGCGACTGGGTACGCCAGAATTGACTAGGATCGGGATGAAGGAAAAGGAGATGGATGAGGTTGCTGGATTCTTCGTACGGGTGCTATTGAAGAACGAGAGTACGAAGAAGATCCGAGATGATGTGAAAACGTTCCGGAAGGATTACCAAGAATTGCATTATTGTTTCAAAGAGGGATTCCGCGGATATGATTACCATAAGTTGATATAGAATGTTTATTGCTCTCACTGGTACCCCAGGAACTGGCAAAAGCTCTATCTCAAATATTTTACGAGAAGATGGATTTGAAATAATTGGTTTAAACGAGATCGCAATAGAAAGAGATTTTGTTATTGGCACCGATGAAAAAAGGAAATCAAAAATAATAAACATAGATGGATTAGACGAGTATATACAGGAGACCTATAAAGGAAAAGACATCCTATTTGTTGAGGGTCATTTGTCGCATCTATTGAAAAACATGGATAAGGTAATCGTTCTTAGATGCCACCCTAGGATATTAAAAAAACGATTATCTTATAAGGGATGGACTGAGAAGAAAATAAAAGAAAACATAGAAGCCGAGGCATTGGATGTAATATTATGTGAAGCAGTAGATCTTCATAATAAGAAAGATATTTTTGAGATAGATACAACTGATAAATCTATAGAAGACGTAGCCTCTTCGATTAGGGAGATCATCAAAAACAGGTTTAAACATATGAAAAAATATAATATAGGATACATTGATTGGTCTGAGGAGATATTAAAAGATTTTTAAAACATAGAGCTGAAAAACATGGTTCTCGAAAGTCAGAGAGAAAACATAGACCCTTTATTATCAGTGGTTGCTAAGCGATTTTCAAAAATTCATCCTAACGTTTTAACATGGCTGTCTCTGGTTTTTGCTTTCATCGCTGGATTATTTTTTTATTTTTCTTCACCTAACTATGAATTAGCTAATTATTATCTGTATGGTGCTGTCTTGTTTGTGTTTTTAAACGGTTTTTTTGATGCCGTTGATGGGAAGGTAGCTAAATTAACTAACAGTGTATCAAAAAAAGGAGATTTTCTTGATCATGCATTAGATAGATACGCTGATGTTTTTATTGTCGGTGGCCTTGCGCTTAGTTCATGGTGCGATACTAGAATTGGGCTACTAGCTATTGTCGGTATGTTGCTTACGAGTTATATGGGTACCCAGTCACAGGCGGTTGGATATAAGCGAGAGTATGCTGGGTTGTTAGGGAGAGCTGATAGACTTATGCTTTTGATGATTATGCCTTTGATTCAGCACATACTGCTTCACTATGAGTTTCAAATGCCATTGGATTTGTCTCTATTAGCATGGGTTTTGATTTATTTTGCTGTGGTGGGTAATATCACGGCTGTTCAACGTTTTTATAGTACT
>Ga0172364_10001367_pt1 | contig 18706 bp, 21 predicted proteins | sample LakKivSesite10cm_FD_114545 | JGI IMG/M metagenome (GOLD analysis project Ga0172364, IMG submission 114545) | Sediment microbial communities from Lake Kivu, Rwanda - Sediment site 10cm | ecosystem: Environmental > Aquatic > Freshwater > Lake > Sediment | place: Rwanda: Western Province, Lake... | reverse complement strand
TATAAGTCAGTTCGGAAGACGCTACTTGAGAAAGGCTGGATAGAGGGATGAAGACGCTTAGAATTTCGGACGAAATCCACAGAAAAATGACGGCAACTGTTGGAACGCTTATGGCGCAAACGGACAAGATGCAGACATATCAAGGACGCCATAGAAACCATGCTCAATCGATCAGTTATACTGCCTTCTTATTCGACTCACCATGCATTCCGGAATCAAGAATATTTCGTGATCACTGAGAAAGGCATTGAAGATGTGACAAGCGCGGATTAGTTCCTGAAATGTAACAAGTATCTGTTGGAAAAGTGTTCGGAAAGTTTTAAATACTTACAAATTAATACTTATATGCATGAGTAAGCATAAATCGGATCCTAAAACTAGACAAACAGTAACAGTGGATAAGGACGTTTTAAATAAAGCAAAGAAGGTGTGTGAGGATAAGCACATCCCTCTCTCAGGAGCCATTGAAAATTTTCTGGATTTCTTCTCGAACCCCTGGGTTTATTGCTTCAAATGTAGTGAGAAGTTCAACGTGGGGAAAGCGGAGTTATGCCCTAAATGTGGGTGGCTTAAATGCCCCAAATGCGGCATTTGCAGGTGTGGTTTAGATGAAACCACAGCAATTGCTGTTTACCATATGAGGAAGGTTTACGAGGACCTTTTATCTGGAAGGGTGAAATAATGAAAATCACGCTAGATTATGCTTTGAAACTTAACCCTAAGCTTAATCCAGATTTGTTTATTTCCGATCCTAAACTTGTATTGAAAAAATTGGAGCAAACTCCCATAAAAGATTGGTTAGATTTCATTTCTAATAAATACGAAATACAAAGAGTTGAAAATCTGATTTTGATTCCCTGCTCTTTCTATAAGCCCTACGATCCTCCTCATGATGAATTTTACAGGAGAATTAATGATCTAAGAAAGAGAATGAAGAATTTAAAGTTCATTACAGTATCTGTTCCTTTAGCTCTTGAACCGGAAGAGTTCTGGAGTTTTCAGTGGAATGGTTTTAATCTTATTTATGATTGCCCTTTTTTCCCATGGATTGAGAAGTTTGGGTACACGTGGGAGGAAGTGATACAGCAAGAAGTTTTCGCCAAATTAGAATATGTCATAGATAAGTTCTTTGAAAGAAATCAAGATAATATTGGAAGATTGGTAGCTTTCTTTATTCCAAGTTCTTTTGAATTGAAATTAGTGAAAAAACATGCAGATTTTGTAATACTTAAACAAGAACCGAAGGTGGAAGTTTCTTATGACAACAACACCTCTGAGGTTTACTGTCATCCGAAGGTTTGGAATGAATTCCAGAATTTTCTGAGGAGTAATGGGATAGTTGAATGGGGTTAAACCATGAAAAAGCTTGAGGAAATTGAGTTGGTCGATGTTCAGAATGAGAGACCCGAAAATGAAATCGAATTGGAAAAAGTAGGCATTGAAAGTTTGAAGAAGTCTGTCATGATAAAAAGGCCGAGTAAAACTTACCATATTATAGCAACGATCAACACTTACATCACCTTACCTTCTAACCTTCGAGGAGCGCATATGAGCAGGTTCATAGAATCGATAAATGATATACCTGCGGAAGCAAACTCGATCGAAGAATTAGCTGAGATAATCTCAAAGAACGCTTTGGAAAGGCATAAACTTGACTGTTACACGGAAGTTTCGAGCGATCTTCCGTTTGAAAGAGTTAGACCTAATGGAGAAAAAGAAAGTGCGATCGCGAGAATGTTTGCGAGGTTCTCAACTCGAAACCATAAGAAATCTGTCGGTGTTAGTGTGACTGGAGTTCTAGCTTGTCCTTGCGCGAAGGAAATCTGCGGTGGTCTTACTCATAATCAGAGGGGCGTTCTCACAGTTGAGATTGATACGTCTGAGAATTCGGCAGAGTTACTGGATATTGTAGGAATGGGTATGCAAAGTTTTAGTGCTCCGACTTTTTCATTGCTTAAAAGGCCGGAAGAAAAAGAGATTGTGGAAAAAATTCACCGGAACCCTAAATTTGTGGAAGATGTTGTGAGAGATTGCGTTCAATTATTGAGGGAAAAGTATCTAGGAAAGTATTGTAGAGTAAAATGCGTCAGTTTTGAATCGATTCATGATCATGATGTTTGCTCTGAATGGAATGGAGTTTTGTAGGGTTATAAAATGTATAGATTAAGGATTGAATCTCACTTTGATGCTGCGCACAAACTTATCGGTTATGAAGGGAAGTGTGCGGAACTTCATGGTCATACCTGGAGAGTGGAGGTTTTTGTTGTTGGGGAGAAATTGACTGACGTAGGAATTCTTGTTGACTTTAGTTTACTCGAGAAGAAATTGAATGGGATAATCGAAAGACTTGACCACAAGTTATTGAACGACCTTAATGAAATCGGTAACCCCACATGTGAGAACATTTCTAAATACATCTTCGAGAATTTGAAAGATCTACCGAAGCAAGTTAAATTGGAAAAGGTTAGGGTATGGGAAGGCGAAAAAAGTTGGTGTGAGTACTATGAAGTGTAAGATTGGAGTCGTGCTTTTAAGCGGAGGTTTAGATAGTACAACTACTGCGGTTTTTGCAAAAAGTTTAGGCTACGAGATCCATGCAATCACTGTTCACTATGGTCAAACATTAAGCAAGGAAATTAAATGCGCTAAAGAAGTTGCTAAGAGGGTGGGAATAAAGCACAAAATAATCGACATTTCGCCTTACAAAGAAGTAGCTTGGTATTCCGCTCTGACACATCCAGAACTTTTTGAAGTCCCGAAAGAGAGAAGCATGGAAGAAATGGCAAAAACCATACCAATAACCTATGTTCCTTTAAGAAACACGTTTTTCTTGGTTTTAGCCGCAGCATACCTTGAGTCTGAAATTTTGTACAAGATCGAAAAGGAAGGCGTTAAACCAGAGGATATAGAAGCTAGAATTTTCATAGCCGCAAACGTTCTGGATTATTCTGGTTATCCAGACTGTAGGCCAGAGTTTTATGAAAAAATCAATGAGTTAACGAAGTTAGCCAGCAAAGTGGGCACTCAGTATAAGGTTGAGATGAAAATTGAAACTCCGTTACTTTTTAAAAATAAAAAGGACATAGTTGGGCTTGGAACTAAACTGAAAGCCCCTTTAGAATGGACCTGGAGTTGTTATGTTGGTGGAGAAGTTCCCTGTGGAAAATGTGACTCATGCCTGTTAAGAGCCAAGGGATTTCAGGAAACTGGTATTGAAGACCCGCTTATCTTGAGGTTAAAGAAAGAGGGAAAAATGTGAAAGTGTCAGAGATCTTCTATTCCATAGAGGGTGAAGGAATAGAAATCGGTAGGCTAGAGGTTTTTATCAGGTTGGCTGGATGTAACCTCAGATGCATTTGGTGTGATACAAAATATGCATGGGAAAATAGTAAAGAGATGTGTGTTAAAGAGATAGTTGAGGAAGTTAGTAAATATCCTTGTAAAAACGTTTCAATAACTGGCGGTGAACCCCTACTTCAAAGAAAGGAATTATTAGAGTTGATTAGACAGCTTGAAAGGTTAAGTTATTGGATTCAGGTAAATACAAACGGAACTACTTTTGATGAAGAGATTTTTAAGTTGGTAAATTTGATTAGTATGGATTATAAGTGCCCTTCTTCTGGGATGAAAAGTGATTATGAGGTTTTGCGAAGAACTAAGGAGTTGTTTGATTTTAAAACTCAGCTTAAGTTTGTTATTTCAAACGAAGAAGATTACGAATATGCCAAGAGAGTTATTTCATCGCTTAACGCATCAATTGTGATCTTCCAACCAGAGTGGAATTGCAGGAAATTTACCAAGGAATTGACGGGTCTGGTTAAGAGGGATGGTTTGAATGCGAGGATAATACTTCAACAACAAAAAGTGATTTGGGGTGTGAAAAAAGGGGTCTAAATCACTAAGATCTCAGAAATTTTGACATAGAAAAATGATTTTACAAAATCGAAGGAGCCTTCAGACGTCTTCATGGATGGCTAAATAATAGTAAGCTTTTTGGCCTACCGACAAGCCCTCTCGCTCTTTTGCTATTCCAAATTCAGGGGAAAGTATGGCTTCTTTCCCTTGAATCCTCATCTTCTTCTCGCTTAATGGACTTTTTTTGGCAAGTGTTGTAATAGGTGCGCCGCTCAACTCTATTTTTCCAACGTTTTCTAGATAGATTTGCCTTAGCATCTCATCGAAAACATTACGACTAATCTTTAGCTCTTCGCATAAATTTTCTCTTATTGCGGGTATTTCTACGAAAATTCTTTTATGCATTTTTGAAGAGGAAAGCTCTTGATATACTTTGATAAGATTCGCTTTGAAAGCCTGCTGATTGGCACCTCTATTTTTTATCAGATAGAGGCGCCTACTGTAAAGATGTCGTTGTATAACGCCGAGTCTTTCACACCAGTCTGAAAGGACTTCCACAGCTGTTTGATTTATGCTCATTTTGCGAAGTGCCGACTCCTCCTTGATTTCATCAATACTCAATCCTATTTTATCGCTGATGCGATCTTGGAGTATGCGAATGAAATCTTGGTAGAATTTGTAATTAGCTAGAAAATATTTGTGAATCTTATCCCATTGATCATCCTCAAAATACTTAAGGAACACAGTTGTTTTATCGCTGGTTAAGTAAGCATTCTCAACTTGCCTCAACAATCCCATTTTTTCAACTTCAAGAAGAATTTCCCTTGCTCGTGAAGGACTCACTTCTAATTTCTGAGCAACAGTTTTAATGTCTAGTTCTTTTGTTATAGCAGCCAAACTGCAGATTTCTATTACTCTTCGAAGTGTTACTGGACGCATAGTTTTTCTTTCAACCATATTAATCACCGGAAAAACGGAAACGCACCCTGTGTTTTGCATATTTAAACGCTTTTTTTGCCCATTTAGCGTTTCTGAAACGAAAAGCCAAATACTCTTCAGTTCTCCTTTCTTTAATTGCTGTCTTTACCTGTTCTATCTCATCCCATAGCGTCCACAAATTGTGCAGGGTGAGTAATTCTCGACTTTTCCTTAATTCTTCTGGCGAATGTTTTTGGCATATCGGACAATGGCATGGATTAGATTCCGAATCATGCAAGTCTCTAAAACTTGCGCGTCCATATCCAGGAATTGAATAGTTTCTTTTTCCAGAGGCTACTACAAAATAAGAAGAATCAAAAGAATCAACGCCTAGATAGATTAGGAGATGGCTAATAATTGGGCTTCCTAAACCATAAACATGTAGAGGTTTCTCTCCAGTTTCCAATTTCGCAGCTAAAATGAAATCCACCAAGAGTCTATAATTACTATATCTTGGCATCAAACTTCCTATTGCAAAACCGTCGAAATCTCCATATTTCTTTAGATGTTTTATTACGTTTCTAATAACTTTAGGGTCGTAACCATTAATGCTCGCGAAAAGCTTCATATCCATATTCTTTCTCAGTGTAATTGCGCGTTTTGCATTTGCTATTGTACGAGAAATATTGCTGTTCTCAGACAATGCCTTGCACTGTATAGGATAATCCAGAGTAGAAGCTATGTCAGCTCCCATTTTCTCTTGTATTTCCAGAACCCTTTCTTGTTTAAGCGTTAACCTATATTTTTTGTAGATGAATCCGCCGCTATCGACAAACGAGATTCCAAAGAATCTGACGAAGCGATGAACCCCTATCTGCAATATTGTTCCAAGGTGGCCGCCTCTGTTCATAGAGAGAAAAGATGCATTGAACATTGCCGTATTGATATTCGGGTATTTTTCCCAATATCGCGGTGTGTTCCACCCTCCTTCGGCGCCAAGATTATGCACCGGAAAAAGCGCAGGAGTATATAATGTGCCATGTTTTGTCTCTAATTTGCCCATCCTTGTCAGATTGTCAGTAGCAGTTACTTGAAACATCAAATCACCGAGAGCATTGGTTATGTTTTGGATTGTGTTGAAACTTCGAAAAGGTCAGGAAGCATCTCTTTTAGTCTCTTTGCACTTAACATAGGGAACCCAATATCAACTCCTACATCTATAGCTTGATTGCATATCATGAGCATTCTACGAATGTTTCCCTCAGCTGCTTTCTGAATCTCGTTGATTGCATCCTCTGTGAACGGAAAAATGTCATTGGGTGGATCAGCATCTTTTATTCGAAAAGGCTGCAGGTATGATGCAATGAAATTGCGAAGATCCTCTTTGCTCAGCGCTCTCAAAGTGATTTGTCTAAAAATTCTTTCTGAGAAAGCATGATATTCTTTGATTATGTCCACCCATACATCAGGTGCACATCCTATTACTAAGCAAAGACCCTGAGGGTTAAGGTCTATCAAATGCCGAACACTATTCAGCATTTTTTGCTTCAAAATAGAATGAACATTTTCGACAGACTCAAACTCGTCAACCAATATACATATTAACTGGTTTCCTAGCAACGATAGAATTCGCTTCAAACTCATGAAAGCCCTAAGGGCTTTATCATCATTATCAATCAACATTATGACGTCAAGATCCTTCCTGTGCTCAAAAAGTACTGGTTCCCCGCAAAGATATTTCCATGCAAGAAACTTGCACTCTTCTAAAGTCAATTTAAGAAAGGCTGTTGCAAAATCGGTGTATTTTATTTCGTTCTGTAACCTTCTTTTTCCAATTTCTAGTATTTCTGGGAGAAGCACGTCGCCCTCGTTCACTTTCTTTTTGAGGTTTTCTTCGCCAGTTGCAAACTCTAAGAATTTCCACACCAGACCTTCTAAGCGGTCAAATCCGAATTCATACATGAAATTTGAGTATAGTGATAGAAATCTGTCACCAAGATTCGCTATGTAGATAGCTATAACATCCTGCAGTTGACTTTCCAGCTGCTTCTTAAGGTATTTCAATGTGTGAGTTTTTCCATTTCCGTAGCTTCCAACCAATACAATGTGAGACGATGAACCGTGCAATGAGGCCCTTATGACTTCTTCAATCATTTTTAGCTCTCTTTTTCGGTCGGTATACAAAGAAAGATTTTCATCGGGTACGCCTACGTAAGGAAATGGGTTACGTTCGAGTTTGTATTTTTCGTATCTTTTTGATGCTGATTTAAAATCTAATAAACTGTTTTGGTTGTTCATTTCATGCTCCTTCCGAAAGAGTTACTTCTTTAGACTTCTAAAGAAGCACCCATTAATAAATATTTTTACCTCTATAGAGTTCTAAAGGGGTAAAAATGGCCAAAAAGTTCACCATGTCAATTCCAGAATCAATGTATCGAGCTTTGGACAAAGAACGGGAGAAAAGAAAGTTAGACACAATTCAAGAGACTATAAGATTTATTCTTGCTGAATATTTAAAGGAAGAAAAAATTAAGTAAGTTAAAAGTATGAATATTCGGAAACATGTTGATTAATGCTTGTGTTTTTCGTCTAACATTTCAGAAGAGCACTCCGGAGTGTCATAAGAATTATCAATCCAATCAACATACTTGAAAGTATGGAAAGTGTCATCAAATACATAAATGAATGGTTTCTACCGAAGAGTGAGCACTTTGAAGCATTCGCCAAGAATGACACCAGAGTTGAATCTTGGTTTAAGGCTGAACTTCTGGTGTTGTTTGAAAAACTTGCTAGGCAAAAAGTAATAGATAGTTTTGAGAGAGAGCCGAAACTTGATATAAACGGAAGAAAACAAGTTGATTTCTCCATCAATATCAAGGGTGAGCAACACTACTTGGAATTGAAAGCGGTTTGTATCAGCCGTTCAAAAGGAACACCTAGAAACCTTTTTTTCTATCTGAGAGATGACAATGTCGGAATGATAAAAGATTTTGGAAAACTAGATAAAATAAAGGGATTGAAAAATAAGTGGATTCTAGCATTTATATATCCTAGACCCACTGAAGAAAACTGGCTAAAAGCATGTAAAATAATCCATAAGAATTTTAGTCACTGGGAATGTATTACAAGACTAGAGACGTATCCGCAACGTTTGTTTATTGCGATATTTCGTGCTTCTGACACCTTTCACGAGGCAGTGTAAGTTTTTAAAATTGCATTCCGGTATCGACATGTTACCTGTCCTTTTGGCATAAACGTGCACTTGTTCGCTCTAAAGTTAAAACGTTAAAAGCCATTATCCTCTTAATTAGTAATTTGTATTGATTCGAGGAAAATCCATTGAAGTATTTCATACCCGAATGGAACGACCGTGTTGACCCAAAATACGACTTTATTAGAGATACTCATTCACCTGAACATACACGCGACCCTATGGGTACCGATGTCTACATGTGGAATATTTTTGGAATAGATAAAGTTCCAGTCGACGGTGTTTTGGTTTCTAGAATAACAATCGAGCAAGATAAAAGGAAGTATCAGCTTGCCCTTAGAGAAGGCATTCATAAAACGTTGCGCCTTCCGTCAAATTTTGAAATCATGGGTGATTGTGGAGCCTTTGGTTATGTAAAAGACAAAGTTCCACGCTATGACCCAATAGAGACCTTACAGCACTATAGCAAGTTAGGTTTTAACTATGGCGTAACTGTGGACCATCTAGTCGTTCCGCAGTTCAAGGAAGATAAGGAGTATAGAATGAGCATTACTTTTGAAAATGGAGTTAAAGCCTATAAAGAGTGGTTACAGAAATATAAAGACGATTTTCAACTTCTTGTTGCCATTCAAGGTTGGGATATTTCAGACTACTTGAATTACTATAAAAAGTACATCGATTTGGGCGCCACTGACCTCGCATTTGGAGGTTTGGCCCGATCACCCACATCATATATAATTAAGTTAGTTGACCAATTGGTAATAGAAATACGGAACTCTCAAAAAATCCCAACTTATCTTCATTTTTTCGGTTTGGCCAGATTCGCTTTATTTTCAAAGTTTCAGGAGCTAGAAGACATGGGTGTTAAGGTTGGATTTGATTCAGCTTCTTATCTTCGAAAGGCCTGGTTATCTGCTCCTGCCTCACAACTTAATTATTTGACCATGGATGGAAAAGGTTACACTGCTATAAGAGTCCCTTTTACTAGCAAAAAGACCCGACAAAAGGTAAAAGAAAGTCTCATGCCATCTACAGAGGACGCTGGTTTAAAGGAACTAGAACAAAAATGTTTGAGTGCATTAAGGATTTACGAGAAAGGCGAAACCGATATTGAAAGCGTTCTATCTATCCTATCGCAATTTAACAAGGCTATTGGTGGAGGTTCTGAACTTATTAAGTATTATAGGAGAACCTTAGAAGACAAGCCTTGGAAATTATGCGATTGCCCAATATGCAAAAACATAGGAATGGACGTTATTCTTTTTCGGGGAAATAACCGTAATCGACGTCGCGGCTTCCATAATATATATGTCTTCTATAACATTGTCAAGAGTCCCAAAAAATGGCATGCATTCATCAGCAAAAATAAGGAGAAACAAGAATCCGAGCTATCCTCTTTGAAGAAAGGCGATAAAGTCTTAATAATAACTGAATGCACCAAAGAAAAACTTGGTTATGACACCTCCATTAAAGCATCTGCTAAGAAGATGTATCAGGGTAGGTTGTTTAAAACGGTCAGGGAGTACTCTGAGGCCATGGGATTTGACTACGTGATAATCTCTGCAAAATACGGGTTGATCTTCCCAGACGATATTATTGAGGGATACGAGAAAGTCCTTCAAACAAAAGAAGGCGTCAAAAGTATTCAATCTCTGGTTGAGGAAAAGCTTAGACCACTTCTAAGAAACTATGACAAAATAGTTGTCATTGCAGGCGAAAGATATCGCGATGTTCTGCGAAATCTCTGGGATGAACAATTTGTGGCCGTCAGAAGTAAAGGGTATGGCGATTTGTGCAGTATCGTCGAAAAAGCTACACCAAAATCAAAATTACTTATAGAATACATGATGCCATGTCCAGAAGACGCATCTTCTTAAGCAACACCGTTAAAAGATGGGCGAGAGAAAATGTATCAAGGTAGGCTTTTCAAATGGGTACGAAAATACTGTCATGCAATGGGATATGATTACGTTATTATCTCTGCGAAATATGGGCTGGTCTTGCCAACCGAAACAATTGAAGGATATGAAAAGTCGATCAAGAGCAATGAGGATATCAAAAATCTCCAGATGTTGGTTGACAGTGCGTTGAAGTCGCTGATCAAAGATTATGAGAAAATAGTTGTGATCGCCGGTGAGAATTACCGAAGGGTTCTTCAACATCTTTGGGATGATCGATTCATTGCTATCAGGAGTAGAGGATATACTGATTTGTGTAACATGCTTGAAAAAGCCATTCCAAAAGAAAGACAACTTCCAGATTTCGAATGGCACGTTTGAAAAGCTTTATGATTAATAAAGAGAGAATACTATAAGAGTAGTCCTGGTATTTCCGTTGCTTTCACGTATACCGGAGGAGTAAATTGCTGAAGGGAAATCTGAATTTGAGTTCAGACCTAAAGCGACTTGGCTATGTCAAGATGTTCGTATGGTTAACGCGACCATCGTCGAATACCTCTTTTGAACAACTCATAGTCAGATACAAAGACGTAGTGAAAGAGTACAGAGACCGATTTGGATGGAAGATTGATCCCTCGACGGGAAGAGAACTCCCAGGCCAAGGTATAGGGGCGTTCGAGAGGCATGAAGGGACAAACGCAGGCATCCAAAAAGCAGATCGGTGGATATCCAGAGATGTGGCAGCAGTGAGAGATGCAATCGCACGCGACCATTTTCAACTGGCACAAGCTCTGGGTTTTTTGAGAAGAGAAACTAATACTTGGGGAAGATTCGGTTTCATCCTTGCAAGTCAGTACGTCGACTCGACAGGGAAACCGTCGTTCTATGACCCAGCTGGTTTCATAAAGATGTGCAGCACTGAAGGAAAAGGCCTCGTTGCAGTACTACGTAGAAATGAGCAACTCATCTTTTGTGCTGCCTTGCTTTCTTCAGATATCGACGGAACTGCTCCCATATTGAACTGCTTAGAAATCGAAAGCAGCAAGTCTGAAGTCATGGAAACCTATTTCGCAGAAGTAGCAGACTGGTACAAATACAAAGGCTCGCTAGAATCAAATGCCTACAAACGCTACTCATATGTTACTGAGGAAAGACGTTTTGACACGAAAAACAAACGTAAAGACAAATCTGAAGACCTACACAGAGAAGCTCAAGTCACACCAAGACTGGAGTTTCTATCGGACTTGAAGCTTGTCGAACACACAGAAGACAGATATCGCCTGACAAGTTTGGGAAAGAACTTGAAAGATAGACTGGTAGATGGTAATGAATTGCCCAAACTGCTTGATGAAAAGGAGAATAATCTGGAAGTATTTCTCTCCGAACTTTATGGAAGTGTTTTTGAACAAATGTCATTTGAGACCTTCAAAGATAATCTGTATAGAATTTCAAGCCTAGATAGACTAGCAGGGACTTTGTTGATCTCTTATGAAAAACTATACCTCGCCATAGCAGCTGCAGCGTTGAACCTTTCTCTTTATCTGCCTTTTTCGTCATTCGACGATTATTTGAGAAGGATGGAGGAGCAAAAGAAGGTGTATGTCTCAAGAACTGTTCCTACTAGGAGATACGTGAAAATACTGAGTTAGGCGCGCATGGACCGACGCTATTCTTGTGCCATGACCCGCTCTACTATTTCCGTATCGATTAATGGTTTGTCTTTGATAATAGCATCACCCAAGCAGTCAGTCATGACTTTTTGTATGTCGCGGGGAAGAAGTAGTTTCCTTACTCGACCTTGTACTGATCTTTGGAAAATCAACTCTACGGCGTCATCTGTGAACGGGAAGAAATCCTCGCCGATTTCTTCTTTCGTCCTACTCTTGGCCTTTTTGCAGAGGGTTTTAATGTCTGCTTTTGGATCTCTTAGTGCTGCGATAAGTTCCCTAACGAAGGTCTTCATTCTCTCTGGATCGTCAAATTCTTTCAGTTCTATGTAGTTCTGAGGATATCCGACCCTTGTACCAACGGCCGAAGTCGGCTGAAACATTGGAAGAGATTGCTCCACAGCTCCTCCTCTTATGGTAAAGGCAATCATAACTGCGATATAGGTGTCTTGACCAACCAATTGCCGAAGGAAACTTTCGAAATCCCTCTGTTTCCTACTGGGAAGGTTTTCCAGCGTCTCCATCTCGTCCAACAACAGCAATACATATTTCTTACTGATCGTTTTGAATAACGTCAACAGACTTATCAGCGTCTGAATCGCGGTATTGGGATCTGAATTGTCTTGCATGACCTGCAACGTGCCTTTCTCCTTTGCTGAGAGTTTCTCACCGGACAACCATTTTGCCACCAAGAAATCTTCAGCTGGTCTTGATGTGATGTATCTGTACAAGACAAAAGACAGATCTCTGTTCCTTATCACCTCATCGATTACGTCTACGCGTTTGTAGAGATCCTGGGTCTCCTTTATTCTGTCTTGGATGGAATCAAAAATCTTCACGAAGATGCTGAAAATATTGCTAGTTGACATCGCAAGTATTATGCTTCTATACAGATCTGAAGGATCCGATTTCTCATCAATTCGTGGAGAACCCACAAATATCGGAAGAACATCCAGTTTCTGTTCTGCTAGGAATCTGGCAGCATAGTTCAGAGTGTGAGTCTTTCCGGCGCCAAAATCCCCGTAAATCATGGTGTGCATTGCCGATTTGGTTGGCATCGAGCGCTTCAGTCTATCGTCCAATTTGGACTTGACGTCATCCCGTCCTACAAAAATGTTCGAATCGAGTTGAGGGTCAAGTTGAAAGGAAGGCTTGATCAACCCATATGATGTCTCATCCATTTCCGGTTTACTCCCAAAGTCTGCACATTAGTTTTAAGTAATGGTAAGAGTATATTACCCTTTTCGTAATTATGTCACTTCCACTAATCGCTACTGCAATCTCTATATTGCCACGGGCTTCCTGGGTGAGATTTGAAGAACCAAGGATCACGTACCGATGCTTTATGCCCTCAATAATATATATCTTCGCGTGCAACCGGTTGCTCACGTATACCCTTGTTTTTGTTTCTTGAGTTAGCTTTTTCAAGAAGCGTCTCGTCTCTCCTTTGGGTGGCTGGGTCAGAATTATTGTGCTCGCATTCTTTTTCTTGAGTATGTCCAAGAAGTTCATTGACGGTTCCGTGAATTCGCTTATCCATGGAGAAGAGATGTATATCGCTAAGGGATCGGCTAGTTTCAGTAGATCCAGAAAGCGTTTTGGGATATCTTCAGTCCACACACAGATGTCTCGAGCATCGACAAAAGGCATTGACTGTGTCAACCCATTCGGGGTGCTTTGCCACCGTGTAGCGAGAGTCTCGGTCGTACTTGCATGAGAAATATGGTCGGTATGCCGATAGTAGAAACCACAGCCGCTCCAGGCGAAAGGAGTCTTACCTGTTCATCAAAGGAGAAAACTTCGTTTTTGTGAAAGAACTCGTTGACAATGCCGTTAACTAGTCTCCCTTTCAGGGACTGAATGTCTGAGTTAAAAGCAAGAGCATGACTGATTATTGTCTCCACTTGTGAAGACAATTTTTCAGATAGAGCCGATGGTTGTTGAGTTGCAAGTATCAGTCCCAATCCAAGGCTTCTTCCTTCTTTGGCGAATCTGATCAGTGGTTCCTTAGCAGCTGTCCTGCCGACACTGGGACAGAATTCATGTGCTTCGTCAACCACAAGCCAACCAGGTGGAATCGATGCCCCATGTGAGGTTGAGACTTCTTCTCCTGCGTCAACAAGTTTCTCCCTCTTGCGGGATATTTCACGAGCCTGAAATATCTTTCTTGTCACTACTGCCACGATTAGATTTCGCAGATCCTCATCTATTCCTTCCAGATTTACTATTGTCAATGTGTCTTTTCTAAAAATGTCTGAAACCGGGGTTCCCTTGTCAGAAAAAACCTTCCACCTTGACATCGACTGGAGTCTGCTCCTCAGGGCGCGTCTTGTTTGGATTTCAAAACCCGCGGTTGGCGATATGATCTCAGAGTCCTTGTCGATGCAGTCGATCAAATGTTGAACTGAGAAATCCTTCTTTGGTGCCACAAACTCTTTCTTCTGAAAAGCGCCAGTCAGTTCGTTCTGGCAAGCGCTTTGATATCCCTCTTCCTTGACTTTTGTATATACATGATTCAAAAGTTGCCCCATTCTGTCTTGGTACAAATCAACGTCAAGCAATCCTGCAATCTCAGCCATCTCCACTTCCGAGAATTTAAGCACAAGTTCCTTCCATTCTGCTACGATTTTTCTCCCTACGGGTACAAAAACCTGGATTTGCGTGACGCCTTTGGAATTGAGTCCCCACGATTTCAAGTCTTTCAGTTGTTTTTTGCCTTCCGCGTCCCTGTCACTTGCTGGATGTTTCATCTGCCAGAATTGACCCAAAGTATCGAACAGAACGACAGCGTGCTTTGTATTCTTTGTTGTCGCAGGTGTTTCTTGATTGTCAAGGACCAAACCTTCCACTAGAACGCCCATTGTGTAACTCTTGCCTGTACCCCTTCGCCCTGGTATCAGAATTACGTAGGGGTAACTCGCGTCCAACCATACATTAAAACCAAAGAAGTCCGTTTGCGGAGTGTGTTCCAGAATCTTGCCGAGGAAAATGAGCGAGTCCGCGTCTATCGTTTCCTTATCTCGCGTGAGTATCAAGTTTTTCCCGAAAACCAACCTGCGATCAACTGCAAATCGCACGTTCGTCTTCACATACTCCGATGGCAAGAATGTGGATTTTATTCTCTCCATATTATCTATTATCTAAGCTGCATGCATATATATTTCTAGTATCCACAATCTCTTGGGTGGCAAGTTTGCTTTTCGAAGAGTGTTTGCGGCGCAAGAACTTTGCGTTCTCCCCTGAATTCGAAGCTGATTTGCTTTTTGAAAGAAATGATCTGAAGAAGGGCTTAAAGGATCTTGTTGACCGTGTTTTGACCACTGGTTCAAAGGCTCAAGTGGTTTTCTATGGAGACCTTCATTCAGGAAAAACTCATCTTTTGAAGTTTGTCCGTTCCAAGTTGTACCGAGATCATCAGAAACTTGGCATAGACATAGATCTTTGCAGTTGTCGTACGGCGTTTGACTTCTATATCGAAGTCATGTCCTCACTATTTCGAATCGGTTTTATTGACGAGTTCGTGGCATCTCTCGCAACTATGAATGCAAGGGGCATGTTTGAAACAACTGGGACTGTTCGTTTCAACCAAGCGTGGAAACTTCTCAAAGGGGACGTTGACAAGATAAGACAATGGCTAGAAGGAAGACTAGAGCACACTCAGAAAATCTATCTTCCGAGCAATGTAGACCCATTACAAGCAACAGAGACTTTGATGGGGGTGCTGCGGGCTTATTTCGTGTTGAAAAACAGAACATATCCAGTCGTTTTTATTGACCATCTAGAACTAATTTTCAAAGATATCGGTTCACTGATTGACGAGAGAAACAAATCGCAAATATCGAAGCAATTGTCGACCGTTCTGAACATGTCCAGTTTCTTCGTGTCAATTGATTCCCAATGTCTAAATGAACTGAGAAGAATGTTGTATCCTTCAAGCACAGGGTTTTCATTTGTTCATGTGTCTGCTCTAAACAAGGATGACGTTGCATCGTTTCTTTCAGATATCAAAGCATACCTTGTGAACGAGGACGCTGTGGGAAGAATCAGTCAATCAATGACCGACAGCGAAAAGATCACCAGTTCCTCTTATCCACTAACTGAGGAATGTGAAGACTACTTGCGTGAATTCGATCATGTGCAACCGGGCGTTTTGTCCCGTCTCCTCGATACAGCTCTAAAGAAGTGTATGGAGAAAGAAGGAAAGTATGTCGTTACAAGGCAAAGTCTGGTTCAAGCGACACGCCAACTTGCTCCTGAACTCCTAGTTAGATGTAAGAAGTGTAAGTCCACGCTAAAAGAGATTGATGTTGGATTCATTTCTTTAGGCCCGGCAAAACCGGGAAGAATAAGTAACGTGATTTGCCCTTTCTGCGGATCAGATGTCACCGAACTCCTTGCTTATGCGCTAACCAGGATAGTTACCGATACGTCATCTCTCGTTGGATTTGATGTATCGATGCTCGTGAACTACCTGTCTGGAGTATTGGGTGAAGAGAGGTCTACAGTTTATGTGCCAAAAGCTGTTTTCGCAGAGTTGTCCGGATGGGACAAAAAATTCGAAAAGCGTCAGGAGAGGTTCTCGGCATACAAAGAACTGGAGAATCTGTCTCGGCTGCAAACTCTTGGCAAGATAGCACTGGTTGCCAAGATCGGCAGGGATCCAACACCCGCGGAGATAGCATTGGCCCAGAAGTTTAATACTATTGATCGATTGATAATAGAGGTGGCAAAAACCAATGACTCAACCTTGCTTACTCATGACAATGACATGAAACAGAACAGCGTGCACGAACTGAAATTTACGTTGTTCTTTTTAAGAACTCCTCCACACTAATCCTTTGCAGAATCATGACACCCTGATCCAAGACCTTGATCGTCTATCATATTTGTAACCCAAAGACCAAAGAAGTCGATTTACCAGTTTGAAATCTATCAGATATCTCAAAGGTACGAAGGCATCCTCTTCAGAGCGATAAAGCAGGTCTCCATTCACAATCAGATGGCGAACTCTGTCGAATTTCGGGGGGAGATAGTATCCGGGATCATAACCTCTTTTCTCTGCTAGATACTTGAAACGCTCCATCTCTCCCCCATAGTATTGTTTCACTTCTGGCCTGGGTGATCTGGGCGTTGGCAGACCCTGTTTCAAAGTTGCGAAGAACTTCTCTACAGTAGAGGGAGCGATTATGTCAAGTTTGTTCAAGCGCACATGATTGGTCAGATCCGTCAGGGATTGAAATAGAGTTGAAGCTGTGACGTCGTTTCCGAAAAGCTTATTGAGTTTTAATGCGAAAACAAGCAACGACACTTCTGTGAAAGGCATTAAACTACGCGCGCCATTATGTTTTAGAATGTTCGAGACAATCACCCTTATCTTCTCTGTGCTAATTGTCTTCGTTCTGAATATGCCCACATTGTCTTGCTTCAACTTGAGTAGAATGTATTCGTGCGCATATCTGCCGATTATGATGATCCTTGTCCGATGACTGCAAATGGATTTAATGAAATGCAGAGTATCAGAATCTGTAAGTGGGAGTTTTTCTATGGGGAGGTTTCGGAAATAGAAGAAGGGTTGCATTCCGAATTTTTTTGAGTGTGACTCTATTCCGTCAAGGAAAAGACGTTCACATGTCTTTGCATCTGATAGGTCGTAGTCAATGTGTAGTTTTGTCTTTTCCCGTTCGTTGCATGATCTGCATTCCAGCAACTTAATCAGTATACTGCGCAATTGAGGATCTTCGCCTTTCTCTATCAATTGCACCAGTTCTTTGAGGTGCGTTTTTGGGCAGTCAAGAAGATCTCTCGTGAACTGCGACTTCGACAATACTAGAGGAAGAAGGATCTGCGGGAGACTTCGAGCTTTCTTTGGCATCTCGGTAAAATCTATACAATATGTCCTGCAACCTCTTGCTCCTATGTTTTTTATTATGTGACTCTCAAGCAGATTCGTGTCGTTGCCGTCTTTATCCAGAATAGTTAGAATTCTCTCGTCGTGTTTCCGAAGATCTGCCAGAGCAACCTGCGCAAGTTCCTCGATTACTCTGTCTCTTACAACATGCCACAATTGCTCCAAGACAATCAATGAATACGTGGGCAAATTAGAATAAATAGTTTATCATTCAATGCGGGAAGTGCGTCTTCATGTATTGAAATGAATTTTGATCCGTGCGGGTTGTTCGGTGTTCGATTTTTCTGTTTGAGCGTTTTGCTTGCAAAGGCACAAATCCGAGATCAGTTGTCACGTCTCTCAACTGATTCCCTTTTCATCCTTTGTCTCATTTCGTCGTAAAACTTTCTTTCCTCTTCGGAGACTATGTCGATTGTTTGTGCTTTGTTCACTATTGCTTCTTTGCATACACTTCTCTCTAAGATCCTCGATTTTTGAGTGTTGGGAGTATAGTCGATTGAAAAATGCTTGATGCTCGCCGAACCTGATAGAGACCCAAAACCAATGGCAGTCACTTTTGCTTCATGTCTTCCATAATTAATTCCCTTAAGGCCAACACTTGATGTTAAGACGAAGTAGGTATACCGTCGTTCGGCAGTTCGTCTGTTGCAGATCATTGGGTAGAAAATCTTGACGGGATTTTCATCTATGCAGATTTCGACTCTTAAACGCTCGATTGCATTCTTCTTAATCATAGCACGCAAGCCAATTTGAAGAACAAGTCGCTCTTTGACAAGACGTCCGTGAACACTTGAAATCTCAAGTTCGCGCGCTCTCGACATCTTACCCTCATCCAGATTTCTGTAACGCTTTTGTTCCTTCCGATGTAAGATAAGCCTTGTTTTTGAAGTACATTGCTAGCTCAACCTCCCGATTCGGCGCTGTTATTCTTATTGGAACATTGTTTATGCCCAGGGCGCCACTGCTTACAACGTACCAATTACCTGGTGGAAATGTGACAACACGTGCTAAGACTTCTGGGGAAATAGCGTAAGCTTCGTTCATGGTGTCTCTGTCGTATTTCCTTGGTAAAGCACCTGTCCTGTAGTATCGCATATGCGCGCGAGCGTTTAGGGGAGTTGCATCAGGAACGGTTTCGACTTCCATGCTGGACAACTCCACCTCAAATCACAGATTGCACATGTGTCTTCTATTTCTTTAGCGCGCTCTGGACTTGGAGCGTCCCAGGTTCCGTCTTCAATATCTTTTT
>Ga0172364_10001366_pt1 | contig 18714 bp, 32 predicted proteins | sample LakKivSesite10cm_FD_114545 | JGI IMG/M metagenome (GOLD analysis project Ga0172364, IMG submission 114545) | Sediment microbial communities from Lake Kivu, Rwanda - Sediment site 10cm | ecosystem: Environmental > Aquatic > Freshwater > Lake > Sediment | place: Rwanda: Western Province, Lake... | reverse complement strand
TCTTTGTATACTTCGTCTGATACGTCGTTGCTGTTATACCGACAACGTCTCCTCGCCTTTTGTGACACGCAGCTACAATATCCTCGCTGCTCATGTTATCGGCAACCATATGGATGACTTTGACGTTGTGACCTCTTTGTTGCAGTAGTGTACCGAGAAGTAGCAGACTCAGACGTGGGAATATTTCGTTGTTTCTATCCTTATTACTTTGCGGGTTGATAAGGACCACACTTTTACCGTTCATAGCCTTTCTTGTTGCATGAGCTTTTCGAAGATGCGGATATTGTAGTATTTATCGTTACTAAAGTCCTTAAGACTGTCTTCTTGTAGTATACTTGTTACGGTATCGCTTACTGACTTTTCTGCCGAGAATTCCAGATCTTCTTGGGCTTTTTCGTTGCTGGCTTTATAGTTGCGCAGATCACACACTTCATCGATATCTACATCAACTTTATAGCCGTTGCTATTTAGTACCCCAGCTACCATCTTACCGAGCTGTCGAATGGTGTAGTTGCCTTGTGATACGTTAAAGATACCCCAGATAGGCTTTTGTAGGGCGACCGTATAGGCTCTTACTACATCTCTTATATCTACTACGGGACGCCACTGGCTGGCGTGCTTTACAAAGATCTTACCGCTTTGTATACCTCCCTTTGTCATTGTATTGACGACGAGGTCGTATCGCATTCTTGGAGCGTAGCCGCCGATGGTTCCCTTTCGCAGTATGATTGTGGCGAAGTCCGATTCGTTGAGGGCTAGCAGTGCAGCTTCTGCCATGACTTTAGAGATACCGTAGGGGTACTTTGGTGTTGTTTTGTCGTTCTCCTTTGATATTTCTTTACCGGCTACGAAGCCATAGACGGAACAGGTACTAGCGAATATAAACTTCTTGACTCCGCATTTCTTAGCCATCCCAGCCATTAAGGCAGTTCCGACGGCGTTAATTTCGTAGTTAGCCAGCGGACTCAGTTCTGCTGTTGGATCATTAGATACACCAGCTAGGTGTATAACGACGTCGATGTCTTGAAACCACTCTTTTTCGGGTTCTCTAACATCGCCATCTATGTCCTCTAGGTGTTCGTGGTCTTTGATATTCTTGCCGAACCATCCTACGTCTACCACTTTAACCCAGTGACCGTCCTGCAACAGCTGCGGTACTAATGCCGAGCCAACGTAGCCGTGTCCACCACTCACCAATATGTTCATGTTCTTACCTTTGTGTGTTACCTCGCTGTTTTATTGCGTTGTAACATACTCGGCAGAAGTAAGCACTCTCTTCGCGATCGTGAGATTGTGGATCTATTAACCTCACCTCTTTTAGTACATCGATAGGAAAGAGGCGCTGACAATCTAAGCATCTTCCTATCTCTTCTTCCTTTTTTATGACTTTCCCTTTTTCCCTAGTTTCCTTGTCGATCTCCATTACTTAAACCTCCGTTTTATTATTTTATATTGTGGTGACAGAGCAGAATCCTAGTTTATTGTAGCCGAGTCACTAGTTAGTAACGTGTTGCTTTTCCTCCTCTTCTTCGTCGCTGATACCTAGCTTATCCTTAATCTTTTGCAAGTCTTTGCGGATGGGGCTCTCGTGTGCGTACTCTTGTTGGTTTCGGAAGGTCTGTCTTGCTGGGTATATGATCTTGTATTCTAGAATCATTGTGATGATTACTATTCCCGTCAATAATCCAAACCATGCGAAGATATTAAACCACGGTAGCCACGTTGTCATCCACGGTTTGATAGTAATGCTATAGACGACTAAGCTGTTGAATGAGAAGTTTACTAGGCCTAGCCAAAAAGCAGTATATGCAACTATGTCGACGAGAGCCCCAAAGCGGAAGTCTCCCTTCTTTTGCTTGCCTATTATTCTTGCTAGTAGCGCTAACATACCTTAGTCTCTCTTTTTGATGATCGGGAATCTGATAGCTTCTACAGTTATGTTACCACTGAGGTGACTAGTTAGTTCCTTTGTGGCGGCTACCTCTGCTTTTTCGTCGTCTGGGACGAAAAACTTTATGACTCCCCTCATTTCGAATTCTGCGATGCACTCTTTCATTTTACCTCCTTAGGTCCGTAGTATTTGGCGTTGCCGCTTTGGTATTCTATTTGTCGACCATCAAGTAGTTGATACATGTCGCTTTCTTGATACGTCTTTGCTTTTCTTAGACCAACTCCCCACCAATAGATCCACGTCTCTTTATCATTGCTGTATTGCCGCAGGAAGATGTAAGCGTCGTTTGGTACCTCTTTAAGGTTCCACGGCAGTTGATGTATACGGTGCTCGTCTACCTTTTCTGCTAAGAATACGTAGCCCCACTGATCGCTGTAGATTTTACCTTCATGACCTAGTATTATCCAGTCTCTTACGTTATTGTCGTCATCGCTGAAGACTCCACCGACGTCTGTGCGACTGTTACTAAGGCCGTAGGAGTATGGTATCCACGGTTCGTGTGTATACGTAGCTTTTATAGCCTCGAAGACGAAGCCGCTTGTGAAGATTAGGTAGCTACATATTATCATCCCCACTATTATTGTGCTTATTCGTTCCCTTTTGCCTTTCAGCCATCGCGTTGATAGAATTATACATGGCCATATACCTATTAGTGCCATGTGGTAGAACCTTGTAGCGTTGAGAATAGGGGATACTCCTGGTACTGCCAGCATTACGATGAGGATTAACCACCCACCGGCCATGAGACCTAAATACCTACTATCTATGCGGCGCCAATATCGTAGGGCCCACGCGCCTCCTAGTATTAGCAGTATTTCTGTAGCTATTTGCAAGATGCGAAATACTTTTCCTTCTATAGGTACTTGTTCAAAGTCTAGAGCTAATGCCGCTTGCGTAGTTCTTTCCATTTTACTACCGATGCTTTCTAGCAACGTTGCGGGTCTGTAGATTGCCGGCTTCTTTACTACTGTAGAATTTGTTGCTACAGCTGTTGTGGAGTTACTGCTCTCCTTTGTTGCAGCTTTCGAAGTCTCCTCCGTTATAGCTGTCTTATTTTCTGGTTCTAGTACTCTTACGGGACCTTGAATTGATAGTTGTATTTGCGACAAACTATTACCTATCACAGCTTGACTTACTACCCCGCGACCTGCTAGGCTGTAGTAGCTACCTCCAATTACTATGCTTATTATAAGTATCACACTTAGCCATTTGGGGCTCACGTCGCTTTTCTTTATTAGAGTAGCTATTATAGTGCCTCCTATATACCCACACAGGATTATACCGGTGGAATAGTGGCACAGTATCGACATTGTTAACATTACGCCGCCCATTATATATCGCAGTACCGCTTTTATGTTTACTTGTCTATCTACTATAAAGACAAGGCATATCATCATTAGTGCCTCTGCTGTCATTTCTTTGCCGATACTACTTATCTCCGTAAAGATAGTAGGGATACTTATAAAGAAGATACAGCCTATGAAGCTTTCGATATCGCTGAGCCATTGTTGCCTCGTCGTCATTCTGAAGAGAGCTACCGGTACTATAGAGAAGAATAGTGGTAGCACTGCTTTAAAGACCCATTCTAGTGGTATACCAAATCCGTAGCTTAGACTGGCGGGTATTATAGCAGACCCCATAGCTACGTTGTATTCTTCGCTTATGTTTATGTCCCATCTACCGCTTTGCAGTATTTGGTTTGCGAAGTAGTATTCCCCGTGGACGTCGTTACCCAAGAGATAATTGCCACTGAGACTTGTTTGATATAGCAGCCCTAGGCTTATAGCCCATATAGATATTGCTAGCCACTTATTGCCGGGATTCCATACTATGCACCTCATTATCCATAGCACAATCGCTACAATGGCTATCATACCTACAGCTGTGTTTCCGCAACGAGTCCCTACAATACACAGAGCTAGTATGGCGGCTACTGCTATGCTATTGATACCGCTCTTTATTTTATTATTGACCACAGACCTAGCTTCCTCTCTTTGGCGTATTTCTCTGCTGCATCGAGAATTTTTTGGTATTTGTCGTTTGCTCCCATAGTTACTGAACGGGCTAATCCATTCTTAATCATTTCCTCGTTGACCATGACGATTCGTGGCATCATAATGCTACCAACGTTTGTTCTTACGTATCGCATGTAGCGACCTTGCATATCTAGGTCGTTTATGTCACCTTCTAGGTATACTTGTCTTGACGCTACCAACTCTTTATTCTTTGCTGTCGCTTCCTTAGCGAGTACTTCACTCGGTCGTAGTGCGTCTCCTGGGAAGGGAGCTTCTGCACCCAAGTACTTAACTGTATAGCTCACTCCCTGCACTTCCACAACTATAGTGTCTCCGTCTATTACACGGCTGCACTTACCTATCTGCCAGCCTTCCTTAGTAACATTTTCGCTGCTTGACCATCCCAACACGGGACCTATGAAAGGCCAGGCCATTAGTATTCCTATGATTAATAAGATGATGGGCCATATGATATTAACTCTCAGGACCACCGTAGACCTCCTGCGGCACTTGGAAAATCTTTACGCTCTTGTTGAGGTATACGACTTTGTAGCCTGGTATGTCTTCTTGCCACAACTTTACCAAGACCCCATTGTCGTAGGCTTTTTCAATGTCTTCTTGCGTCGTTTCCAGACCTGCGCCTGCTCTGTAGCGACTGAGGATGGCGTAATATTTGCCGCTCACCATGTCCTTATCTACTACGATATATTTGACCCGCCAACCTTTTAATTGTGCCTCTGCATCTTTGAGATCTGGGTCGGTCATGAATTTGCAGTCCCCTGATCCTGGTATACCCTGCCAAGTCGGCGATGTTAGTGGTACTCGTTGACCTATTCTTATTATCCAGTGGCCGTAGTCCCACCAAGACATCACTGTATATTTGGCTTTGATAAGACCGCTCTCTTTTGTGTACGGCGTTTGTCCATCGAAAGGCTCGTCGCTGTTATTTTTGAGCCAAATCATGGCCTCATTCCAGTCTCTATCGATAGACCCAGGCATGAAAGCCATTATCGCCGTGGCTTTACTGTTAATTAATAAACTCATCACCACTATTACTACAAGCAGTGTGCGTCGCATATCGCTACGGAAGAAGGTTGTTATCCACGCCATACTTACGCCGGCGCAGATACTTAGGGGTAGGGCCCCGTAGTAGCTCCATCTTCGTTGTCCTATCGTCATTATTGCTAGGAAGACGGCCATTACGATAAACATCTCGCGACCTTGTCGATACTTCTTCATTATTACGAAGAGTCCTATGAAGAAGAAGATAGCTAGACTGCCAAAGTTGTACAGCGCTGTTTGTATGTCCGTCGGCATTGCTTCAGAGATAGTAGTATCAAAGCCCCAGAAGGTAGCTAGTATGGACCTCATTACTGCTATAGCTACGCTACCAAAGTTTCTCAGTCCATCTCGTACATCTTTTAGGTTGTCTAGATGCGGCAGTTGTTGAGCCATCATATCCGATATGGGAGACCATAGTATACCGATAACTAGCGCACTTGCTACAACTACTGTAACGCTTATACCACATATCCATATAACCTTATTAGGCACTTTTCGTAGACTTAGTAATATTACTGGTAGCACTAAGGATAATCCCAGACCGATTATGTATAATCGTAAATCTGAGGCCCACAATATTATTACGGGGCTGGCGACTAGCGTCCCTATTGCCACTATACATAGGACGCTGAGGCACAAAAATTTTACGTCCTTTTGCCTCTTGCGTAGCACTAGAAACTCTACTATTAACCATCCGTCTATCAATAACATCATAACTAGTGATCCCCACCAGTTCATGAAGTACAGGCTTAGCGCCATTCCTGTAGCTACTGTCCATGGCCACGATCTACCTTTTTGGCTCAGCCACAGCGATAGTATTAGTGCAAAGAATAGCACAGCCTCTACTACGTGGTGATCTGGATATCCTAGCGTTGAGCGATGTAGCAGTTCTGTTGGTGTTACTGCTGCTATAGCAGCTGCGGCTATACCAACTTCATCATTGAACACGTATTTGCCTATAGCAAAGATGAGACCGATAGCTACCGTTCCCAATAGCACTGGTAACCACGCGGCTATGCAATCGACTATGTAGTTACTTGGTTGGCCTCCACCTATTACCATAGCTATACTGCTGATTGTTAGTGTCATTAATGGATAGTAGCCAACTGTTAGACCCCCAAAAGCCCCGTAAGGATCCTGTCGTAGTAGTTGTGGATAGTTAGCTATGCAGTAGTCTACTAGTCTCATGTGGTAGTATGTGTCTACGTCCTTGAAGTACACGGCGCCCTCGGCGAAGACTTGTCCTATTTGAGGTAGCACTCTCAGTAGCGTACTAGCTATTAAGATACCGCACAGTAGTAACCAAGTTGTTTTTGTCATCTATTGCACAGACTTCTATATATTTTGTAGCACCACAGAAACAGCTTCGTGTCTATGCTTGCTAGTACTATACCGCCCCAGGCTTCTAGTAGCCACTTATCGTTGTCTACAGCATCTTTTAGAAAGGCTATACCTTCTCTGTCGCTGTCTTCTATCATGTGTACACCCAGTCGTGCCAGATACTGGGCCCACACTTTATTATCTTGGCTTAGTAAGTCGCTCCACTTGAGCATCAGTCTCTTCATACCTTCTACGTTAAGGTGTCTATTGGCACTCATTGAGGTCGACGATTTATGTATGTCTACTAGTGCTATCGGTACATGGATGACGTCACTTACTATCTTAGCTCTTATGTAGAAGTCTGCTTCACAGTGAATGTAGCTCTTACCTATCCTGAAGGTATCGAGATCCAAACCTCTCATTTGTCGAAATATTGTACCACGGAAGACGCTTAGTGAAGGTAGTGTATCTGGAAAGGGCTTATTTTTGCTACTATCATAGTAGCGTCGCTTACCCTTTTCATTTACTAACCAATAGTCGCAGTAAGCCTCACAAGCCTGTGGCCGCTTCTCTAGTACACTTATCATCGTTTCGAGATATTCGTCGTTCCATCTATCATCGTCGTCCAGTTGTGCTAAGAAGTCTTCTTGGCTGTTTAACATTATGCCGTGTATAGTTACTGCAAAGTTGTCGGGGTTTTCTACGCTTTCTATTTTGCTGGGGTATAAGCTCTTATAGGCGTCTATTACTATGCTTGTATCGTCGTTAGAGTGGTCGTTTATAATTATTAGTCGCCAATCCCTTTCACTCTGCCTTACGACATCGCCGATAGCTTTCCGTAGCTGTCCGGCACGGTTCTTAGTTGCCATAACTATGAGAACTTTCGCCATTATTGCCTCCAACCCCATATATAGTACGGAGCTTCCGGTCCGGTGCATAGTAGTAAGTCAATTATGGACACAAAAGGGTCGAAGGGTTCGTATACTTGTTTGTAGGTTGGGTAATTGGTATCTTTGAAGACAACATCTATACCCGCTTCTTTGAACCTTTCGCTGTCCAGGTAGTTCTTGGAAGCCGGACCGCAGTAGTACGTCTTACAGCCGACTTTGAGGAGCAGTTCTAGAAGTCTTTCTTCTTTATGCCCGTGCAGTTCGTAGTCGCCTGAGCTTGCTATTCTTACTTTGATACCGAGGAACTCTTTAGCTATCTGCACCATCGTATATTGGTTGAGGTGAGATAGGTTTGTCCATACGTTGTCCTTATATATATAGTACAACCAATCTCTATACTTTTTAAAGTATGGAGCTTTGCTGTAGTTTTGTTGTATGCTGCGCCAGTGCTTTTGTTGCCACTTCCATTCTGCAATTTCCACCTCGTCCATGCGGCGGTGAATATCATCGCCTACGGGTACGCTCAGCCACAGCGGGCCCTTAGGGGTCTTTATCTTATTGCGATTACGCCAATCATTCTTTGTAAATTGGGTGTCGTCATAGAAGATGAAGGTGTCGGCATCATGCATAAGGTCGAAGTAACCTTTCCAAGGTAGATAACTAGATTGCAGTACGGCTACTTTCATCACTCTTCCCCTTTAAAGACCCTTCCGGCTTTTATGAAGCTGTGGCTTGGTACTTTTGCGTGGTCGGCTACGATGGCTCCGGCTCCTACAAAGCAGTGGTTACCTACTTGGCTTAGACCACATATCGTACAGTTTGGACTTAAGAAGGTGTTGCTACCTATTATGCTGTCGTGATTTATTACGCAGCTCGGCCAAGCTACTACAGCCTTGCCTATACAAACGCCTTGGTCTATAACAGCTTTTGTCATTACGACGCAGGCGTCTCCTAGTAGCGCTGTCGCATCGACGTAAGCTTGTGGATGCACTAGGTTCGGCATTGTATAACCGCTTCTTTTTATTTTGACATATAGCTGCCAACGAGCTGATAAGTTATTGTAACCCACTGCGATGGCGATACAGTAATCTTTGGGAGGCATTTCTATTAGGGCTTCGTCGTAGCTTACAGCTCCCCTCATTTGTTGTTGTATGTCATCGTCGATGTAGCCACCGAGGGTATAGCCACACTGCATGGCAAGTTTTGCTACCACTCTACCGAGGTCTTTAGATCCATAGATGACTAACTTCTTCATACGTCATACCTTTATTATTTTGTTGGCCCTGCGTGCTGCGCTATTTTTCTGCCCCCGCTGCCGAGCACTACATATGCTACATCGTATCTCGCCATTAATGTTTGATTTCCTCCAGTTAAAGTAGTCTACCCATCTTTCTAGCTTACATGTTGGGCATCGTGTGTAGATATACAGGTTTTTGCTTCTCGACTTGCCTATATCTTTACCGCGGACTATGTCACCTATATTAGCTTTCATGACTTTTTATCTAGCCACCAAAAGAGTGTGTACACAAGTCCCTACATTAGCAGCACTGTTGTCATGAAATACTATTTTACATCTCATGCTGTTACTCCTTCCACCGTTGCGGCGGTACTACTTTATAGACTCTACTGCTCATACCTAGCCACTTGCGATATATCTGTCCCAGCAGCACTACTACTTTACTGCTAATCTTGTTAGCTATGTAGCCGCTAAGTCCTTCGAGGTTCAGCGGATACGTTTTTATAGCCTCATGAAATAGCGCTTCTCCCGTTAGGCTGTCACCTCCTTCTGTGAAGTGTAGACCGGCTCTTGCTAGGTATGTAGCCTTATCTTTATTACTCATTTCTGGGTGCATACTTACTAACATCACTAAGCCTTTGCCGCTTTTAAGAGGATTCTTTGACATAGTACTGCTATTGTCGCTCCAGTAAGCTAATGGTAGCTTAACGTGGTGTAGCCTTGAGGGTCCTCCTACTTTAATATACAGTTCCGCTTCCGCGTGGTAGTCTTTTAGTCGTACATCCCAACCACCTGCGTCGATATAGTTTCTCGTCCTCATTACAGCGCATGATGGTAGAATATTAGGGAACGGTTTACCCTTGCTACAATCCCAATAGCGGTACCCTCTATCGTTTACAGCCCAACAGTCGCTATATACTATAGTGGCTCTCTTTTGCATCTGTCCTGTTCTTACTAATATACTTAGGAAGGCGTCTTCCCACCAGTCGTCATCGTCTAACGATGCTAAGTAGTCACTAGTGGCGTTCATCATATATGGTCTCTTAGAGTCCGTTGCCCCACAGTTAATACTGTTATAGCTACTAGATATACGACTGTCGAGACGTTTGAGCTCCCTAATAGCACTTTCTGTCCAGCCATCGTCGTTGCTACAGTCATCTACGATGTGCCAACGCCATTTATTATACTTCTGCCCTATGATGCTGTGGCCGGCCCGCAGTAGCTGCAGCGGCCTCTTAAATGTTGACGTTACTATTAATACCGATGCCTCTGTCACCGCATCTCCGCTTTCACATATACTACATCGCTGAAGATAATATTGGTTAGGTGGCCTTGTCGTATCTCCGCTTCAACGTTGTGACTTTTCTGTAGCCGTTGTTGCCATGCTTGTAGAGTCCTTCTATCCTCTCTCTCGCGACCACGGCGTATATGAAACTCTATGCGTATATCTCTTATGTCTACTAAGTCTTCTACGTGGAGGTTTTGCCACTCGAAACCTTCGATATCCACTTTTATAAAGTCGATATGTCCTATGGCTTCCTTTAGTAGTGGCCATGATACCATAGCTACAATTTTGCGACGCTTACCATAACTCACTTCGCCGCTACTTGTACCTTCGCAAATGCCCATAGCCCATACAGTAACGTTGCTGAGCTTGTTAAGCTCTATGTTTTTATTGAGTATATCTCCCCATAGTGGTTCTATGGCGTGGACCCATTTACATCGCTTTGCCGTCGGTATAGCTACACTACCTATACAAGCTCCCAAGTCTACGAAGATGTCGTCTTTACGGAGACTCGAGAACCACGCATCTCTGCCTGCGTGGCCAAATGTGTCTAGCGGCCCCTCTGCTACAAACTTACAGTCGTCCATTGATACATAGTCGATGCCGTGGCGATTAATAAGCGGCATGTCTTCATTATAGTATGCCATATTGATCATCCTTCGTAACCATCTAGGCTTGTCACGGTATTTCACCTTTCCCAATACGTTATTAAGACTCTCTATCGCCATAGATCACGTCCCGAGCGATTGCGTTCTTGAAGAGTCTTAGCGCCACTGGTATATCTACTGTATTGTAGTATTTGAAGATCCTATCTACGTTATTGAGCCTGTAGCATCGCAGTTTTGACAAGTGGACATCTTTACGCCACAATATGAGAGCAGGTCTCTTACTGCGGATGTAGTTGCACAGGAATGTCGTTGATGTGCTCTTTCTTACTCTTGGAAGCAAGTCCTCGAGATTATGACACACTAACACGTACTTATTATTTTGGTGTCTTGCTAGCGTCATGTAACGACTTAGTAGCGGTGCCGCTTCTGCTTCTCTGCGGTTGTTTAAGTACAACCACACGTTATCTAGCAGTACGATACTGTTTGTAGTTTGTAGCAGACTTTCTACGTCCAGCATCTTATGCGCTACTTTGTACAACCTTATGTTGCTAACGATAGGCATTCCCGTTTGTTTATGTAACGACACAGCGTGACGTACGGCTGCTAGGGTTAGACCTGCTCCCATGTGGCCGTGGTATATACATACGTGACCTACTTTCCTGTAATCTATGCGACTTAGTGGCTTCATAGCAACTCCTTTAGCTTATCTTTGATGCTCTGTGGCAGCCTATTCTTGGCCATTAGGAAGGCAAGGTCGTATAGTTCCTTAGTTAGCAGGGCAGCTACGTTTACTGCGGCATTCGTGTAAGGGCTCCGTGGCCACTTCTGTAGCACCGCTACTTGCCCTTCGAAGCTGTATAACATCCACGGACTTGGATACTTTAGGGCTTCCATTAATACCTTCTTGGGGCCTTCGTAGCCGATAGTGTCGTGAAGGGCTACATAGCCTCCTTCTTTTACAAACTTACCCCACTCATGCAAGTCGAAGGCTACATCTTCGTAAGTGTGGCTACCATCTATGAATACAAGACCTATACCCTCTTTCCACGACGCTACAGCGTTTGCCGACGTTTTGACCATTGGGATAACGACTTGTCGCACCTTCGCCCTTGTTATGTTTTTAAGAAACTCCCCGTAACTCTTGCCAGCTAATCTTGCGTCGCAGGCTTCCATATTTTCATGCGGGTCTACAGCAAAGACGAAGCGAAATTTCTTCTTTGAGGCCACTACGCCCTTAGCTAGCCAGATGGTTGATCTCCCTTTCCATGATCCTATCTCTACAACGTTACCTTTACTCTTCTTAGCTAGCTGGTATAGTAATTCCCCTTCGGTGTCGAGGATAGATACGTGAGCGTCTATGTTGCTAACTATTTTACGGATTTGTTTTTGCATGGTCGTCTACCCGTACACTACTTCTTGGTATACACGCATGTACTTGTCTATAGCTTTGCCCCATTTATGTTCTTTAGCGAAGATGTAGTTGCTTTCTCTATCCTCTTCTCGACTTACTTCTTCACCTTTATCCACTTGCGTTAGTATCTCAGCATAGTCTTTCACTACTACGCAGCGCTTTTTGAGTTGCTGTGGTATAATGGCATCTTCTAGTACAACTACTGGCTTTTTGCAAGCCATAGCCTCTACTATTGGTAGGCCATAACCCTCTATGGCGGTCGGGAATACAAAGACGTCGAGGTTGTTGTAGAAGTCTTTCATGTATTCCTCGGCTACGTAGCCTATGAATTTTATCCTCTTATCTCCCTCCGCTTCTTGTTGCAGCTTATCTGCGTCTATGCCGCCACCGCCGATGACAAATTCACAATCCACCTCGGGCATTTTCTTCATGGCCTCTATGACTTTGCTGATTCTCTTGCGCTTATCCAACATGCCGATATAGCCGATACGGATTTTGTCATCTTTCTTGCCTTGCGGTTCTAGCTCTTCACTGATACCAGATTCGATGATGCGTATCTTATTAGCTTTTACCTTAAGGATAGTGTTTACTTCATCTGCCGTTTTGTCGCTTACACATACTATGCGTTTGCAGTTCTTAGCTATTCGGCAAGCGCATTCAAAGTAGCTTTTGCCTATCAACAGTTTCCACGACTCATATCCCATGCCGCCGCCGACTAGCTGCGGATTAGTTATTTGAAAGAGGTCGTGATAGGTTACTACACTTATCGGTTTTGGCAGCCAAATGGCTTCTATGGGTGTAAGGCCGTGGAAAACATCGATACTATACCATGGCGGTAATTGTAGTGGTACTTCCATGGCTGAGTAGATGAAGTAGCTGTAAAGACCGCGGCCTTTCGTTGCTACTGTACTGACGACTACTTCTTTTTGTCTCCTTAGACCTTCTGCTAGACTCTGCGATACTCTTCCTATACCAACGCCTTCTCCGTAGGTAGTGGTGAAGTAACGGCTTACCAAGCACAGTCGTAGTATCTTACTCGTCCTAGCTACAACCATGTCTTCGTTCCACATCCTAGAGCTTGCTTCTAGCATCACGTCTCCTTAGAACCAGTTTAATACATAGTCTTCCAAGTAGTGCACAAAGACAGCACACGATACAGCCAACAACCACGAAAATTGGAAAGTGGATAAACCTAGCAGCTCTTTGCGGGTCCAAACATAGTTGTACCGCCATAGCATGGTCGAGGTCAGGTAGTATACCGCATACCCCACATAGGCTGAAAATAAAAAGTGGGGACTCAAGCATTTTATGACTTCTTCGAGGGGGTATGTCCATAGAGTTATTGCTCCCACTACGGCTTTCCAAATCTCTCTGCTTTTATTTCTTGTAACACAGTCATTATATCTTCGTCGGTGATACCAACTTTGCTGTAGATAAATTGGGTTTCTGTTGCTTTGATTCTACCCTTAGCTAGTTGTAGTTGCTTATCGAGGTTTTGTAAATCTATATCTTGAAGCTTTGTAGACCACTCGGTCTTTAGTTGTAGTAGAAAGTCTGCTTTACTAATCTTACTAGCCAGCGCCTCCATTGCTTTTCGTCGCAGAAAGCTCAGTCTCCTCATTTTATGGCTCCGTCGGCTAGTCTTTTTCTGCTTCCTCAGCCATACAACCCTTCATAACGCCGAGGTAGAACTGTGCGGCTCCTAGAATAGCCACCCAATCTCCAGTACTGAGGTCTCTTGTTTCTTTGTCAGTCATAAGAAAGTCGACGACGCGTTGGGCATACTCCGTAAGACACACCTCTGTCATGACTATCATATTACCTGTCTACCTCCAATAATAACTTTGTATTTTGTAGAACCGCGAAGGAAGTGATTTCTTTGTATCGTTTTCCAGTAGCTATTAAATTGCCTGCGCGATATGCAGTTTACCCTCATTATGTGTAGTACAAGCCTCTCTACTCTATCTTTGCCGTAAGCCTTTACAGACCTACCGAAGTGTACACAGTCGTGACAAGTTTGGCACAGACATACGAATCGAATTAGAGTTTGTGTCCTTTTCCTGTCGTTTATTTCCCACACTTCATGGCAGTTTAGAGCTTCCTGCGTCTCGTGACATATCTCACATTTATACCCAGCTCTTTTGTAGACACGACGTCGTAGCTTGTCCCACTCTTCCTTCTTTAGTTTATTAGCTAGTGTTAAGCCCCAACTACTTTGCGGCGTTAGCACTATCGGCAATATCATGCTTACAACCTCGCATCCTCTCCATTGTAGTTTTTGAAGACTTTGAGAAGAACTCCACCCCGATATCGCTGGGTAGTAGACACTCAAAGACTAGTGTTGGATTATTAATTGCCTTTTCGTGTTCTATGGTTACGTAGATTTTGTTGTCTTTACCCTTCGTGATTTGCTTTATCTTAACTTCCATGTTTATCCTCCTTACCTTCCCGTGCTGCCAAAACCCTTACTACCTCGCCGACTCGGCGATAGCTCTTCTACTTCTACCCACTCTATCTTGTTTTCCCGTTCTAATCTCACTTGAGCTATACGATCTCCCTTCTTTATGAATTCTCTTTCGTAGTCGTTGGCGCACAACATTACTAGCATCTCTCCACGATAGTCGCTATCTAGCGTTCCGGGGGCATTGGCTACTCGTATCTTGTTTGACAGACCGCTCCGCGGCCTTATATCTAGGAAGAAGCCCCTCGGCACTTCTACAGCTAGGCCTGTTCGTACCATTGTTACACTCCGCACTTTTAGTTCTGTATCTTCTAGGGCGTATATATCCCAGCAAGCCGCACCGCTGGAACCTTTACTAGGCATTAATGCTTGCGGGTCTAACTTCTTAACTTTTATTTGCCACAAGATTACGATGTCCTTGCAATTTTTCTATCGCTGTCCCACTTTGGAGCCTTACACTTAGCACACACTCCCGGGGCTTCGTTGGTGGATTGCCACTGATAATTACATCGCCGACACTTGTAGTTGTACCACGTGTCATTCCACCTCTTTGTGTGACATTTAGGACAGTGTTTCGGTAAAGCCCCGTCTCTTGCATGACGACTAGGCCAACTGTGGTTACATTTGTTGCAGATGTAAATAGCCACACCGTTGTAGATGCTTATCATCTTCTTTTAATAGGTGCGTCAGATATTTCGTTAAGCCACTTATTTACGATAGTCAATAGACACTTAGGGCAGTACAGCTTGTCTTCCCAGTCAAGACTCGGCCGACCTGATTCCCCCTCTTTTATGTCGACCATAGCCAATAGACCACCATATGTGTGCACGAAGCCCGTACTATCTTGGTGTTGTTTTACCTCTACAGACTTGCCGCACTTGTCGCACTTCATAGTTAATACTTCCATGCTATACTCCTTTTTTGTTTCCCCAAATGACCTTATGTACTTGTAGGCTCATTCGTACATTGAGATCTTTACAAACCTCCGCTACTTTTACGAGCCACAGTCTCTCACCTAATACGTCGTCTGCATTGTGAATTCGTGGGCTTATTAATATCTCTGGTCCGTCTCTCGCTACTTTACCTATTATGTGACTAGCAAAGGACACATCTGCGTCATCACTGACTACGAATTTGAGTTGGTCGCATGGTCGGCTGTTTAACCATTGTCGATTAAAGTCTACCTTCGGTACCGCCGATGGACACTTAATATCTACGCACCAGCTATCTACTAGGTTTGACCATATTGGTGGGTTCATAGTACCGTTGGTTTCGATAGATATGTTGTAGAAGAATCTCTTAAGGTGTCTCACTAGATCTCCTACTTCCTGACCTTGCGTTAGTGGCTCACCTCCTGTAATACATACATAACGACATAGACTTGTGGACAGCGCTTCTATAAGAACTGTCTCCACTCCTAATTCCTTGCCGAAGGCTGGCATCTGTGCGTAGCCTGTGTCGCAGTAGGGGCATTGCAAGTTACAACCTTGCGTTCTTATGAATATTGTAGGCAAACCAGCGTAGCGACCCTCGCCTTGTATACTATAGAAGATTTCGTTTATTCTCATGATGTTTTCTCCTTTAAGAGAATGGCGGCGATCTTTGCGAAGACGCTTAGGTCTAGGAGCCTAGCTTTCATACCTTCTACTTGCCCCTCCCAACCTCGTGATATAGACCACAAGACTTGATCTAGCTGCTTTAGCGCATATATGAGGACTAGAGCCACAGGATATTGTGGAATGCCTGGTCGAATTCCTGGGTATAGGGACATAATAGTGGCTATCCTTTTAAAGTTACCAAGAGAGTCTCCTCCAGATGCATAGTCGAAGTTTTTACGTGAGTGGAGATCTAACTCCTCCAAAGCTGTGGGGATATAGTCTTCGTGTCCGTGCGGGAATAGCTCTTTTAGAGCCCTTTGTATTTCACTTTTGTCCATACTCCTCCTCTCATGGTAAATCCTTCCCCTGTCTTATTCTTTTACGGTATTCTTGCGGGTCAAAGCCTTTCGGCTCCGGTATCTCTATTTTATTAGTGAATATATACTTTACCGGATTCCACTTAGCTCCACACTTATTGCAGACCCTTTTAACTATTTCTCCGCCACAACCCTTATGAATTTCTGTCACTATCCTCTCTCCCACGGCCGCCACCATATCAGCGCAATAGCAAAGGTTACGGCTCCGAATAGTAGTACCGTTGTAGCGATACGGGCCCATCGCGGCCACTTTGGTAGTCTTGCTGCCACATCACCAACGTATGGTATCTTATCCGCCCATTTAGCATAGTCTGTACGACTTTCTTGTTTTGGCGTCTTATCGACTATTGGGATGCTTATGAGTCGTAGCCCTGTTGGGTCCATAAGGAAGGCCCACCAACTCCACTTCTTTTTACATTTGCGGCATTGTTTCTTCTTTACGTCAACTTCACCGCCGCAGTGACTATGCATCCATACCTTTTTATAAGCCACTTTGTTACTCCAGAATTACTTCGGCATAGGAGTCTTGCGACTCCCACACCTTTACGCTACTTAGTCGTACCTGCAGCTGCGTCACTGGCTCGTTGAGAATCTCGCAGAACCACAAGCATAGATTCTCTGCTGTTGGATTATCTAGCCCCTTTACGTCGTTGAGGCAATGGTGATCTAGCTCTTCTAGCAGTGGAGCCATAAGTCTCTTGAGACTGGAGAAGTCAAAGACCATGCCATCTTCTCTGACGGGACCCTCCACAACCACTTCCACTTGCCAACTGTGGCCGTGAAGATTGCGGCATTTGCCATCGTAGTTTGGTAGCAGATGTGCTGCATCGAAGCTGAAGCGCCTATGTACTAGTACTCTCATGGTCTTTTTCCCCTAACGACTTTAGTGTGAAGGCTGCCTCGCCAATGACTTTGCAGTAGTCCTGGCTCGGGTATATCTTTACTATCCAACCACGTCGATAGATAGGTATATTCAAGATACGTATTTCCTGAGCCTCCTCACGTTTGAAGGTTCCTAGAAAGTTTTGCTCCTTCATGTTGCCTCCTATATATTTATGAGACCGCCGTTACGGGCCCATAGTAGCCCTAGTAGTATTAGCGCTACTATAATCAAGAGCCAAAACCACTTTGTCAGTTTTACGTTCCAGTTCATTTTATCCTCCTTGTGCTACTTGATATGACTCCCAACACTACTACCACATAGCTGGGAAGATTGTGAATAACATTTTCGACTCCTTATTTATTATTTTGCCCTTTTACAGTCATGACCATTTCATTGACTTGCTTTATCTATATCTACCCTCTTATCTAGGGTATCTGTTATTTTGTAGTATTCTTTACGCCCTTGCGTTATTGCCGCATAATATTTGTCCGGTCCTAGCATTGCTAGTATTTTACCTTTATCTAGTGTCGTTGGGTGACTTACTATCTTTAGAATCTTAAGGCCTTCTACCAGCAACACATCGGCTTCTCCAACAAGACCTCTTTGTATCCATTCGCCTGTGTCGCTTTGGATTCCTATTAGCATCCCCTTAGCTTCTTCCTCTAAGGCTTTACCGACGAATTGTAGAGCTTTTCCTTGTCGCCATTTTGCAGCTACTTCTTCCGCCTTAGCTGCTCGTATCATAGAGAAGTCCAGGATAACGCCAAAGCAGTTGACACTACAAAATTTGCAGTACTCCCCTTTCTGTGGCTTTGCTTCGACTTCGTGCAACCGTATTTGATCCGCCCATTCGATGATGGGATTGATGAAGTCTTCGTCTAAATCGAAGACGATATCGTAGGGTTCGTTGCTTTCTTTATTTTTGGCTTGAAAGATACATTTCTGTAACTTACGACCTTTCATATAAGCATGAGCTTGACACTTATACCCTGGGAAGGCATCGATGCCCCTCGTTTTAAGGAGCCAAAAGCGGTCGTAGCTCATGGCCTTGTGTTCCCACAGGTATCTTGTACCCCCAAAGTCTATTTCTCCATCTATGTGACCCGTTATATCCGATCGGCCTATTTGTAGATAGCCCTCTTCTTTGCCACGACATTGTACCCTAATACCAGCACGACGTAAGCGTCTTACCGCTTGTTCTTCTTGGTCCCACCCATCTTCCATATTCAATAGGTCTACTTCTGTATTGTCGTCCCATCGTTTACCGATGTGACTAAGGTACATTTGGTACTGACATGGAAATAGTCCCGAACAAGACAGATAAGGACCTCCTGGTCGACCACCTTTCGGTACTGCTGCAAGGATAAGCTCACTTAACATGTTAGTAGATACAGCTCCCTAATTCTTTACCACACAGCTTGCAATTTTCGAAGTAGACCATACTGCAGCCAACCTTTTCTACCATCCCCCTTGTCAGCGGCCCACAAGTCTTACATACGCGATAAGCCTTCTTCTTTACAGCCTTTACCGCTTTATCTTTCTTTGCCATCATTTATCCTCCTTCTTATATATACGTACTGGCCAATCCTTTAGCATTTCAAAGGCCATCTTTGGAT
>Ga0172364_10001363_pt1 | contig 18732 bp, 14 predicted proteins | sample LakKivSesite10cm_FD_114545 | JGI IMG/M metagenome (GOLD analysis project Ga0172364, IMG submission 114545) | Sediment microbial communities from Lake Kivu, Rwanda - Sediment site 10cm | ecosystem: Environmental > Aquatic > Freshwater > Lake > Sediment | place: Rwanda: Western Province, Lake... | reverse complement strand
CTTCCTCCCCCCCAGCAGAGGCCCTCACTTCCTCCCCCCCAGCAGAGGCCCTCACTTCCTCCCCCCCAGAAGGGGGGGACAAGAGGGGGGGTGAAGACCTGGCTGACCAACCCCCTCGCATCGGCTTGTTCCTGTGCACCTGCCACGGCGCACTGGAGAGTGTGCTGGACTTTCCCGCGCTGATCACCACAGGTGGGCGCCTGCGCGCCGTGGCCCACGTCGAGCGGCTGGAGGTGGCCTGTGGCCTGGCGGGCCTGGCCGCCATCGAACGCGCTGTCAGAGAGCACAGCCTCAACCGGATCGTCGTCGCTGGCTGCTCGCCCCGGCTCTATGCCGATCAGTTTGGCCAATTGATGGCCCACCTGAGCCTGCCAATCCGACTGCTCGCGCGCGCCAACGTCCGTGAGGGAGCCGCCTGGCCCCACGAAAGTGACCCCGCTACCGCAACCGGTGTTGCCCGTGGGGAAATCGAGATGGCCGTCACCGGGTTGCGGGAAACCCCTTACCGGCCTTTCTCCCCCCGTCCACAGGAAACCGTCGCCCGGCGAGTGCTCGTCCTGGGCGGAGGGTTGGCCGGGATGACTGCCGCGCTGGCGTTGGCAGACCTGGGGGTCGAGTGCGACCTGGTCGAGCGAGAGGCTCACCTGGGTGGTAACCTGCGGGAAAGCCATTCCACGCTGGAGGGGCTGGACGTCCAGGCGCTGTTGGCCGGCATGCTGGGGCGCACCCGGCGAGCGGAGCGAGTGCGCGTCTGGACGGAGGCCGAGCTGGCGGGCTGGTCCGGCGCGCGAGGGGATTTCGTCGCCCAGATTCGCACCCACGACGAGATCCATTCCGAGCGATACGGCGCGCTCGTCGTCGCCACCGGCGGAGAACCGGCCACGACGACCGAATACCTCTATGGCCAGCACGAGCGCGTCATCACTCAGCGGGAATTGGAGCAAGTTATTGCAGGAAGCAAGAAGCAAGAAGCAAGAGGCAAGAAGCAAGATATAGAGTCGCCTGAATCCTCTATCGTGCATCCCGCCCCTTGCATCCTGCATCCTTCATCCTGCATCCTTCATCCTGCATCCTGCCGGTCAGTTGTGATGATCCAATGCGTTGCCTCCCGCGACGAGGCCCACCCCTACTGCTCCCGCGTCTGCTGTGCCCAGGCGCTCAAGAACGCGCTGGCGCTCAAACGGCTCGACCCGGCCATCGAGGTCACTATCCTCTTCCGGGACGTCCGCACGCCTGGCACACAGGAACTCTACTACCGGCAGGCCCGCCAACTGGGCGTGCGCTTCTTGCGCTACGAGCCGCCCGCTGTGGCCGGTCTCACCCCTGCTGTGGCCGGTCTCCTGACCGCGCCACTCGTCGCAGCCGACGGTGATCGGCTGCGCGTCACCGTCCACGACACGCTGTATGACGAGACGGTCACACTGGAGGCCGGCCTGCTCGCCCTCTCCACCGGCATCGTTCCCCGTGACCACCGCCGGCTGGCCGGGATGTTGGGGGTTCCGCTGGATGAGGATGGCTTCTTCGCCGAGGCGCACCCCAAGCTGCGCCCGACCGACCTGGCCCGGCCTGGCATCTTCGTGTGTGGCCTGGCCTACGGGCCGCGCTTCATCACTGAGACGATCTCCCAGGCGCGGGCGGCGGCGCTGCGCGCTGCGCTCGTCGTCGCCCGGCCGGTAGAGTCCCGGCAGGACATTGCGACCGTCGAGGCGGATTTGTGCAGTTTTTGTGGCCTGTGTGTGACCAATTGCCCCTACGGCGCACGGGTACTGGACGACGAGGAGCGCCTGGCCCGTGTGGTCGATCACCTGTGCCAGGGCTGCGGTGTCTGCGTCGCCGTCTGCCCCAACGGAGCCAGCCGCCAGCCAGCTTTCGAGCCGGTGGGGGCGCTCGCGCTGGTGGAGGCGGCGTTATGAGAGGATGGAGGATGGAGAATGGAGGGTGGAGAATAGAGAATGGAGGTTGGAGGATAGTGGAGGGTGAAGATGAGTCAAGCGGGGGAACTTGCTGTGGCTGAGTTCGAGCCGCGTATCGTGGCGTTCTTGTGCAATTGGTGCACGTACATTGGGGCTGACCTGGCCGGCACCGCCCGCATCCAGTACCCGCCCAACGTGCGCGTCATCCGCCTGATGTGCAGCGGGCAACTGGACCCCATCTACGTCGCCAAGGCGGTACTTGAGGGGGCCGACGGCGTCCTCATCGGCGGCTGCCACCCCGGCGATTGCCACTACCAGTCCGGCAACTACAAGGCCCGTCGCCGCGTTGCCATCCTTCACCAGGTGCTCAAGCAATTGGGCCTCGACCCCGACCGTGTCTGGCTGCGCTGGATCAGCGCCTCCGAAGGGCAATACTTTGCCGACACGGTGACCGAGATGGTGACGGCGATCAGGGAGAAGGGGCCTTCAGCTTTGCGGGGGCAGTGGAGCGTGTGAGGGGTGGAGAATGAAGAATGAAGAATGGAGAATGGAGAATGGAGAATGGAGAATGGAGAATGGAGGTTAGAGGTTGGAGGTTAGGGATAGAGAGGCGGGCTGATGACTGCGATGCAGGGGTGGATGAAGGTCGAAGATAGTACAGTGCAAACGATTAACCGGCTGTTGGAGGCATTGTTGACCGGCGGCATTGTGGATGGGTTGTTGGTGCCGCTCGCGACGCCCGATGGCCGCAACGCGGTGCCCACACTCGTGCACAACCCCGCCCTGCTCGAGCGGGCCGTGCCGCTGGCTCCGGTCTTGCCGGTCAACGGCGGGACGGTGCTGGGACGGATCACCGCCACCGGCGCCTTGGGCCGTATCGGGGCAATCTTGCGCAACTGCGAGCTCCGTGCGGCGGTCGAGCTCTCCAAAGTGCGCCAGGTGCTGCTCGACGACGTGGTGTTCATCGGGATAGACTGCCTGGGCGCCTACCGCGTAGACGACTACGCCCACATGGTCGAGCAAGGACTCGACCCCATCGCTCCCGCCCTGACTGTAGCCAGCATGTCCCCGCCTTCCCTTCCTTCCCCTCCCTCTCCTCCCTTTCCTCTCCGCCCCGCCTGCACCATGTGCGAGCGGCCCATTCCCGGCGCAGGCGAGAGTTACGTGCCCCACATTACACTTGGCCTGCTCGGCGTGCCAAACGAGGAGCGGCTGTGGGTGTCGGTGCGCGATGAACCGTTGGGGGAAAAACTGGCGCATGCGCTCGGGTTGGAGCCGGCCGAGGAGCCTGCTGCGCGCGCCGAGGCAGTGCAGGCACTTGTGGCCAGCCGTACCGCCGAACGTGACCGCCGCTTCGCTGCCTTCCACGCGCGCGTACACGACCCGGCTTCGCTCCTGGGCGAGTTTGCCACCTGCATCCGCTGCCAGAACTGTATGGTCGCTTGCCCGATCTGCTACTGCAAGGAATGCATCTTCCGCACCGACGTCTTTGACCACCCCTCGGCCCGCTACTGGGATTGGGCCGCGCGCAAGGGAGGCGTACGGTTGCCGTCGGACACACTCCTCTTCCACGTGACCCGCTTGCTCCACATGGCCCACGCCTGCGTCGGATGTGGCATGTGTAGCGATGCCTGCCCGACCGGCATCCCCGTCGCCGACGTCTTCCGCGCCGTCGGCCAGGCCATACAGGAATCCTTCGGCTACGTGCCTGGGCGCGACCCCGCCGAAGAGATGGTCATCTCTACCTTCCGCGAGGATGAACTGCAGGAGTTGGGAGGCTAAACCTGTCCTTCAGTACAGGTCCGATCTGTACCACGGAGCATTGAAGCCTATCGCTTTATGTGATAAACTACGGGATGAGATGAAAGTATGAACGCCCGTGCGAGACTCGTAAAGCGCTTGTGGCTGCTGCCTGCTCTGGCCGTGCTGGTGCTGATCACCAGGGCCGGGCCGTCTTGTGGGGAGCTGGCACTGATGGGTCGTGCCGGAGGTGATACAACCTGATGGATTTCGATCGGGTGCTTAACCGGGGGCTGGTCTATCTGGTGGTGAGCACGATTCTTTTTGGGGTATATTTCGCCATGCTGACCCTCTTCCACAGCCTGCTGCCCGTGAACGTGATGGGACGGGCCGCATTGGGAGCGGCAGTAGCCCTGGTCGCTGCTGCCACGTTCCAGCCCCTGCGCGACCGGGTCCAACGCTGGGTGGACCGGCTCTTCTACGGCGGTTGGTACGACTATCGAGGGCTGGTCGAGGAGGTGGGCCAGGCGCTGGCCTGCACGCTGGACCTCGAGGCACTGGTCGAAGTACTGGTGCACCGGGTGCCCCGCGCCATGCACCTGCCGGGAGCAGCGCTGTGGCTGGAACGAGAAGGAAAGATGGAGCTCGCCGGCACCTCCGTCGGGGCATCCCTTGCGGTTGCCCATTCTGAGACAACACTCGCGGTTGCCCCACCAACGCATTGGACGCCAGGGGGCCAGGTGGCTGACCCAGGACAGGTGCGGATGGTGCACGACCGTGCAGTCGTGCCCCTGGCTGTGGAGGGCCAACACGTCGGCATCTGGGTCCTGGCCGCGCCCCCGGGCGGGGAGTGGGGGCCAGAGGACGAATGTATTCTGACAGCACTGGGCCACCAGGCGGCCTTGGCGGCGCAGAATGTGCGGCTGGTCATCACATTGTGTTCCAAGGTGACCGAGATGGAAGAGATGCACCGGCGGCTGCTGGCTGCCCGCGAGGAGGAGCGCGCCGACCTGGCGCGGGAGCTGCACGACGGGGTGATCCAGGACCTGATCGGGTTGCGCTACCGGCTGGAGGCGCTCCAGGAGGAAGGTGGGGCCGGGCGGGCAGGGGAGGCCTACGCCCAAACAGGCTTGCTGGTTGACGAACTGCGGCGCTTGTGCAGCGACCTGCGCCCGTCGGCGTTGGACCAGTTGGGGCTGGCAGCGGCACTGCGGGCACTGGCGCGGGAGGTCACGGCGCAGGGATTGCCGGTGGAGGTGTACCTGGAGGACATATCGTTGTCAGACAAGGTGGCCATCGGCCTGTATCGTATCTGCCAGGAGGCGCTGTCCAATGCCTTGTATCACGCCGGGGCCTCGCGCGCCGTCGTGACGCTGACCTGCGAAGAGAACGAGCTGGTACTGGCAGTCGCCGACGACGGGCGTGGCTTCGACTCATCGTCGGCCTGGGAGCAAGGCGAGGCCTTTGGGCTGCGGGGGATGTCGGAGCGGGCGGAGGCACTAGGAGGACACCTGACGGTGGATAGCATACCCGGAGAGGGCACACGGGTGACGGTACGGTGTGGCTTGTTCGTCTTGCTACCTTAAGAGTTCAGCAAATTTGGCGTTTGAGTGGTTAATCTGTAGTAGTCGGCGCAAGGAAATTTCCACTGTCATGCAGTTACTCGCCTGACCGGACGAAGAACGAAGTGGCCGCCTCGATTCTTGCCACCAAGCTGCATATTCCCCCGCCCAGGCCTAGCCTGGTGCCGCGTCCGCGCCTGGTCGCACGATTGAATGAGGGACTGGAGCGCAAACTGACGCTTGTCTCTGCCCCGGTCGGTTTCGGCAAAACCACGCTCCTCAGCGAATGGATCGCCGGAAGCGGCGCTCCATTGCCTGTGGCGTGGCTCTCGTTGGATGAACGTGACAATGACCCAGGCCGCTTTTGGACGTACCTTGTCGCAGCGCTCGATGCGCTGAAATTGGGCCATGGCGAAGATCGTCCCTCTCTGCCACACTTGCCGCAGGCATTGTCAGAAGACGTGCTGACGGCATTGATCAACACGATCGTGACCGACATCCCTGCCGCCCCCTCGAGGGGCTCAGGGCAGGCCCCTTCGACAGGCTCAGGGCAGGCTCCTTCGACAGGCTCAGGGCATGGTTTTGTGCTTGTTCTCGACGACTACCACGTGATTACCTCCCAGCCCATCCACGACGCACTCGTTTTTCTTCTCGACCACCTGCCGCCACACATGCATCTGGTCATCGCCAGCCGTGCCGACCCGCACTTCCCCCTGGCCCAACTACGCGCCCGCGGCCAATTGACAGAAGTGCGGGCGGGTGACCTTCGGTTTACCATTGACGAAGCGACGACTTTTCTCAATCAAGTCATGGGCCTGAACCTGTCGGCAGAGGCAGTGGCTGCACTCGATGCCCGCACCGAAGGCTGGGTCGCCGGCCTGCAGTTGGCGGCGCTGTCCATGCGTGATCGCGACGATCTCCAGGGGTTCATCCAGGCCTTCACTGGCAGCCACCGCTACATCGTGGACTACCTGGCCGAACAAGTCTTGCAGCGCCAGCCACAGCCGGCGCAGCGATTCCTCCTGCAAACCTCTATTTTGGAGCGGCTGTGCGGGCCGTTGTGTGATGCGGTGGTGGGGAGTCAAAGAATCAGCGAATCGGCGAGTCAGCGAATCAGCGAATCAGTGGATCAGCAAGCTGGCGAGCGAGTAAGATTGGCCCATTTGTCTGGTACAGAGATCCTGGAAACCCTCGAGCGCAACAACCTTTTCGTCGTCCCTCTGGACAATGAGCGGCGCTGGTATCGCTATCACCACCTCTTCGGTGATTTTCTGCGCAGCCAATTAGGCGCGGCGCAGCCCGAAATGATAGCCGTGTTACACCATCGGGCGGCAGAGTGGTATGAGCGCAACGGGTTCATGGAAGATGCGGTGCAGCACGCGTTGGAGGCGCGGGACTTTGAGCTCGCCACCTGTTTGATCGAACAGGTGACGGATGCGTTGTGGGCGCGCAGCGAGGTACACACGGTGTTAAGTTGGATGAAAGCGTTGCCAGAAGAGTTGATACACTCCCAGCCACGCCTCTGCCACACCTATGCTTCGGCGCTCACCAACATCGGCCAACTCGATGCCGTCGAACCGTTCTTGCAATCTGTCGAAACTCGCCTTCGAGAAGGAGGGTTCTTCCCCTCCGAAGCTGCGCCTTCGTGGCCCGATTCGCACGAGGCCGCGCGCAGTGTGACACCAACAAGCGACAGGGAATGGCGTTTCACGACGCCCCAGGGCCTGTTGGCCATGGTGGACATCAGGCGTGCGTGTGTCGCGCGTTTCTGCGGGAACGTATCGGATGCCATCACGCTCAGCGAGCGGGCGCTGAGTCGAATTCCGGCAGACAATCTGTTCATGCGTGGCATGGCTCTATTGTTTCAGGGCCATGCCTACCTTTTAAGTGGCGATGCAGAGGCGGCCAACCAGCCCCTGATCGAATCTAGCAGGGCGGGCCTCGCCACGGGTCACCTGGCGGTCTACCTGAGTGCCATTCATTACCTGGCTGATCTACGCATGTTGCAGGGCCGACTCGGCGAAGCGCTGGCCATCTATCAGGAAGCCGTGCAGCATGTAGCCGAGCAAGAGGGACCGGTATTTGCCGGCATCGAGCGCATTGGCGTGGGCGACCTCCTGCGCGAATGGGATGACCTGGAGTCTGCTTCTGGCTATATCCACGAGGGCCTGCGACTGGCCGAAGCTGGCGGCGACTTTGTATTTCTGCGAGACGGCTACATCGCCCGCGCGCGGCTTGAGCAGGCACAGGAAAACCCGGATCTTGCTCTGGCCTTCATTCAGAAGGCTGAACAAACTGTGCGCCGGAGTCAACCGTCTTGGGACACGGCGCTGGTAGAAGCCTGGCGTGCCCGCTTGTGGATTGTGCAAGGAAACCTGCCTGCTGCGGAGCGTTGGGCGCAAACGTGCGGGCTGAGTATAGAAGACGACCTGGACTTTGTGCGTGAATTCGGTCATTTGACGCTGGCACGGGTGCTGCTTGCTCAAGACAGGCTGGACGAAGCCGGACGACTGTTAGAACGGCTGCTGCAACCTGCTCAGTCTGCCAGGCGAATGGGCCGGGTGATTGAGATACATGTCCTGCAGGCCCAGGCCCTCCAGGCCCAAGGCCAAGCTGCCCAGGCAATGAAGACGTTGGGGCAGGCCCTATCGCTGGCCGAGCCGGAGGGCTACATCCGCACATTTGTGGACGAGGGTGCGCCGCTGGCAGAGTTACTCATGCGGGGCGTAGAATGTAAAGCGTGGAGCGAGCCGCGCCTCATTGCGTATGCGGGTAAACTGCTTTCTCATTTCGGGTTGCCGGTTCCAGGCTTAGCAGATCAGTTCGTGGTTCGCGGCCTGCAATTCGGAATCATTGAGCCGCTCAGCGAACGTGAGCTCCAGGTCCTCCAACTGGTCGCCGAAGGCGCATCCAACCAGGAAATCGCCGGCGAGCTCATGGTGTCCGTGAACACGATCAAGACCCATCTGCGCAATATCTTCGGTAAGCTACAGGTGGACAGCCGCATTCAGGCTGTCGTCCGAGCTAGAGTGTTGCGCTTGCTGCCTTGATTCCCCCTGGAATCGCCCTCTCAATCATCCACCTGATCATCCTTTGGAATGATGCGCTTACGCCTGATCGCTGCTATACTGGGTACGATGAAAACAGAACCATGCCGGCGATCGGACAACACAACCTGTTACCAGGCACACTACCAGATCCGAGTACAGGGTCACCTCGATCAGCGTTGGGCTACTTGGTTTCAAGGAATGACCATCACCCACGAAACGAGTGGCGACACCGTGCTCAGCGGGCTAGTGGTGGACCAGGCTGCGTTGCATGGTCTGCTCGCCTGCGTGCGCGACCTGGGCCTGACCCTGCTCTCAGTAAGCCGGGTGGAAGGCAAGACCTGTGCGCAAGGTTGAATATGAGTGTTATCCGTACCCTGCTGGCCGACGACCATCCTGTGGTGCGCGAAGGGATCCGCAACTGGCTGGCCCGCGAGGACGATTTCGTCATCGCCGGCGAAGCGGCTAACGGTGAAGAGACGATCCGCCAGGCACGCCGGCTGAGCCCGGACATCATCGTGTTGGACGTGGCGATGCCGGGTCCTGGCGCAGTGCCGGTCATGGAGTCACTGCGCCAGGCCAACCCGGCGGTCAAAGTGCTGGTGCTCTCGGCCTTCGACGACGACGAGTACATCTTTGGCATGCTGGCAGCAGGAGCAGCAGGCTATGCACTGAAGGACGAGCGGCTCTCGACGCTCGTCGAAGCGATGCGGGCAGTGGCTCGGGGGGAAACCTGGCTGAGCCCTCGTGTGGCATCCAAGGTGATCTACAGGGCAATGGATGGAAAGTCGGACACGACTGACCCGCCCCTCACCGGGCGGGAGCAGGAAGTACTGGACCTGATGGCCCAGGGTATGGAGAACGCCGAGATTGCCGCTGCGCTGGTCATTGCTGGGCGGACGGTCAAGTTCCACGTGGGCAACATCTACGCCAAGCTAGGCGTCACTTCCCGCACAGCGGCGGTAGTCGAGGCGATCCGACGGGGGTGGGTAATGGTAAGGGGAGAAAGGAGATGATCTGGGTTACTATCGCCGGATGGTCGCTACGTGTACTACCTGGACGACCGGCGAGGGAACGAAATCGGCCACTACGTGCGCGTGCCTTTCGAGGGCGGCGAGCCGCAGGACGTCACGCCAGAACTGCCACCGTATGCCACGTCCGGCCTGGCCATAAGCCAGGCCGGCAACCTCTTTGGCTTTACCCTGGTTAACCCGGATGGCTCTCACCTGTGCTGCATTGACCTGGGGCCAGAGGGCGCTCCTGGCAGGCCACGGATGATCTACCGGAGCAAAAGGCTGACCTACGGGCCGGTGCTCTCCCACGGTGGCGAGATCGCCGTGATGGATTCAACCGTGCGCACGGGGACCAGGCACTATAGCCTGCTGGCGATTGACACCGCCAGCGGCGAGAAGATCGGAGAACTGTGGGACGGGCCGGAGAACGACGTGGGGGCCGTCGTTTTTTCACCCGTGGCCGGTGACTTACGCCTGCTGGCGACCACCAACCGCACCGGCGTCGAGCGGCCGCTGATGTGGGACCCGCGTACGGGCGAGCGCGCTGACCTGGCGCTCGATGAACTGGAAGGCGACGTCGTTCCGCTAGACTGGTCGCCCAATGGGGAACGTGTCTTGCTCTGCCAGTACCACCACGCCGTCCAGCAACTCTACCTGTACGATCCGGCAGGCGATGCGCTGACGTGGTTGGATCATCCCGCTGGCTCGTTTGGCGTCTTGGCCGGCCTGGCCGGACTCCTGCAAGAGGCGTACTTTGGGCCACAGGGTGAGCTCTTGGCTCACTGGCAAGATGCGACACACCCACCGCAGCTCATCGCGCTGGATGGCGAAACCGGCATGCAGACCCGCACTGTGTTGGCAGCAGGCCAGGTCCCGCCTTGCCGCCCCTGGCAGTCCATCACGTTCATTTCGTCTGATGGCCGGGCAGTCCAGGGCTGGCTGAGCTTGCCCGACGGTGAAGGTCCGTTCCCCACCATCCTGCACACGCACGGCGGGCCAGCAGCCGTGATCACCGAGTGCTTCTCTCCCGAGAGCCAGGCCTGGCTGGATCAGGGCTTTGCCTATCTGACGATCAACTATCGCAGCTCGACCACCTTTGGGCGCAAGTTCCAGGAGCAAATCTGGGGCCATCCCGGCCACTGGGAGGTAGAAGATATGGGGGCCGCGCGCGACTGGCTGGTTCAAGCGGGCATCGCCCGGCCAGATCAGATCCTGCTGGCCGGGTCGTCCTATGGCGGCTACCTGACTCTGCTGGCGCTCGGGAAACGTCCCGATCTATGGGCTGGCGGTGTCGCCAGCATCGCCATCGCCGATTGGGCCATGCAGTACGAGGACGCGCCGGACACGGGCAAAGGACGGATGGCCGCGCTCTTCGGCGGCACGCCAACGGAGAAACCGGAGCAGTACGCCGCCAGCTCGCCCATCACCTACGTGGAAAACGTCCAGGCGCCGGTGCTCATCATCCAGGGGCGCAATGACACACGTGCCCCGGCGCGCCAGATCGTGACGTACGAGGAAAAGATGAAACGCCTGGGCAAGTTCATCGAGGTCCACTGGTTCGACGCCGGGCACCTGGGCCGGGTTGCGCAGGTCGAGCGCTCCATTGAGGACCAGGAGCGCATGCTCCGCTTCGCTTGCCGCATCCTGAGTTAACGGATAGAAAATGAACAGTTGGCAGACGACGATTCGCCTGGCGCGTACAGGGGATACTGAACACATCGCTGTACTCTGCCAGCAACTGGGTTATCCTGCATCCCAGGAAGAGATACAGCAACGACTGAATCAGATTCAGCCGCGTGAGGGCCACGCTGTGTACGTCGCAGAGCTGCCAGATGGTCGTGTGGTTGGCTGGATTCACGTCTGTGTTCGTCAACTGGTAGTCGCCGACCCGCAGGCAGAAATCGAGGGGCTGGTCGTGGCTGAAGGCCATCGCCGCTGCGGAGTTGGGCGGCTGTTGATGCAGCAAGCTGAGCAGTGGGCGCGCGAGAAGGGCTGCTGGGCGGTCTGTCTACGCTCCAACGTCATCCGCACCGATGCTCACGCCTTCTACGAAAGGATCGGCTACAGCAACATCAAAACGTCGCTGACGTTTCGCAAAGTCCTGGTTGCGATGAGGTGACCTCACGAAGGGCGAAGCAGCAGACTACTACACTTCACGAAAATCACAGCTATTCGATCTCCACCAGCACCTGATCCTTCTCCACGTCGTCGCCTGGCTTTATGCGCACCGCCCGCACGGTGCCGGCCTGGCGGGCATGGAGTTCGTTCTCCATCTTCATCGCCTCCAGCACGCAGACAGGCTCACCCTCCTCGACCTTCTGCCCGGGTTCGACCAGCACGCGCACGATCTTGCCCGGCATGATCGCCAGCACCGCGCCGGCGCCGGCCTCGACGGTGGGTTCGGTCACGAGACCGGCCCGAGCGGCGGGAACCGGGGCTGGAGCCGCCGCCGTCACCGCCAGTCCGCTGACCCGGATCGCGTAGGGCTTTCCACCCACGGTCGCCGCCTCCTCCTCCAGCGCGACGTCGTAAGCGATGCCGTCCACCAGCACCGCGCCGTCGTCGGTGACCTCGACGGCGAAGGGGCGGCCGTTGACCGTGATTGTGCTGCCCTCCACGACGACCGGGTATGCAAAATCGTCAAGCGTCAACGTGAATTCCCGCTTCACTGTACACTCCCCCCCTGCTCGCTCAGCAAACCGGACATCTCCAGCACCTGCTCGGCCCAGGCACGCGCCTCCTGGGCAAGGTGCGCCCGCTGCGCTGGATCGGCGGAATCAGAACGCCACCTGAGTTGCCACACGGCCAGCCTGATCTGTAATTCCACAAGCGCTGCCTGTTTGTCTAAGGATGCATCCGGTGCCGTCCATTCAACGAAGAACTTGCTTTCCTCCAGGAGGCTATCCACAACATCACGGCTTCCTGGATGGTCGGCGACCGACGCAATGCGCATCAGGTTGGTGGCCAATCCCCCTAGACGTATTGGCAACCCATCCCGCATGTAACGTTCCTGAACGACACTCAACCTTGTGATATCCATGCAACGTCTCCCAGCAACTGACGCACAATCTTAGCGACGCGGTCTTGGATCTGCGGATCCAGTATCACCATCGAAGGATTGCCCTGGCGTGGCCGGATGTTATAAGGTGGATCATCTATCTCATCCCTCCTGCACCGTCAATTAACCCACTCCAGTGGCCTCCTCCCGGCCGCCAAGCGACCTTCCACGGCGAAATGGCCGGGCCGGCAGGGACAGCCGCGGCCATAGCCTGCTTCTCCAGCCGCTTGAGCAGCAGCCCGGTGATGGCTGCCACCACCGGTTCCTTCCCATCGCCGCCCCGGGCGCGCCGCTCCAGGAAGGGGCGGGCCACCTGGGGGAAGAGGGCATAGGAGATGACGTTTTCTTCATCCCGTGCCAGGTCGCCGATCTCCGCCCGCGCTTTCTCCATCCCGGGCGGGAGCAGGTCGGCCGGGCGGCAGTCAATTGGCTCCTCGTCGCCGATGACTAGCCGCTTGACCTCAGGGTCAATGGGCGCCGGCGGGCGACCATAGTAGCCCCGCACGTATTGCCGGACCTCCTCCGGGATGACCTTGTATCGCTCCCCCAGCACGACGTTGAGCGTCGCCTGCGTGCCGACGATCTGGCTGGAGGGGGTGACCAGCGGCGGGTAGCCCAGTTCCGCCCGCACGCGGGGCACCTCCGCCAGCACAGCATCGTACTTGCCTTCCGCGCCCTGCCCACGCAACTGCGAGACCAGGTTGGAGAGCATCCCGCCGGGGATCTGGTATTGCAGCACCTGCACGTCCACGCCGAACATGCCGCTCTCGAAGCGGGCGTACTTGCGCCGGACACGGGTGAAGTAAGCGGTGATTTCCGCCAGCAGGTTCAGGTCCAACCCCGTGTCTCGTTCCGTTCCCTGCAGCATTGCCACGACGGACTCGGTGGGAGGGTGGGAGGTGGTCAGAGAGAGGGACGAAATCGCCGTGTCTACGATGTCTACCCCCGCTTCGATGGCCTTCAGGTGCGCGGCCGTGGCCATGCCGCTGGTCGAGTGGGAGTGCAGGTGGATGGGCAGTGCCAGTTCGGCCTTGAGCCGCCCGACCAGCTCGTATGCCGCGTAGGGGCTGATCAGCCCTGCCATGTCCTTGATGCAGATCGAATCCGCTCCCATGTCAGCCAGTTGGCGGGCTAGATCCACAAAGTAGCCGATACTGTAAGGCGGACCGATGGTGTAAGAGATGGCCGCCTGGACGTGGGCGCCCTCCCGTTTGGCCACCTCCATCGCCTTGCGCATGTTACGCACGTCGTTGAGCGCGTCGAAGATGCGAAAGATGTCTATGCCGTTGGCGTGCGCATGCACGACGAAGCGTTCCAGCACGTCGTCGGGGTAGTGCTTGTAGCCGACGATGTTCTGGCCTCGCAGTAGCATCATAAAGGGCGTATTAGGCATCAGGGCCTTGAGACGGCGAATGCGCTCCCAGGGGTTCTCGTCCAGGAAGCGCATGCAAGAGTCGAAGGTCGCCCCGCCCCACATCTCCACCGCCCAATAGCCCACCTGGTCGGTTTTCTCGGCTATGGGCAGCATGTCATCGGTCCGCATGCGGGTGGCCAGCAGCGACTGGTGGCCGTCCCGCAGCATCAGGTCACAGATCTTCAAAGGGTTGGTCATGGAACCTCCATAACGCGGATGAGCAGGATTGTGCCGACCCGATCCGTTAATGTCAGTGATCCGCGTTCTACTCCGCGAACATATCTCTGGCCTTGAACATCAGCACCAGCGCCGTCCTCTCCGCGCGGGAGCGGTGCTTTTCGCCGGCCTGCACGACCAGGCTCTCCCCTGGCCCCAACGCGACGCTGGTGCCACCGGCGTACTCGATGACGATTTCCCCCTCCAACACCATGTATAACTCATCCTTCTGGTGCTGGTGGAAGAGGTAAGCGCCCTCCATGCGCGTCAGGTAGGCACAGTAATCGTCCACCTGCCCGACCACCAGGTGCTTGAATGGTCCGGTCAGGCCCCGAGCTATTTCGGCCAGGCTCCTCTTTATTTCGGCCATATTGACCTCCTATGCCTCTATCTCGTGCTTTGAGGAACATACTCGACCACTTACTTCCGATTCGTTCTCCTGTCACGCAGTTTTGTCCATATCCTGCGCAATGTCTTCACCTGACTCTTGCTCAACCCCAGGCCTTGCATAAGCAACACACTATCAGTGATCTCCAGCACGGCATCAATGCCATCACTGCGGAGCAATTGATCTATATGATTCAAGTTTATCTGTTCAGCGCCTATAAGGGGCAAAGGAAGGGTCTCTACCTCACTGGGTTCAAAAGTCAACACTCCTCCACCATAACTACGCCCGGTCACTTCAGCAAATGCGAAAGTGAGTGAATTCAAGAAAGCAGCAGTCACAGCTCGACCATCTATGCTATCCAGAAAGCGGACGCGATGAATGGTATCGGTACAAACGGCCTGCGCAGTGTTCAGGACCAGTTTGGGGTAAGCGTGGACCTGGCGCAGCATAAAGGCATCCGGTATCCAGACTGACGGAACAATGTACCAGCGTGGGCGGATACGGCATTTGTACCCCTTGTGGAAGCCTTTCTCTTCTCCCAGTGCAATGTAGCGTTGTAGAGACCTTGGCAGTTCGTCAACAGGGACGTCGGCAGGGATGAAGAGGAACGCACGGAGCTGCGCCTCGACGTTATTCTGCCAGTCGGCTGCCCCGAAGATTGCACCGTTGAGGTGCCCTGACCGACTCACCATCCGCTCCAGATAAGGTTCTAAGTTGTATGTCTTAACCTGGTGCTGCGTGAGAACAAAGAACCCATTGTGCCCAGTGACGATACCCACATCCACTTCCAGCACACGGTTGGCAGGGGTGATATGGGGATGGTGACGCATTTCGCGCAGTAGTCGGATTTCATCGACTTCGAGGAAGTACTGGGTCCACTTCTCCGTCGAGTGGTCCATCGGTTTGAGTTCGATGGCGTCTAATCGGGCAGACGTCAGAGTGTCCAAGTCCTCAATATCATTCAACTCAATGCAACGGATGCCGCCGTTGGGCGTGTGATTGTGCTCTGCCAGGAGCAACACGACCTCTTGTTGAATACCGTCGAAGACCAGTTGTTGGAACGTGACCAGCGTGACGCGGCTGTAATAGTCGCTGAGGAATTGTCGAACTTCGGCGGCATAATTGACCTGAAACAGTTCTGCCGGAATGACCATCGCCAAGCGACCGCCCTCTTTCAGCAACAGACTTCCCACCACGAGAAAGGGCAACCAGGCATTCGTGAGGCGACTAGGATGAAGACCCGCTTGCTCCATCAGGCTAAACGCGACCTGTCGGTGTGCTTCGGGAAAGTTCTGATAACGGATGAACGGGGGATTGCCGATTACAGCGTCAAAATGTTGTCGCTCTTTGAGAACGAAGGTCAGGACCTTCTCGCCAAACAGATGACGTTGGCAGTACGCAAAAAAGTCCCCAACATGGGCGATGTTGTGCGCTGTAAGCGGCATGCCTAGAGACTGTAAGCGGCGAATGGCTTTGGAAGCCTCCTGAGGATCAAGTTCGACGCTGTGCAATAAGCCTGGGAGAGTACTCGGTGGCGCATTTAGCGCCAGCAGGCGTTGAGCTGCTGCAACCAGGATATTCCCGTCCCCGCAACTGGGTTCCAAGACCTCGGTAACGGGAGAGCGAATGGCCCAGCGTGCCAGGAAGTCGGCGATAGGCTGCGGAGTATAGTAGCCGCCCCGCAGCTTTTGGTCATTCGGCTGTGGCATCATGCCCCATCATCCTCCAAAGCCCGGCCGTAGCCGACAGTTGCTAAGTCTGTGGTCGTGATGTGGTACAGCTCACTGATCAGATCTTGTACGGCTCGGTGTAGTGTCTGCGCTTGCTGCGTGGCCTGTTGCCGTTGCAGCGGAATGGTTGCCTTGGCTGCCCGTTCTGTTGCCCCGATCAGCGCCTTGACCAGTTTAACAATTCTATCGTGGGCGGCCTTTTCATTGGCGTCGATGAAGTCAATCCGACGGATGGGCAGGTCCTTGACGAACTGCTTACCGTGGGAACTGTACCCACCACGAAACGCACTCCCCCGTGCCCGAACCATAGCCTCGATAACCGGGTGAGAGAGTGCCGCCTGTAAGTAGTGAATGGAAAGCCGAGTGTCTGGCAAAGGGCGCAGGCCGTAGTAAGGCCCGTTGCCACCGCCAGTGAAAACGATGTCCCGGTCATCGCAGGCATAGCGCGGTTCGAGTGACAGCACGGGCCAGATCAGCTTGGGTGTGCCGTTGAACTGGGTCAGACTCTGGGAACGTCCATACCGATACCACGTCTCCGAGGTTCCACCCCGCATGCTACGCTGCATCAGTGCGGCTTTGTGAGCATTGAGGTAAGCCCAGCATCTAGGAAACCCCTCCTGTATCTCAGCAGGCGTGTAAAGATGCGGCCGCTTACCTTGAATTTTGTAGGGAAAGACGATGTAGGTATTGGGTTGTGGGTGGTCGAACGCCTGAAGCGCCACGTCCTTCAAACAAGGGCGTAGAATCGCCTCTTCAATCGTCCAGGATGTGCCTCCGACGTCGGTAAACGTGACTTCGTCCGCAGTCTCGTCAGTAGGCTCAATAATGTATATCTTGTCGGCGCTGGTTTGTACACCGACGAAGATGTGAGCAACTTGCCCAAGCGTCGTGGGGTTCTCGGCGTGCAAACGGTCAAACAGACGACGCGCGGCGGGGGAAACGAACTCCCAAGGTGCATCATCAAGATACGTTGCTGTGTGATGCTCCATCTCACCTGGCTGTCCACGGCGCCAGGCAGATAAATCGTTGACGTGCTCGATGGTGAATTCGGCGCTCGCTTGCTTGGCAAGCACCAGAATACAGGTGTACGTGGTGCGCTTGGCGCCGAAGACTTGTTGCACACCAAAGTGGACGATTTCGGTGACATGTTGGCCGTGAGAGAGTAGCTTACGAAGGCACTGTCCCGATTTGATGCTGAAGAACTTGTGCGGGACAATGTAGCCAAGCCGTCCGGTCGGTTTCAGTAGCGATAGCCCGCGCTCGATGAACAGGCTGTACTTGTCGAAATTGTCGCTTCGTGCGCAGGTGTAAGGAGAAATGCAGCTTTGATAGTATTCCACCTCGTGTGGGGAATAGCGCATCATGTTCTGGATACGGATGTAAGGGGGATTGCCCACGATGACGTCGAAGCCGCCTTCGGCAGACATTGTGGGGAACGTGGTTTCCCAATCCAGGGGGTTGAGCCGGGCAAAGTGCTCCTCGTCGATCAAGGTGTCGCCATCGTACTCAAAGTAAGCACTATCCACCAGGCTATTACCACATCGAATGTTGGTATCCAAGTTCGGCAGTGCACGGATGTGATGCTGTTTGAGGTAGGCAGTCACAGCAGCAGCAGGAACATCTTCCAGAACCTTGAGCAAGAGGTTAAAGCGTGCAGTCTCGACCGCCTGAGGGTCAATATCTACGCCGAAGATGTGAGTGCAGAGGATACGTTGTCTTTCCGGTAGTGTAAGGTACCAGGTGTTCTGAGAAACCTCGTAAACTCTATCGGTGTGGCGGACTGCGCCATCTTGAAGATACCATTCCAGGTAGTAGTTGAGCAGGTATTCGTAAGCCATGACTAAGAATGAGCCTGAGCCACAAGCAATATCAGCGATGCGCAGTTGAGCCAAGTCGGCTGGGGACTTGCCTGTGCACACCGGGGCGAGCGTCTTATGGATAATGGTATCCACAATGTATTGGGGTGTGGGGACGACTCCCAAAGAGGCTGCTACTTCATCCTTCTCGATAATAGCAACCTGGTTATCAGTGACTACAATTTGTTGGGCCAGGAAACGCTCGTAGATCTCGCCGAGGATCTCGGCTTCCACGACTGAGAAGGCATACGGGCTGGCCGGATAGTAGAGTTCCTGGAAGATGCCGATCAGGACCTCACTGCTGACTCCGATGTTCAGCGACAGTTGATCCTCGATGAAGTCGAACAGCTCTGAATTGTAACGCTCGTCGGCCTGGCAGAACAGAGCTTTGAGTTCGGTGTACGTGTGTACTGTTTGGAGGGCCCGATACTTCTCTAACTCGCGGTCCTCACAGATCCGCAGAAAGATGACGCGGTTTAGCAATCGTTGGACGAGGAAATTTAACTCGGTTTGTGTGAGGGTGGGGTTTTGCTGTACAATGTCCCGCACCAACTGCTCGCGCCACCGTTCGATTTGCCCCAAGAAATACTCATCAAATGGTTCCGTGCCTTCGCGTTCCTCCCCAACGCCAAACAGTTCATCGAATTGTCCAGAGTAGACCGCTTCATGGGAAAGCTGACCGTAAATCTCATCGAACCTGGCAACGTACTCGATATAGTCGTACACCTTGAGCCGCGCCACACGTGTATCGTCCTCCGCCTGGGGACGAGCACGGCAGTCATAAATCACGAGTTT
>Ga0172364_10001362_pt1 | contig 18733 bp, 12 predicted proteins | sample LakKivSesite10cm_FD_114545 | JGI IMG/M metagenome (GOLD analysis project Ga0172364, IMG submission 114545) | Sediment microbial communities from Lake Kivu, Rwanda - Sediment site 10cm | ecosystem: Environmental > Aquatic > Freshwater > Lake > Sediment | place: Rwanda: Western Province, Lake... | reverse complement strand
TCCCCGTACTCTCCAGCAACGAGATAGCCCAAGACATCGCACCAGTACAAGAAACGGGGCTCAAAGACCTTCTGGTGAAGCCTTGCTCCCTCGAACCCCATCTCCTTTGAGATCAGGATGTCCTTTCGCAGGGCTTCGTCAGATGGGGCCGTGTAAATTCCGTCCGGGTTGTATCCTTGATCGAGAACCATTCTCAGAAACTTCGGCCTGCCGTTGAGCAGGATCTTGGGCCCCCTCAGGTCGAACGAGCGAATTCCAAAGTACGAGGCGACGCTGTCCCTCTCACCGTCTTGCATGTTGAGTTCCAACTTCATGCCATAGAGCTGTGGATCACCGGGCGACCACAGGTCTGGCTCCGGGATGTCAGCCGACAGGAAGGTTGAGGGAATCATGAGTTCCGTCTTCGATCTGGCGATCTCGTTGCCGTCTCGGGAGATTGCGATCCCGAGTATCCCTGAATCTGGAGTGCCTCTGATATTGACCGTGATGGAGGCTCGGCCGCTTGCTTGATCCGGGGAAACTCGGAAGTGGCCTATGTAGGTTGGCGGAACCCTCTCCAGCCAGACCGTCTGCCATATCCCGGTGACCCTAGTGTAGTGGCAGCCATAGGACTCGGGTTGTGTGCTCTGTTTGCCACAGGCTTGGAGTCCCGTCCTATTGTCGTCAAGCACGCGAACGACGATCTCGGCCTCCTCGGCCTCGCGCACAGCATCTGTTATGTCATACTCAAAGGACGAATAGCCGCCCTTGTGATGCCCGACGGGGATACCGTTCACCCATGCCCATGACTCGTAGTCCACCGACCCGAAGTGAAGTAATGTCCTACCATCTCTCCACTTACTAGGGACCTTCACCTCCCTCCTGTACCAGACGGATTCCATGAAGTCGCGCTCACCGATGCCTGACAGCCTGCCTTCTGGCGGGAAGGGGACAGTGATGCGGCCGGTGAGATCCCTGCCCGATGTGTATCCACGCTCTATCCCTTTTTGCTCCCTGTCAATCTCGAACTGCCAAGGGCCATTGAGATTGATCCAATCCGAACGCTGAAAGTCTGGTCTGGGGTGCTCTGGCCTCGGGACATCCATGCAGTGACAAACTACAGCTTCCTAGTTAAGGGCTTTCCTATCCCGTGCAATTGGCGGGCAGCGGGTTGCTTGCTGAAGACATCATACGTTCGCAAAGTCAACGCTTACCCGACGGTGAAGCGATGCAGGAATGCACGCTACTTTCACTGACCCGCGCTTCCACTCTTCCGTTCTTCTTCAATCTGCTTCCTCAGCGCTTCGTAGTTCTCGTATGTCGTCTCTATTATGAGGGCCCCAACGTAGCCGCAGTCTAGACAACGGTAGATCTTGCCTGCGTATCCCCCCAAGTAGAGATCGATTCTGGCTCCAAGGCACCTGGGACAGATCTTGAGTGTTTTGGGTAGCGGCATTCAGCACGGCACACCTGAGCTCACGCACTGGCACTTAAGGCTATGACTCAACCTGCGCGGGAGTCCGGCTTGCACGACCCGAGGAGTCGTTGCTGGTCTGGAGAGGTTTTTCAGAAGAACGCCCTGAACGAGGGCATGCATCTCGAGTGGGCTGAGCGTTGCAGGTGAACCCGAGAAGATTCTGTCTCCAAGTGGCATCGCCGCAGCGCATGTCTTCCATCCTCCGGAAGACGGAAGCCTGCAAAGACTGAGATGTATGACTCGAGGTCCGCCTTAGCGTTATATTCCGTAGGAATCCCAGTCCACCTGACCGAAGATGAAGATAGGGATATTCAGCGTGTTGTACAACGACAAGCCTCTTGATGATGTCCTGAAGTATGTGTCTGGTCTGGGCTACGAGGCCGTTGAGATAGCTGCTTGGAAGGGGAGCACTCACATCGACCTCGACAGAGTCCTCTCCGGCGGTGCTAGTGAACTGAAGAAGAAGGTGGAGCAGCATGGCTTGATCATCTCAGCCCTGAGCAACCACCTCGAAGGTCAACTCGTGCTTGGTCCCCTTGACGCTTCCACAGACGAGTGGTTCAAGGGATCAGCGGAGGAGAAGGTTAAGTACGGGACTGAGAGGATGAAGAAAACTGCGTTGGCTGCAGCTGCCCTTGACGTCCCCGTGGTGAATGGGTTCATCGGCGTGCCCAATTGGGGCTCATGGTACATCTTTCCCCCAGCACATGAGAAGATCTACGAGTCACACTTCGACCTGTTTGCTCAGAGGTGGGGCGACATATTGGACACGTTCAAGGACCATGGCGTCAAGTTCGCTCATGAGGTCCATCCACAAGAACTGGCTTACAACGTTGAGACCGCCGAGATGGCGCTGAAGGCGATCAACAGGAGACAGGAGTTCGGCTTCAACTTCGATCCCTCACACTTCGTCTGGCAGCTCATAGACCCTGTTGTCTTCATCAAGCGCTTCGGTGACAGGATATATCACGTGCATGCAAAGGACGCGGAGCTTCCCAAGGAGAACCTTCCCACGTCAGGTGTCGTGCCCACTGGGGCATGGATGAGGCCGGACAGGGGGTTCAGGTTCAGGGTTGTCGGCTGGGGACAAGTTGAGTGGAAGCGCGTGATGACAGCCTTGCTTGAGGTCGGTTACAACTACGTCATGTCCTACGAGCATGAGGACCCTGTTATGAGCAGAGAGGACGGGTGCGAGAAGACAATAGCCTTTCTGAAGCCACTGGTAATAAAGGCCCCACTAGGAAAAGTCTGGTGGTAGAGGCAGCGCACGCAGAGCGAAGTGACAGACACACGATCAAGCATATCCTTAATAAGGCCGAAATCGGGCGTCCAGTTGCACCGGAGGTTCACGTTCGAGGTTCCACTTCGGAAGTGTGCTTTCGCGTGGCACGAAAAGAAAGGAGGTGAAATCGGTATGAGTGATGAAAGCAGAGGATATGGCAGGCCTAGACAAATGTACAAGGTAATTTGCTCAGATTGTGGAAAGGAGACAGAAGTTCCGTTCAAGCCAACGGAGGGCAGGCCAGTCTATTGCAAGGAATGCTATCAAAAGCATAGAAGGTTTTAGAGAACCTCTGGCGCGATAGCGAATAGATGTGTTTTTTCTTTTTTCTCTTTTCATAGCGTCTGCCAGCTCGACCTGGGTCGGGCCCTAGGCGCCTAGAAATCTTATCAGCTCAGGTGGGACTGACAACGCATAATGCCACAGCAAGAGAAGAAGGTTGGCTTCGTGACGATGGGCCAAGTCTCTGGCGAGGCGAAACCCATCAAGGACATCGGCGTGGGGATGCTGGGCTATGCCTTCATGGGAAAGGCACACAGCAACGCATACCAAAGGATGCCCTTCTTCTTCTATCCGCCTCCTGCCAGGCCACGTCTCGTGGCTATCTGCGGCAGGAACAGGCGAGCAGTAGAAGAGGCCGCACGGAGGTATGGATACGAGAAAGCAGTGACCGACTGGAAGCAGGTGATCTCAGATCCTGAGGTGCAACTCGTGGACAACGGCCTGCCAAACAACCTTCACATGGATCCGTGCATCGAGGCGGCAGAGAATGGGAAGAACATCTTGTGCGAGAAACCGCTCGCCATGAATCACACTGAAGCCAAGAGAATGTACGAAGCGGCAGAGAAGGCAAGGGTGAAGAACATGACCGCCTTCAACTATAGGTTCATCCCTGCGATTCAGCTCGCAAGGAATCTGATCCTCCGGGGAGAGATAGGCAAGCCCCTTCAGTTCAGGGGAGCCTACTTGCAGGAATGGATCATGGACCCGAAGTTCCCTCTTGTGTGGAGATTGAGGAAGGACATCGCAGGGGCCGGGGTCCTGGGCGACCTCGGGGCTCACGTCTTGGACTTGGCCAGGTTCTTGGTCGGTGAGATCTCCCAAGTGTGCGGGCTCACGAAGACCTTCATCAGCGATAGGCCCCTGCCGGATGATCCCAGCAAGACTGGATCAGTTGATGTCGACGACGCGTTCATCTCCATGCTGAGGTTCTCGAACGGGGCCATTGGAAGCGTGGAGGCGTCCAGGTTCTGCGCCGGCAGAAAGAACTTTCAGAGGATCGAGGTCCACGGCTCCGAGGGCACGATCAACTTCAACCTCGAGAGGCTGAATGAACTTGAGATATACAAGACTTCGGATCCAGCTGACGAGAGGGGATTCAAGACGATCCTAGTGACGGAGAGCGTCCACCCGTACTATGACAGATGGTGGCCGCATGGCCACACGATCGGCTGGGAGCATGCGACAGTCCACGAAGTCTATCACTTCATCAAGTGCATCGTCGATGACGAGAGCGTTGCGCCCCTGGGCGCCACCTTCTATGATGGCATGAAGAACAACCAGATAATGGATGCGATCATCAGATCGTCTGAACGAGGAACTTGGGAGCGAACGGAGTAGCGGGGCAGGCGGGAATTGCAAGTTCTCACCGCTGGTTTTCTAGTGGCGGACATAATAGCCGCTGACCTTCCGAAGGTGTCGGACCCAGGCGAGGTCACCTTCGCGCCCATTGGCATAAGTCTGGCAATCGGAGGACACCCGGCCAACGTATCGGTCGGCCTGCTCCAGCTGGGGATCGCGCGGGGCGAGGTTGGGCTGGTAGGGGCCGTGGGGACTGACGTGTTCGGTGACTTCATGGAGAAGACCCTGAAGGAAAGAGGGGTCGTAACTCACCTCAGGAGAGTTCCGAGCGTCGGGACCACATCAGATGCCATACTTGTTGTGAAGGGCGAGGATAGAAGGTTCCATGTCGATCTCGGAGCGAGTTGGCACTTCGACCCGGATGAGCTGCTGTCGGTCCTTCAGAAGGAGAAGCCAAGCCTGCTGTACGTGGCCGTTGGAATCTGCGGTAGACTCGATGATAGGCTCGCCGAAGTGCTGGAAAAGGGAAAGGGCCTAGGATGTGTCACCTTCGTGGACTTGGCCGCGCCTTACGGTAAAGGCTGGGACTTCATTCAGGGACCTCTGAAGTGGACCGACATCTTTCACTGCAACGACGCGGAGGCGATGAATATCACTGGCACAGGGGAACCGACTGAGGCGAGGAATGGACTGGTGGCCATGGGCGCGAAGATGGTCTTCGTCACTCTTGGAGCGAAGGGAGCGACGGTGCAGGACTTCCGGGGCGTCTTGATGGAACAAGCTCCCTTCAGAGTCAACGCAGTCGATCCAACAGGGGCCGGAGACGCATTCTGTGCTGGCATCATCGCGGAGATAATGAGAGGCAAACTTCTAGGCAAGATAGCGGCTGGCCTCGATCCAGAGGACATGAAACACTTGCTGACCGTGGGTCAAGCCACTGGAGCCATTTGTACGATGGGCGTAGGAGCTACCACGACAGTCACGAGGCAGAACTTGGATCGCCTGCTGGCAAGCCAAGGCAAAGAAGTCGAGACGGGGACGCGAATCCACAGGAGGCAAGAAGCATGACGTGCCTCTTGGGTCTCGATCTTGGAACGACAGGAGCCAAGGCGGTGGTGATAGATGAAACGGGCAGAGTTGTCTCAAGAGCAACTGAGGAGTACCCGCTCATCGTGCCGAGACCGGGTTGGTCAGAGCAGGATGCGGGCGGCTGGTGGAAGGCGAGCGCAAAGGTAGTTCAAACGGCCGTGGCATCAGCCAAGATCGACCCCGGCGACATAGGCGGTATCGGCCTGACTGGCCAGATGCACGGGCTCGTCCTCTTGGACGGCCAGGGCAATGTCCTCAGGAATCCCATCCTGTGGAACGACCAGAGGACGGCAGAGCAATGCGCGTGGATCACCGAGAAGCTCGGCGGCGAACGGGAGATCATTAGGCTCACCTGCAATCCAGTGTTGGCAGGTTTCACAGCACCGAAGCTGATATGGGTGAGGCAGAACGAACCGAGGGTCTACTCGCGTGCCAAGAAGATGCTGTTGCCCAAGGACTTCATCCGGTTCAAGCTGACAGGCGTCTACGCCACAGAGGTGTCCGACGCATCGGGGACCTCACTCTTCGATGTGAGGAGAAGGAAATGGTCAGACGAGGTCATAGAGGAGTTGGATGTCCCGCGCGCAATGCTCCCAGATGTCTGTGAGTCCACGATCATCACGGGCGAGGTCAGTCCGGGCGCTTCCAGTAATACGGGGTTGAAAGCAGGCACGCCGGTCGTGGGCGGAGGAGGAGACCAAGCGGCTGGAGCAGTTGGAAACGGCGTCGTGAGACCCGAGGTGATCTCCGCCACCATTGGGACGTCAGGGGTGGTATTCGCCCATACTGACGAAGTGAAGGTTGACCCAGAAGGCAGACTGCACACGTTTTGCCACGCTGTGCCGGGAAAATGGCATGTGATGGGCGTGATGCTATCAGCCGGGGGGTCCATGAGGTGGTTCAGGGACAAGCTTGGCTCTCAGGAGGTTCAAACGGCAAGGGAGCGCTCGATCGACCCGTACGATCTCTTGACACAGGAAGCTTCGAAGGTGCCGCCGGGAAGCGAGGGCCTCCTCTTCCTGCCTTACCTCAGCGGCGAGAGGACGCCTCACAAAGATCCTGATGCTCGCGGAGTCTTCTTCGGAATCAGCCTGAGAACCGGCAAAGGACATCTGACCAGAGCCATCATGGAGGGAGTGGCCTTCGGAATGAGGGATTCGCTCGAGATCATGAGAAGCATGGGGGTGCCAGTGGCGCAAGTGAGGGCCTCCGGCGGGGGAGCGAGGAGTGAGCTTTGGCGCCAGATTCAGTCCGACGTCTATGGAGTAGAACTCCGCGTGATGGAAGCCGAGGAGGGACCGGCATTTGGTTCTGCCCTCATCGCCGCCGTCGGGGTCGGAACATACGGAAGCGTTGAGGAGGCATGCGACAAGGCAGTCAGGACGAGCGGAGTGGTGAAGCCAGTGCCGGAGAATGTCGAATTGTACAACAGACATTACCAGATGTACACCGACCTGTATCAGGCGCTGAGGCTGAGCTTCAAGGAGCTGGCGAAACTAGTTTGAGCTCAAAGCACGTCAAGATAGCTGCATCAATTCTCGCGGCCGATTTCACAAGACTGGGTGAAGAGATCAAAAGGGTCGAGCAGGGAGGAGCTGACATCGTACATGTCGATGTCATGGACGGGCGCTTTGTGCCTAACATAACTGTGGGGCCTGCGATAGTGAAGGCCATTAAGGAAGCTACCCATCTTCCGGTTGATGTTCATCTGATGGTAGAAGACCCGTTGTGGTTCATACATGAGCTGCAGGGAACAGGCATCAGTATGATGTCCATACATCTCGAGGCAGCTGGGCGTCTGGACAGGACTCTGGAAAGGATCAGAGGAACTGGAGCAAGGGCAGGGGTCGCGTTCAATCCTTCCACGCCCTTAGATGCGATAAAGTGCCCCATGAGTCAGATGGACTACATCCTGGTAATGACTGTGAGCCCAGGGTTCGGAGGCCAAGTCTTTCTCCAGAGTGTACTTCCGAAGATCGAAGAGGCGAGAAGGAGGATTCAGAGCGCTGGACTGGAATTGGAGATTGAGGTTGACGGAGGCATAAGTCCCCTGACCGCCCCATTGGCCGTACGCGCTGGTGCAGACATACTGGTTGCTGGAACCGCCATATACGGCACCAGAGATGTCACCACTGCGATCTCCAAACTCAGGGGATCGACCACACGGGGATCCGCCTAGGGGGAGAAAGATCAAACCCTACGCCCCCTGTGAGCTGGATTACCGGGCTGGTGATGTTGCTGTTCTCCTAGGACGTAATACTTGTCCCTCAGAGCAATCATCTCAGCCCCGATTGTGGCCCCCAGCTCCGCTGAGTTTGTGCCTCCCATAATTCCTCTGTCTTGGGCCGGAGAGACGGATTCAAGGGGTACGCCCGGTCATTTTCTCGAAGTCCTGTCCAAACGCTCCCATGATCTTCCTGACTATCAGGGCGCGGAGAGCGTCTATTGAATACAAATGGTTGCGGTGCTGACCGGTGGACAGGGCTCCCCTTATTGTCTGCCGACGCCGAGAGACCTCCTGATGCTCACGGATCTCTTGTTCAAGCGAAGCAAGTCCCTCTGGGCCTGGCCAGCGTTCAACCTGAACTCAGCTGCAGTCAGTTCGCCAGCGGCGTACTCCTTCTTGAGGCCTGACAAGTCACGAATCAGCCGAACGCGTAGGGCATAATTCTCCTTGAGCCGTATCAGACTGCTAATGACCTCTCCCTCTCTCCTGTCGGGTTTGGACCAGAGCCCGAGAAGTGGGATGCCGTCGAACGCCGCCCCGCGCAGCCCAAGGTGTGCTGCCACTGTCGGTACGACATCCACTGTCTCAGCGAAGGGAAGCCTGAAATGAGGCACAGATCGCCCGCAGAAGATCAGTGGGACTTTGGTCTCGTCGTTCTCGAGTCCACCATGACAACCGGGAAGCCTAGGCTGCAGACGTGGAAAGGAGGAGAAGCCCGACTTCACCGATACGATCACACCCTGTGGATCTCGATCGGCTGCGTTCAAAGCCCTGAGTTCCGGGTCACCCAAGACAGCGTCTACTCCCTCCACCAATGAGACCGACTTCATGACCTCTTTCCGTTGGACTCTCACGCGAGGAAAGATCTGCATGAATCTGCCGAATGACATGGACGGTATCTCTTTGTCAACGTCAGCGATCGCAGCCTGAAGACGACCGGAGAGATCTCTGGCGACCGGGACCATTCCGTGATCGCTCGTCAGAGCATACAGCGTCTCGTCCGATGTACCCAATCTCTCGATTGACTTGGTCAGCCGACCGACTGCATCGTCAATTTCCTTGATGGTTCTATCCACCTTGCGGCTGCTTGGCCCGTTCAAGTGACCTGCCCCGTCAAGTGCAAAGAACACGACGTACAGGACCTGAGGGCGCTTCGTCTCGATGACCCTCTTGGCGAATTGGGTCACATCACTGGTGCAGTGGGACAGAACGTTAACGTAGACGTCAGCGCCTCTTGTGAAGAGCGTGAATTCATCAACTGAGCCGACAACAGCTCCCCGGTCCTTCGACAACTCGGCTATGGACTTGCCCGCGTAGCTAGTGAACCAAGCCTCCCGCAGTTGCCCAGAATGGCTGTCAACACTGAAGCCGCTAACAATACCGTGGTTCTTTGGGTACAACCCAGTTGTGAGTGTCGTGTGCGACGCGCCCGTGATACTAGGAAACACCGTTCTGCAGTCCTCGACCACTACGCCCTCATTCATCATGCGGCCAATTGTCCTTGTCTTTACTCTGGTCAGGTAGTCTGCTCGACACCCGTCAAGGATGAAGACTACAGCTCTTCGCGTCAAGCGCCCTGGTGAACTCCTGCGTCGATTATTTGTCTTTCTGCTTTCAGTTCAGTTGTTTCCTCAGGCGTCGTCCGGAGAGGCTCAGTCCACGCAGTGAACCGATATATGCGCTCCCGGGACATACCGGGCCATGGGACAGCTCAAGGTCGTGGCAATCGCCGGAAGTTTGAGACGCGAATCATACAATCGCGAGCTTCTGCAGATCGCGAAGAAACTAGCATCCGAACAGGGTGCACCGGTCGAAGAGGTCGACCTCAAGCAGCTCGCGTTGCCCATCTATGACGGCGACATTGAAGCGCAAGGACTTCCTGCCCCTGTTCGGCAGCTCAAGGCCACCGTTGAGAAGGCCGACGTTCTTCTGATTGCTACCCCAGAGTACAACTACTCGGTCAGCGGGGCCCTCAAGAACGCGATCGACTGGCTCTCAAGGGGCGAGAACTCTCTGGATGGCAAGGTGGCAGCTATCTTTGGGGCTTCCACGAGCATCCTCGGCACCGTTCGCAGTCAGACGCATCTGCGTGTGATCCTCGAAAGATTGAACGTCATAGTAGTCCCACAACCACAGGTCTTCGTCAGGTCCGCCGACCAGGCATTTGCCCCCGACCGGTCCCTAAGGGACGATATGACGACGCAACTCCTGAGAGATCTGATCAGAAACGCTCTCAAGCTAGCTGGCAAGCTCAAAGAGTAGAATCGCCAGGCTCCCGGGGATCAGTGTTAAGAACTCAGGCAGCCCTTTGCCAGCGAGACAGAATGCTCAGAGACCTCAGGGGTCAGTCCAAGATACGGAGTCGAGAAGAACTAGTCGAGCAGCTTTCGACGTTCAAACTCAACCCCAAGTTCTCGATGGGGGTGTGGTACTTCTTCCCACCTGGAGGCAGATTCCACGAGAGATACGTTGAGCAGGGCACTATTGAAGATATCTTGAATATGGTCCGCAGCATGAAGGACAAGGGAGTGGTCGACTCGAGCTTCAAGCTGGAAGGCCATTTCCCGAATGAGGTCAACTGGGACAACATCGATGAGTTCAAAGACCTTGAGAGAGAGACGGGGATAGGGTTAGTGAACGTGGGCCCGAACATCTTCTTCGAGAAGAGATATGAGTTCGGATCACTTTCCAACCCGGATCCGGATGTCAGGTCTCATGCCATAGCCAGAACAACTGAAACCCTCAAGGTGGGAAAGGAAGCGGGAACAGCTTTCATGGTTGTCTGGCCCGGCATAGATGGCTACGAGAACCCGTTCGGCACCGACTTCTACGGCATGTGGAACAGATTCGAGTCCGCCTTGGCCCAAGTCATGGACGCAGTGCCCAGGAGGAGAGTTGCGATCGAACCGAAACCTTACGAGCCGAGAGGGAACAACATCTACAGGAACACGGCCAATGGCCTGCTCATGGCGAGAAACGTTGAATCGATACTTAGGCACGAAGAGAACAGACATCTGCTCGAGCGAGGTCATGCAATGGTCTGTCTGAACCCCGAAGTCGGGCACGTGATGATGGGACATGAGGAACTAGCCTATGCCTTTGCGTCAGCGTTGAGGGAAGGAAGGCTCGCACACACCCATTGGAACAGCCAGCCACTGGGCAACTACGATCAGGATCTAAACGCGGGGGTGTTGGGAATTGACCAGATGTATGCTGCCCTTCTTGTCATGAAGATGCACGGGTATTCGGAGTACTTCGGGATAGACATCAATCCCGAGAGAATGCCTGTTGAGAGAGCCATAGCCCTCAATGTCAACGCAATCAGAGCAGCATGCGACAGACTCAACCAGATAGATGGAAAGGACTGGTCTAGGGTCGTGGACGCTATGACCAACCCTCAAGGGAACAGGGGGGTAGTAGAGGATGTCTTGACGAGGTCACTAGCCCCAGCGGGGAGCAGTTTCGCCCCTATATGAGCGGGATCCGACCTCAGGGCAGTCGCTTCGAATCGCAAACACATTTAACCCAACAAGGCGGCTAAACTACGCGATCAGTCATGACCGTGGGCATTGGCATAGTTGGCGCGGGCTTCATGGGAAACACCCATGCGAACACGTATGATCTGATCCCCAGTTCGAGGGTCGTCGCAGTCGCGGACATAGAATCCGACAGGGCATCGAACCTCGCTGAGAAGCATGGTGCCAGACCCTACGGTTCTCTCGAAGACATGCTCAAGGACCCGGCCGTGCAAGTCGTAGATGTCACCCTCCCCACATATCTTCACTCCGGGGCAGCGATCCAGGCTGCCGAGAGCGGGAAACATATCATCTGCGAGAAGCCGATGGCACTTACTCTGAAACAGGCAGATGGCATGATCAATGCTGCCAAGAAGAACGGCGTCGAACTCATGATAGCGCAAGTGATGAGGTTCTGGCCCGAGTGGGCTTATCTCGCCGAGAAGGTAAAGACAAAGGAGTTTGGCAGGATCAAGGCGATCAGATGCCTAAGGTTGTCGTCAGAGCCGCAGTGGGGGTGGAAGAAGTGGACGCTTGATGTCAACAAGGCGGGCGGAGCTACTGTGGACCTTCACATCCATGACACCGACTTTATCACGCACGTTCTCGGAAGGCCCAAGGCTGTCATGTCGACGGGGTGGGTAGACCACATCCAGACGACTTACGACTATGGGAGAAGGGCAGTGGCCTTGGCGATGGGGGGCTGGTTCCCGCTGCAGGGCTATCCCTTTCTGATGTCATATGAGTGCTTCCTTGACCACGCCACCCTGACCTACTACTCCGACCGAAAACCAACTCTGACCGTGTTCCAGAGGAGCAAGGACCCGTACAGCCCAGACCTAGCAGGCGCTAGGGCGGCATCAGAAGTCACCACGGGGAACATATCGGAACTCGGCGGATATTATGAGGAGCTCAAGTACTTCGTTGAATGCCTGGAGAGGGACAAGAAACCCGATAGAATCAGGCCTGAGGAGGCCAGACAGTCGCTCGAGATCTGCTTGGCTGAAGTCAAGAGTGTAAAGACGGGCAGGAAGGTCAGCCTCTAGTCGAGGCAAGTGTTCTCCCCCGTACGCCATGCTTGGGATAACGATGGAAGCTAAGGACTAGCCAGCCTTCAGAATCGAAGTGAAGGAAGGGGACGTCTGCGTCAACCTGTGAGGATCCTACCGGTGTGCGTGCTATTGGCTGGCTACGATCCTGACCGACGCACCCTTTCCTAGCCTTACGATCCATTTGTCGTTGACAGTTTCCTTGGCCAGAACGCCTCGTCCTTCCGCGCTGATAGCCCCGTACGATGCTCGAGACACCGGAAGCACGGCATCGCCCTCAACTTCCTTCGGCAGGGTTACGGATAGTTCGAAATCCCGATCAGATCTCTCCCATGAGACTTCGATTTCCCCGTGTGGACTCGGGACCCTACCCCTTGCCCACTTGAGGTCCGCAGGTTCTGGTGCTATCGTGACCTTCTTGAGGCCAGGGCTGGCAGGCCTCACCCCGAGCTGGTACATGCTGAGGAAGTACGCTGGACCAGCCGACCACGCGTGGCAGTAGCTTCGCGCAAAGTGCTTAGCCTCGGGGTTTCCGAACACTTCCCAAGCAGTGGTTGTTCCCATGTCCAACATGAACCCCCAACGCCTTCTTGTCTGCTCCAAGACTCCCTTGAAGTCTCCCAACTTGGCTAGCACATCAAGAATGAAGAACATCGCGAAGGGGCTGCCGACCTTCACCCATCCCTCTGGCACATCAGTTACGTGTCTTTTCACAGTTTCCTTCCTATCGGGGGTCACGCAGTCGCACAAGAGGACGACGGCATTCGTCTGTTGGCTCAGGACCTTGGACCTCTCTCCATCGGCGTGTATGCTGTCAATGTAGCCACCTGCCTCAGTAGACCATAGATGTTCGTTTATGGAGGCCTTCAGATCGTCAGCCAACTTGAGATAGTGGACTGCTTCGTTTGGCTTGCCGATGACTTCCGCGATCTGCGCCGCTCTTCGAAGCGCTTCCACCATGAACGCGTTTTGGTGCGTCACAACGCCCGAGCCAGGGGTGTCCATCGGGGCCCAGTCCAACATGTTCCAGGCCTCTATCTCGAGCAAACCTTTGCTATCCAGACGTGCCTCAAGGTTCGCGCACATCCTTGCTATTGCGGGGTAAACCTCATCGAGGAATTTCCTGTCGCCAGACCACAGATAGTGCTCGTCACACGCCAAGACCCAAAGCAAGCTCCATGCTGTGAGCACGTTCTGCCATCCGCTGGGTACCTGAGACTCTGTGAGCGGCGATCGATAGAGTGACTGGCCGACCAGCCTCCAACAGCGCCTAGGCATTGAGAGTTCCCCGAAAGTGACGTAGTTGATCAAGGCCTCGCCACGAGCATCTCCGACCCAGAATGTCTGCTCATATGCCGGGCAGTCGACAAATGTGTCCTCCATACACAGCCTCGTCGTGTACCTGCACATCTTCCAGATCTGATTAAGGAGGGGGTCCGAGCAGAGGAAGTCACCCCGTTCCATGACGGGGAACGTGTTCAGCAGGCACCTAACCCCTCGCATCTTCACCGGAGCCCTTATGTTTCTCAGCGTTAGAAGGGCGTACCTGAAACCCCTTCTGATTATCGAGTGAAACTTCTGGAGCCCTCCTCTCGAGACGTATCGGAGCGTGTTGTTGAGTCCGCTTGTGAACTGGATGTCCCAGCCATTGGTGAACTCGAAGAGGTTCCAGTCAAGAATGACGCCATCGGGTGCCTCCAACTCGAATTCCAAAAACCCCACTATTTCTCTGCCGAAGTCTAGCAGTAGTTCGACGTCTCCTTTCTTGGATGGGAAGATCAAGGTCGCGTTCTCGCTGTTGGAGGACAACCCGCTCTCGTGAGCTAGTGCTACTGTCTCGCCTGCCACCTCGGACTGATTCGTCGTCAGGGTGTATACATGAGCGTCACACGCGTGCTCGATGGATACGGGCTTGGTCACCTCTTTGTGAGCTTCAAGATCCTCCACTGACTTGGCTCCCCAGGCATCAGTGAACCCCTTGCCTTCCTTTGAGCCGAAGGGCCCGATCGTAGACCAGTGAGTGCCCTTGTGAAGGGGTGAAACGAACCGCAGATCTTCCTCCGTCTCTATGCACATAGCCGTGAACCAGTCATGGTACCTGCCGGTGACGTCGATGATCAGAAGGTTCTCACCCTTCTGAAGCTTCAGGGAAGCGACCTCGTCTTTGACCGGAACGTCCTCGCCGTTTAGGCGGATTGCGCCCCAAGGGCCATATGTGTACTTTAGATTCGCGCTTGCTTCGGTTGGAGCCAGTATGACCGTGCTGATCAATGCTGTGAACCCCATGTGATTGGCCTCCAAGTAGCCTGGCAAGAGGTTCGGCCTAAGGTCAAACGACCAGTCGTAGTGTGGCGGCCTCACAATGCGTTTCCTGAGCAGTGCCACTGGAAGGACGGGCTCCTCGGTGAGGAATGGGATGTCCCTCTTAACGAGCCTGATCCAGGGCTTCATGCCCACCGGCCCAATGACTTTGGCTCGATCCCATCCACTGTCATCGAACTCGACCTGTGTCCACCCGTCGAGTTCCTCCCTTGCATCGTAGATCTCTGCCCAAGCTTGTTGGCAGCTGATTCGCGGAGCTCTTCTTATGTAGGATCTTGACTCGCGGACTCGCCATGAGCTGTCTGTTCCTACGGACTTCTTCATTTTCCCGGCATCAATGTCTATCTGGCACAGCAGTCCCCCGCGGCCCACCAGGTACTGGAAGGTCGAAACGCCGAAGTGCTGAACCAAGACAGCGATGACGTTCTTTCCCTTCCTCAGCCTCGCGCCGACATCGTACGTGTCAAAGGACTGCTCGAATGGCCAGCTCCTCACGGGTCCTTGACCAAGCCTTTCTCCATTGAGAAATAACACGTACCTGCTGTCGGCGGTGATGCGCAGGGACGCTCCTTTGATCGATGAGGGGGACCGAAACGTCTTCCGGGCATACAGGTAGAAGTTTCTTGGGGTCGGTTCCCCCTTCGTCCAGATCCAACTTGCATCCCAGTCCTTAGCCAATTCCAATCGAGCTTGCGTGAGGGCCTCTGCTAATAAGATGAGTTCCCTATCCTTCCATTGAGAACACGTCTCTGCCGTAATACGTGAGCAAGGCCCCCATCGCCTCACCGGCGCCGACGTTCGAGGACACCACAGGCGTGGCCATCAGTCCGACATCCCCTCTTGCGATCTTGCCCGTCCTGGCGCTCATGCATTCCCACACGCTGGGATGCTTGAGAAGGAATCTCACTAGAGAATCCTTCACTGCTTTCAGCAGATCTGGATAGTACCGGGAGGCTGCCGCCACGGCGAGAGAGCAGGACTTGCTCCAAGCCGGCCCCCTCCAGTACGTCTCTTCCTCGAAGCCCGGTTCACCCGGAGCTACGGTGTATACCCCGTATTCTCCCAACAACTTCAGGAAATTCCGCTTGGCAAGAGAGGCCACCCGTTTGTCAACGAGTCCATACGCGAGCGGGAAGAGGCCGTCAACCCCAACGCGTGTGTCCAGACTGCCGTCCTGATGTAGAACCCCATACCAGCCCTTCTTCTCGTGCCATAGGATCCTGTTCATAGCAGCCATCGTCATGTCCGCCCTTTCTTGCCAATCTGACTCCTCTCCGCCTCCGATAGCAGTGGATATCTTGCCCATCGCCTGCTCGTAGCGACACCTCTCAGCTGCAAAAATGGCTGGGTAGCAGAAGTCCTCTCTGCAGACGTTTTCTCCGTATGTTACTCTCTGGAAGGATGCAGTCGTGTCAAGCCCTGTGTCGTATGAGGAGAGAATTGCCCACAAGTGCAGCTTCATGAACCCTTCGTCGCGGGATACACACAGATACCTGTAGTACCTGACCAGTTTCGGGTACCAAATCCGCAGACTCTTCTCATCTTTCGTGCTATGATAGTATCTTAGGGCAACCCAAGGGATGTGGGGCGTCTGGACGGCATTCGCCTTCATCCAAGTCTCTCCCGGAATCTTCTCATCTAGGTAAATTGCATGCGTCACATAGCCATCTGCTCTCTGATACTTGAGGAACAGATCGAGCAGCCTCTTCACGAAGCTCGGACCTATCTCTGGATTGAGGCTGGAATGCCACTCGACAGCGGGCAAGCCCCACTGCCAGTAGCCCCTATACACCGGCAGCGCCTCCAGCACGGTCTTGCCCCAGCGAGGATGTCTGTAATAGTTGGACCTGATGACCCACCAGCACTTGTAGTAGGCCCTCATGTCAGCCTCGCTATCAAATTGAATGCTGGGAAGTTTCTCGAACCAAGCGTCCCATTTCCTCTTCACCCTCTGCTCCAGTCCGCTTTCCTTCTGGGCGCGAAGGGCCAAGCTCGCCGACACGAAGCTGATGCCGAGGTTCACCTGAGCCTCCTGTCCCTGTTCCATGCTGACCTTGTGCTCGAGGACCAGATTCCTGCATCTACCCCTCGCCTTTGTCAACCGGCCCCGCCTCAAGTGCCTCGCGTAATCATCAGAGCCGAATGTCCCGAAGCGGTCGTGGTTTGATGCAATGAAGAGCCTCTTGTCCCCTAGAACGAGTTCCAGGCAGCCGCTGGGCCTCTTGGCCTTCACTTCCGTGCAGGGAGCATGTAGATCAATGACCGAATAGAGCTTCTTGTCAAGGACGAATGGTTCATGACTTCTTGATCGCATGCGGAGGCGCCAGAAAAAGCCTCCGTCAGGATGCTGACCGAACCGCTCCGCGACCTCCAGGCCGATGTTCGTGAAGACCGCCTGCCTTCGCACGAGAGATGGCAAGTACTCCATACTGTCGAAGTAGAACGTGTTCCTGGCCACATTTCTGCCTGTGAGGTCTGGAAAGGAATACTCCGCAAACCTCGCTGAAGCGATCGGGGACTCATCATAGGTCGTCTGCACCCTGCTGTCGAAGAGCCAGCCGAGGCTGCCGAAGTCCGACGGATAGGCGAAGTTCAGCGAGAAGTCATCCTCCTTGATCAATACGGCTGTGCGCCTTGGCAGCTTCTCGGAGAAGGGCTCACGCAAGAGATCCCATAGGCTTGACTTCTGCATCGAGGACCGACTTCGAAAAATCACCTGGGTTATTGAGTCTTACAGTGATCACGGTAAGCTGAGGAAAAGGTAATAGCCCTTGACTACCCTCTGCAGGTGAACGGTGGAAGCCATCGCATGAATCATTGGTGGGAGGAGGAGCCTCTTAGGATAGTGGAGATATGCAACGCGCTTGACCTGAACGCCCTGTCGCTTCATGAGGAAGTGGAAGCCGTAAAGCGACTGGCTGGCAACGCGCAGCACTTTCACTGCACCGACACAACCGGGGGCTGCGATGACAAGCGGTTCTATTTCAAGACAGCAGTCTCCAAGAGGGACAATCCCGACAGACTGGCTGAGTATTTGCCGCTCGCTCACAAGAACCGCATCAAAGTGATAGTGTACTTCAACGTTCATTGGTACACCAAGGAGTTCGCGAAGGAGCATCCGGATTGGGTACAGATTAGGGAGGACGGCAAGCCCTTAGATGACGTTTACACGACTGGCACATCCATGTGCATCAACAGCCCGTATAGGGAGTGGGTCTTTCAGATACTTCGGGATCTGTGCCACTACGACATCGATGGCATTTTCTACGACGGCCCAGTCTTCTTCGCCTCCACGTGTTACTGCGACGCGTGCAAACGGATGTATGGACAACGGACAGGCCAAGAGATGCCCCTCAAGTCTGACCGCGATAATCCCCTCTGGAAAGCGCTCATCGAGTTTCAGGCGGATTCACTTGCCAGGTTCCTGTCAGAATCCAGTTCGATCATCAAGCGATTGAGGCCCGAAGCCCTCTTCTGCATGAATGGCAACAGCAATTGGCCGTACTGGCCCACAGGAAGGGACAATCACAGAATCATCGAGCACACCGACCTCCTGGGAGCTGAGGGAGGGTTCATCTACGGCGACCTCAACCAAACCCCCATCTACAAACCAGGAATTGCGGCCAGACTGCTGACGAGCCAGTCCCAAGGAAAACCAGCAGTTGTCTTCGATTGTGCCGGTCACAAGTCTTGGTCATGGTATATGCTTCCCGAGGAGGAGATCAGCATCCTGCTCGCTGAGACGTTGGCGGGGGGTGCGGACTTCTGGGTGCCTTTCTTTCCGAGCGACCTATCACAGCCTGAACTCCGCGTTGTCGCGTCGTACAACAAGCTCGTCAAAGGAAATCCGAAAGCATTCGGCAACACGCGGTCAATGGCAAGGGTCGCCCTGCTCTGGCCAGGGGTGTCTGTCGAATTCTACGAGGGTTCATCTGTACCCTTGACCGACTTCACCAGAGAGACCAAGGCCACGAAAGTGGGGGACATAGGGCAGGAATTCCTCGGGTTCTACGAAGGGCTGGCTAGGGCGCAGGTCCCCTTCGACGTCGTGGATGAGGAGAACCTCGCTGATTTGTCACGGTACGAACTTTTGGTGATGCCAAACGCAGCATGCCTGTCGGCTGATTCGTGCCGAGCGATCGCAGACTTTGCGCGAGATGGAGGTAACCTAGTCGCGAGCTTCGAGACCTCGCTATACGATGAGAAGGGCGT
>Ga0172364_10001359_pt1 | contig 18758 bp, 19 predicted proteins | sample LakKivSesite10cm_FD_114545 | JGI IMG/M metagenome (GOLD analysis project Ga0172364, IMG submission 114545) | Sediment microbial communities from Lake Kivu, Rwanda - Sediment site 10cm | ecosystem: Environmental > Aquatic > Freshwater > Lake > Sediment | place: Rwanda: Western Province, Lake... | reverse complement strand
GCTAGGGGAAGAAACTGTTTAATTATTTCTTTTGTTAAGTCTTCTAAAGAAAATTCTTCTTTTCTTTGAAAAAGTTTGACTGCTTCAATTCGAGAAACAATCAGCAAGTCCTTAATCAATTCTCCCATTCGGTCTGAATTTTCTTTTAAGATTTTGAAATATTCAATTTGATTTTCGGGATTCCCCGACATTAAAAATTCAATAGCCCATCTCAGGTTAGTTAGCGGGGTACGAAGTTGATGAGAAACTATGTTGATAAATTCTGATTTCATCCGATTTGCCTCGGCCAATCTTTCAAAAGACCGGGTGATGATAAAGGCAATGATTAATAAAATTGCGGTAGTCAAAAGAACTATTAAGGCGACCAGTTGAGGGTTTTCAATAAAACGAGTGCCAATCAAATAGACAGCCAGGGTTGAAAAAATGATGGTTATTCCCATTATCAAAAAAAGAAACTGGGGACATTGCCAAAGAGAAATTCCATATTTTTTACATTGGGCAGGAACATTCAGTTGAAAAAATATTTCCTTGAAATTCATTAAATTAGTATATCATACCAAAAAGATTGACCAAAAGGGGAAAATCAATTAAAATGGGGTTTAGGCGGGGTGTAGTATACCGGTAGTACGTGTCCTTTGGGAGGATAAAGACTGGGTTCAACTCCCAGCACCCCGATGCGGGATTAGTTGAGCAGTTCAACGTCACCCTTCCAAGGTGAAAAGACGGGTGCGACTCCCGTATCCCGCTCAAAATTAAAACGGCTCAAATGAGCCGTTTTTATTCGTATTGATTCGTAATTCGTAAAGTTACTTTGCGTATTCTGTCACTCTCGTTTCTCTAATGACATTAACTTTTATTTCCCCGGGATATCTTAATTCTTCTTGAATTCTGTTAGCGATATCTTTTGCCAGTTTTTTTGCTCCCAAATCATCAATTTCTCCCGGTTTAACAAAAACTCTGATTTCCCTCCCTGCCTGCAAAGCCCAGGCTTTTTCCACTCCTTCAAAAGAAGTAGCAATATTTTCCAAATCAGATAATCTCTTTAGATAATTTTCCAAAGTATCCTTTCTTGCCCCTGGTCTGGCACCGGAAATCTGATCAGCAACCTGAACCAAAATCGCTTCAATACTTTCGGCTGGATACTCTTCGTGGTGGGATTTCATTGCTGAAATTATCCTTGGATCCTCACCAAATCTCTCTAAAATTTTAATTCCAATATCAGTATGAGAACCTTCAACCTGTTGGTCGATTGCCTTTCCAATATCGTGAAAAAGCCCGGCCCTTTTACAAATTTGGTGATTGGCCCCAATTTCTTCAGCTAAAGCCTGAGCTAAATAGGCAACTTCTATCGAGTGGAGCAAAACATTCTGGCCATAAGAAGTTCTGAAACGCAACCTGCCAAGTAATTGAACCAATCTTGGATCTAAACCAACCAAGCCCAATTCATAAACTGCCGCCTCACCAGCCTCTTTTATCTGGGAATTTATTTCTTTTCTTGCTTCCTCAACTTTTTCTTCAATTCTGGCCGGCTGAATTCTTCCATCTTTGATTAATTTTTCCAAAGATAATTTAGCAATTTCCCTTCTAATTGGATCAAAACCGGAAATAACCGCTGTCTCCGGAGTTTCATCAACTATTAATTCCACCCCAGTTAATTTTTCTAAAGCCCTGATATTTCTTCCTTCCTTGCCGATAATCTTCCCTTTTATTTCTTCATTGGGTAGAGAAATCGTTGTGGTAGTTATTTCTTGGGCCTGGGAAAGAGCATATTTCTGGATCACTGTCGCCAAAATTTCTTTAGCCCTCTTTTCCAACCTCTCTTCCCCTTCCGTCTCCAGTTTCCTTATTTTCTCCAAAATTTCTTTTTGGTATTCTTTTTCTAGATTTTCCAACAATTCTTTTTTAGCCTCTTTTGTAGAAAGTCCGGAAATATTTTCTAAATTCTTTTGGGCTTCCAATTTTAGATTCTCTATGGTTTCCTTAATTTTCCTTAACTTTTCAACCTTTTCCTGAAATTCTTTTTGATATTTCTCAAAATCGGAAATTTTTTGATCCAAAATCCTTTCTCTTCTCAATAAAACCTCTTCTGTCTTTAAGAGTTCCCCTCGTCTTTCATCCCTTTCTCTTTTAGCGTCTTCTAAGATTAAAGAAGCTTCTTCCCGGGCTTTTTGAATTCTCCTTTGAATCTTGGCTTCGATTGTCTTCCAGTCTCTCTTGGCAATTGATTGTCGGGCGTAATAACCCAAAACTGCTCCAATTGAAAGGGAAATGACTCCCAAAATTAAAGGAAATAATTGATCCATATTTTAGAATCGAAAGTTGTTTATTTGACATTTTCACGCTTTTGTTTTTATTACTTCATCAATCAAGCCGTATTCTTTTGCCTCCTCGGCTGATAAATAAAAATCGCGGTCGGTGTCTTTTTCAATTTTAGACAAGGGTTGACCGGTATGTTTTGCCAAAATTCGATTTACTTTATCCTTCAATTTAATAATTTGCTTTGCCGCAATTTCTACCTCAATCGCCTCTCCTGATACTCCACTAACAGCTACCTGATGTAAAAGAATTTGGGCGTTGGGCAGGGCAAATCTTTTTCCTTTATTTCCGGCTGCTAACAAAACGGCTGCTCCCGAAGCGGCGCTTCCTATACAAACCGTCGAGACCGAAGATTTTATATATTCCATTGTGTCATAAATAGCCAGGGCTGAAGTTAAAACTCCGCCTGGTGAATTGATATAAAGCTGGATTTCTTTATTTGGGTCTTTGGAAGCCAAAAAGAGAAGTTGGGCAATAACCGAATTGGCCACCGGATCAACAATTGGTCCGCCTAGAAATATAATTCTTTCTCTCAGAAGCCTCGAATAAATATCGTAGGCCCTTTCTCCATATTGTGTTTTCTCAATAACAGTTGGAATTAAGTTCATACCTTTATATTATTATATCAAATTATTTTCCCCCTTCAACTTTTTCCGGAGGTCTAACGTCAATTTTCCAGCCAGTCAATTTGGCTGCCAATCTGACATTTTGACCATCCTTGCCAATGGCTAAAGACAATTGGTCTTCGGGAACAATAACTAAGGCCTTATTTTTTGGCATTATTTTTACCTCCAAAACCTTTGCCGGACTTAGGGAATTGGCAATATATTTTTCTGGGTCTTCGGAATGTTCAATAATATCAATTTTTTCTCCACCCAACTCACTAATTACCACCTGGACCCTCGTTCCCCTTTGTCCGACCGTAGCCCCAATCGGATCAATTCCCTCAACATTTGAGGCGACGGCAATTTTTGTCCTTGAGCCAGGTTCTCTGGCAATTGATTTTATCTCAACCTGACCAGCCGAAATTTCCGGCACCTCCAATTCAAAAAGTTTAGAAACCAATTTGGGATAAGCCCGGGAGAGAAAAATAAGAGGACCTCTGGCTGTCTCCTCAACTTTTAAAACATATAATTTCAACCTCTGACCAGGTCGATAAAATTCCCCGGGAACCTGCTCTTCTTTAATCAAGATTCCCAAGGTTTTACCAATATCAAAAAAGATGTTTTTACCCTCAATTCTCTGGCAAATTCCAGAAATAATTTCACCCTCCTTTGACTTATATTCTTGGAAAACACTTTCTTTTTCTGCCTCCCTCAGCCTTTGAATTATTACCTGTTTGGCAGTCTGGGCAGCAATTCGGCCATAGTCTTCTCTGGTCTCTAAAGGAATTTCTAACTCTTCGCCTGCTTTAATTTTTGGATTAATTTTTTTGGCTTCCCCAATCATCGTATGCCTCTCGGGATTAAATCTGACCTTTTCCCCCTCTTCCTCAGATTCAACCTTTTTCTTCTTTAACTCTTCCAATTCTTTCTCTGAATAAATCATTTTCTTATTAACCACCAATTTTAGCTGCCAAAACTTAACCCTGCCTGATTCTGGATCAAGCTTGGCTTTGATAATCTGTCCCTTTTTTCCGTAATCTTTTTTATAGGCAGCAGCCAAGGCCTGTTCAATGCTTTCTAAAACTTTCTCTTTTAAAATTCCTTTTTCTTCAGCAATCTGGGCAATGGCCGATGCAAAATCTTTTAATTCCATAATTATTTAAATTCCAAAATGGCAAAATTTGAATCCTAAACAGATTCTAAATAAATTTGAGAGATTCGAGAATCATTTTTCGAACAACGAATTTCGAATTTTAGAGTTTCGGAGTTATAAAATAAGACCTGTTTCACGGACTAATTTAAGTGTATCAAAGCTCAGCTTTTTGTCAATCTGGTGATTATCCTTTTTATCCTCAAATCTAAACGAAGCTCATCATTATCAAAAATTAACCGATTTCTAATGAGAGCTAATTTCTTTTTTACTGGAAAAATCTCATTGACGGGGCTGAGCCTTTTAACAAAGATTGGTAAAAGAGAAAACAGGGTAAGAAAACTTATTTCAGGTTGGTCAAAATACCTTCCCAAAATTAAAGCCATTAACAAAAAGAAAATTGTTCCAACCGAGGCATTCCAGATTATTGCCAAAAGTAAGAGAGAAATTAAAGAAATCCCCAAAATTTTTGGCGAAAGAGCAAAAAAAGCCCCGGCAAAGGTTCCAATCCCCCTTCCCCCAGCAAATTTCAAAAAGATACTCCAGTTATGACCAGTTACAGCTGCCGTTCCGCAAAGAGCTTGAGCTAAAGGAGAGAGACCAAAACCCTGAGCCAATTTTACTGCCAAATATCCCTTGAAAATATCCAAAATTCCAGTCAAAATCCCTTGCCATTTACCAACATTCTTAAAAACATTTGAGCCAGATGTTTTTCTCCAGCCAATTTCTAAAATATTCCTTTCAGTTGAAAGTTTGGTAATAATGTAGCCAAATGGCAGGGAACCCAAAAGATAAGAAATGAAAATGATAATTATTAAAGACATATCTCTCCTCCAGTTTTAACGCTTAATTGCCCTGACAAATTGACTAATCAATTTTTTAACATCTTTTGTCCCTTCCACAGCCGTGCCAATCTGAATCCAGTCAGCGCCAGCCTCTACTATTTTCTCGGCTTGCTCGGGCGTTTTTATACCACCGCCAACCAAATAGGGAATTTCAATTGCTTTTTTAACAGTAGCCACCATTTCTGTTGGTATCGGGGCAAAGGCAGCCGAACCAGCATCAGTGAAGATTATTCTCTTACCCGAAAATTGTCCGGCTAAAGCTAAGGCGGCGGCAATTTTTGGCTTATTTCTAGGGACTAAATTGGCATCTCCTATCCAACCAGCTGTTCCGCCCGGTTCAACCAGAATATAACCTACTGGCAGAGGTTCAATTTTTAATTTTTGAATAAGGGGGGCTGAAAGGGTTTGGGCTCCGGAAATCCAATAGGGATTTCCCGAATTTAATAAAGACATAAAAAAGATGGCATCGGCATAAGGAGAGATGGTAGCAATATTGCCGGGGAATAAAACTACCGGTATCTTGGTCTCTTTCTTGCTTCCTTTAACCACTTCATCTAAAAGTCCTCCCTGGGCTCCGATGCTTCCACCGACAACAACGATGTCAGCCCCACCAGCTCCAGCTAGCCGGGCAGTTTCAATAGCTTTTTTAGGAGAAGAATAATCACAAGGGTCAATGAGAACCGACAAAATTGCTTTCTCTTTTTTTATTTTTTCTCTAATATATTTTTCAACTTTTCCTATTGGCATATTTAAACTTGTCTCTCAATTAAATAATTAACAAATTCTTTTAATCTTTCTTTAGCCGGAGAGGGCCTCAAGACCTTATCTGCCTCTTCCCAGGCTTCTCTCATAATTTTTTTAGCCACTCCTTGGGCATATTCAACGCTACCATATTTTTTAATTATCTCTATTGCTTCTTTTCTTTCTCCCATATCATTGGTGTGTTTATTCAATATCTCAATCAATCTTTTTTTATCTTTTTCTGTCGCCTTCTTTAAAGTATGAATTACCATTAATGTTCTTTTTCCTTCTTTAATATCATTGCCAAAATATTTTCCGAATTTCTCTCGTTCTTCACCGGTTAAGGTTATATCTAAAATGTCGTCTTGAATTTGGAAACCAACTCCCATCGCTTCAGCCACCCTGCCGGCTACCTCGGCCATTTCTTGGCTCCCCTCAGAAAGAATAACCGCTAATTTAGCCGCCATTCTCGAAAGACAACCAGTTTTAAAGGCACACATTTGTAAATATTCTTTCTCGGTTATATTTTCTGTCTTTCCTTTGTGCCAATAAATGTCAGTTCCCTGGCCCAGACTTAAATTAATCATTTCTTGAATATAAGTTCCATAAGCCTTTATTACGGTTTCAGGTTTAAATTTATTTTTATTTTTGATCAGAGCTGTTAAGGGTAAAAAATAGAGAAAGTTTCCGACATTAATAGCTATATCTTCCCCGAAAATTCTATGCAAACAAGGTTTTCCCCTTCTTAGTTCCCCTTGGTCCTCACAGTCATCAATAATGATGGTTCCATTGTGGATGAGTTCTGGGATAACTATAAAATCTTCAACTTTCCTAACATCGCCGCCAATAGCCTCAGTAATTAATAAAAATAAAACTGGTCGCCATCTCTTTCCGCCCCGATTCAAAAAATTCCAGATTGGTTCAACGAGTGCTTTTTGAGCTGACTTTTTAGGAAAAATATAGCGAGGTTTTCCAAAAGTAAAATTTAACCACTTTTTGGTTACTTTTTTTGGTATATATTTTTCAATAATCTTATCAATCTCCGGCTTTAATTTTTCCAAGTATTCAACTATTTCTCCCTTTTTTATTTCAATTGGCGGTTCCATAATGATAACTTAAATTGATTTTATTTCATTTTTTTACTTTAAAATGCTATTTTTCTTAAGATAGCGAAGAGTTTTAAAATTTTTAAAAAATTTTTTCTCAAGTTTTTCTTTGATAAAATTTCAAAAAAAGCTGGGGCAGTTTTAAAATAAAAAATATCTTTTCCTTCTAAAACCTCAGTAATTTCATTCAAAACTGGGTTTGGCAAAGAATATAATATTCTTTGGGCCAAAAGCAAATCTCTGCTAAAAAATGGCAGTGATTTTAATTTTTTTTCATAAAGATGGGGGTTACCGGAGAGAATACATTCGGCGGCTAATTTCCCGGAAACCATGGCGTTATTTATTCCTCCGCCAAAAACTGGATCAACCAATCCCCCGGCATTACCAACTAAGAAAGCATTATCTTTAAAAAGTTTAATTTTTGCTCCTCCCCAGGGAATTACCCAACTTCTATTTTCCAAAAGTTTATAATTCCCGAAGTCTCTTCTAATTATCCCCTCCATAAAATCTTTAAATTTTTCAACCAAATTTTTTTCACTGCCCAAACCAATATTCGCCTTCTTTTTTGATTTAGGAAATATCCAGGCATAACCTGAGGGAAATTTTTCCTTATCAAAATAAATTTTCATTGCCGAAGTATCTATTTCTTTCTCTAACTCAACTAAATATTCAATCGTTGACAAAAGTCCAACCTTTTCTTCAAAAACTTTTTTTCTGATTATTGAAAAAGGACCGTCAGCCCCTATCAGATATTTTGAAAGGAAAACTTCTCCATTTTCGGTCTCCGCCTTCCAAAGATTATTTTCTAATTCAACATCAACTACTTTCTTTTTAAGTTTAATTTCAGCCCGGCATCCTCTGGCTAAAAATTTTTCAAAGAGCTCTCTATTTAAAACAAAACCGATATTCTTTTTCTCAATTTTTATTATCTTTCCTGAGGGCGAAACCAATTGAACAGTATCAATAAAGGCTGAAATCCAATTTTTATCAGGTTTAATTTTTTGTCTTTCCAAGCTTTCTCTACTAATACCTTCGGCACAGCGGACAGGTTTTCCAATTTCTTCCTTCTGATCCAAAATTAGGGCATCATTTAAATATCTTCCGGCCATCAAACCCCCCGGTCCGGCTCCAACAATAATAGTCTCAAAGCGGGATATTGCCATGCTTTCTCGCCACCTTTCCTTCTCTTTTTTCAGAGAGTGATTCTAATAATTTCACCAAAACCCCTCTCGTATCTTTGGGATGAATTATAAAATCGACCTGCCCCATTTTTGCCGCCTGATAAGGGTTAAGAAAAACCTCTCTTAACTCCTTAATCTTTTCTTCTTCCAATTTTTCTGGTGCTTTACTCTCAGCTAATTCTTTCTTAAAAATAATTTTTACTGCCTGTTCGGGTCCCATAACGGCAATTTGAGATGTCGGCCAGGCAATGACCATATCTTGGCCCAATTTCCGAGAGGCCAAGGCAATGTAAGCTCCGCCAAATGCCTTTCTTAAAATCAAACTAATCTTGGGAACAGTCGCTTCGGCAAAAGCGTAAAGAACTTTCGCCCCATGACGAATTATTCCGCCGCTCTCCTGATTCCCCCCAGGAAGATAACCGGGAGTATCAACGAGATTGATGAGGGGAATATTAAAAGCATCACAAAATCTGACAAAGCGGGAGATTTTATCGGAAGAATCAATATCTAAGACGCCGGCCAAAAATTTTGGTTGGTTGGCCACAATACCAACAACATTTCCCGAAAGTCTGGCAAAGCCAATGATGACATTTGGGGCAAATTTCGATTGAATTTCAAAAAAAGAATTTTTATCAAAAATCTCTCCAATAACCTCCCGCATGTCGTAACCCTTTTCTTCCTCTCCTGGCACTATTTCTAATAATCGATAATTCTCTTCTTTCTCAAAAAGTTCAGCAAAGACACTTTTTTGTCTTGGCGGATTTTCCAAATTGTTTTGAGGTAAATAGGAAAGTAGTTTTTTCACTCCCAAAAAGCATTCCTCCTCGTTTGGGAAAACGAAATGAGCACAACCCGATTTTTGACCGTGCGTTTGGGGTCCCCCCAATTTTTCAAAAGAAATCTCCTCTCCAGTTACTTTTTTAATCACCTCTGGCCCGGTAATAAACATAAAGGAGGTTCCTTCAACCATAAAAATAAAATCGGAGAGACCGGGAGCATAGGAAGCTCCGCCAGCCGAGGGACCTGCCAAAATCGCAATCTGGGGAACCACTCCTGAGGTCAAAACCTGTTTTCGAAAAATAGCGGCGTATCCATCTAAAGAAGAAATCCCCTCTTGAATTCTTGCTCCACCTGAATCATAAATTCCAATAATTGGGCAACCAGTTTTCAAAGCCAAATCATAAATCTTCAAAATCTTTTCCCCATGCATTTCACCCAATGTCCCACCAATTTTCGAAAAATCCTGAGAAAAAAGATAAATCTTTCGACCATTTATTTTGCCGAAACCGCAAATTACGGCATCGCCGGAGAATCTCTTTTTCTTCATCCCAAAAGTCTCAAAACGACTTTCAACAAATGGATCTAATTCAACGAAAGTTCCGGCCTCCAAAAGCAAATTGATTCTTTCCCTGGCAGTTAGTTTGCCTTTTTGATGCTGTTTCTCAATCAATTCCGAACTTTCCAATTCTTTCAATTTTTTATTTAATTTTTCAATCTCTTTTTCAAACGCCATATTTTTATTGACTAATGGTTTTTAATTGTTCTTTTAATCCTTCTAAAATTTGTCTTAGAATTTCTTCATTATCAACTTCTTTCTCTAACTCCATTTTAAGCGATGTTGCCAGATTTTCCAAATCTTTTGGAAAACTATCAATATTTGTATTTAAACCAATCCCCGTTACCGAAAATTTTACATCTTTACCAACAACATTTTCAGTTAAAATTCCACAAACTTTTTTCCCATTTAAATAGACATCATTTGGCAATTTTATAAATGGTTCTAAGTTAAAATTTCCCTTAATTATTTTTGCAACGATAAAAGCAGCCAAAATATTCAAAGTTTGCAAATCTTCAATTTTTGATTTTGGCAAAATAATTGAAAAATAAAGACCGCCCTTTGGAGAATACCAAAAATTTCTTTCCCTCCCCTTGCCAGTCGTTTGTTCTTTGGCTAAAATCACTGTCCAGGGTTTTGGTGTTTTTAAATTCTTGGCAAAAATTTGAGTAGAATCTATTTTTTCAAATTTTATTATTTCCATTTAATTTAGAATCCCCTGTGGTGGAAAAACAACGAGCGAATTTGTGGCCTCCAAAATTGCAAAGCAATTTTGGAGTAAAGAAGGTGTCTGGAGTGGGGGGTCGGGGGATTGCTTTAAATTAGGCGAATTAAAACTTCATCCTTTTTTACCTTTTGACTTTTTTTGACCAAAATTTCCTTTATTTTTCCCTCAAATTCAGAAACGAGCTCATTTTCCATTTTCATTGAAGATAAAAAGAGGAGTTTTTGATTTTTTTTGACAAAATCTCCTTCTTTGACAAAAATTTCAGAAATTATTCCGTCAATGGGAGCTAAAATTTCCTTTTTTGAAAAATCCCTTTTGGGAATGGAGGTTTTGGCAATTGCAATTTTCCCCTTCTCTTTATTTTTTTCTCCAAAAATAAATTCTTTTTCATCGACTATGATTTTTGCTTTTCCTTCTTCTAACTCTGAAATCTCAACATCATAAACTTTGTCTCTAATTTTAACTTTCATACATTTTTAATCTTTCAGCCATTGCCCAATTTGACGGAGTTTCTTTTTCTTCCGGAATTTTTTCTGTTTTTTTAAGATTTTTGTAAATCTGATAGATAATTTGGGCAATTTCTTCTTCTCCAATTTCCTTTTCTTTTAAAACTTCTTTTATTGGCTGAGGCGAAACTCTTTCCAAGATTTTGCTTTTCTCAACGAAATTGGTGAAAAAATCTCCTTCCAAAAAATCTTTATTTTCCAAAAGCACTTTGAAAAATGGAATTGTTGTTGGAACCCCTTCAATTTGAAATTCCTCCAGTGCCCTTTTTAATTTTGAAATTGCCTCCTCTCTATCTTTACCAAAAGAAATTAATTTTGCCAAAAGGGAATCAAAATAGGGCTCGATTTCTTGGCTTTCGTGTAAAAATGTATGCAAAAATATTCCTTGACCCCCCGGCGGAAGATATTTTGTAATTTTCCCGGGGGTTGGTTGAAATTTTTTTTGAGGATCCTCAGCCAAAATTCTTGCCTCAATCGCCCAACCAGAGAAATTGACATCGTCTTGAGAAAATTTAATTTTTTCTCCCTGGGAAATTCTGATTTGCTGTTCAACCAAATCAATTCCGGTTCTGGCTTCCGTTATCGGATGCTCAACCTGGATTCTCGGATTTACTTCCAAGAAATAAAAGTTCTTATCTTTATCTACTAAAAATTCAACCGTTCCCACCCCCCGATATCTCAATTCCTTTAAAAGTTTTATCGCCAATTTTGCCGTCTCTTCTCTTTTTTTCTCATCTAAAAACATTGAAGGGGATTCCTCTAACAATTTTTGAAACCTCCTTTGGATTGTGCATTCTCTTTCACCCAAATGCAAAAAATTTTTTCCATCGGATATAATTTGAAATTCAATATGCTTTGCTTCTGGTAAATATTTTTCGAGAAAAAATTCGGTATCAGAAAATGCCATCGACATTTGCCTTCTAATACCCAAAGCAATTGTAAATACTTCCCCGAAGCTAATTTCTCCATTTATTGCCCTAATCCCAATTCCTCCCCCTCCCTTTCTCGCTTTTAAAACAAATGGCGGCCTAATTGCTAAAATCCATTTTCTAAGATCCCTCAAAGAATTAATTGAGCCATCACTCATTGGCAAAATTGGAATCCCAATTTTCTTTGCCACTTCCTTTGCTTCAATTTTATCTTCCAATTTCTTTAGAATTTTAAAGTGGGGCCCAATAAATTTTATCCCATTTTTTTCGCAAAGTTTAGCAAATAACCAATCTTCAGCCAAAAATCCATAACCGGGATGAATAGAATCTACCAGCGCCTTTTTTGCAATTTCCAAAATTCTTTTTATATCCAAATATCCCTGGGGCCCTTCCCTTTCTAGATAATAAAACTCATCTGCCAAAGAAGTTTCAATAAAATTTGATTCTTCACCCGATTGAGGGCAAAGAGCAACAGTCTTAATTCCCATCTCTTTACAGGTTCTAATAATTCTCAAGGCAATCTCTCCTCTATTGGCAATTAAAATTTTTCTTATGGACATAATTTTTTTATTTCAGCCATTACTCTATCAACAATTTTTTGCAAAATGGCTTTATATTCAATTGAATCGCAACCAAAATTCTTCGCCATTTTAAATTCCTCCTTGAAATATAATGGTTTTCCGATATTAATCTTGACGGTTCTTTCGATTTTAGGAAAAGTTTTCCCGGGCGGCATCAATTCAAAAGTCCCTTTAATTGACACTGGTAAAATTGGAACACCAGTTTGTAAAAATAATTTTGCTACTCCTGGATATCCCTTTTGAATCTCTCCTGTCCTCGTCCTCGTTCCCTCAGGATAAATTATCAAAATGTCTCCTTTTTCCAAAACTTTTATCGCCTCTTTTGTTGTTTTTTTTCTCGATTTTTCATCCTTTCTATTAACTGGAATAACTCCGGCAATGGAATAAAGGAGATGCAAAAGAATTTTGACAAAACCGTGATATTCATCTGTTTGACCAATCATATGAAATCTTCTCGGAACACAAACATAGCCAGTGGCAATTTGGTCTAAGTGACTTTGATGGTTTGCCGCCAAGATAAAATTTCCTTTTGGCAAATTTTCAAATCCTCTTACTTCTTTAATTAAAAATTTATCAACTGGTGGTTTTAGAATAATTTTGCAAAACCAAGAAAGAATTCTATCCATATAGCTTTTTATTAGCGATGTAATTTATTATTTCATTAATTATTTCTTCGCAACTTTTTATTTCAGAAATCCCAGCCGCAGAAAGTCCAGCTAATAAAGGAATATTCTCAACATCGGGGTGCCCGCCTCTGGCGGGTCCTCCAAGGGAACCGGCAATTTTTTCAGCTTTTATTTCCTCGGGAAAGGCTCCTTTTTCTTCAAGTTTTTTCATTTCTTCTGACCATTTATTTTTAATTACTCTTAAGGGATGACCAGTGAATCTTAAGACAACTTCAATTTCATCAGCCGTCGCCTCAATGATTTTTTTCTTATAGGCTTCAGAAATAATGCTTTCTTTTGATGCCAAAAATCTAGTTCCCATCTGGATTCCATCTGCCCCTAAAAAAAATGCGGCGGTAGCCGTTTTTCCATCATAGATTCCGCCAGCGGCAATCAAAGGAATTTTTAAAATTTTTTTTGTTTGGGGAATTAAACAAAAAGCAGTGTTTTGGCCGATATGGCCCCCGGCTTCCAATCCTTCAACAACAACGGCATCGGCACCGTTATCCTCCATTTTTTTAGCCAATCTCGGGGAAGGAACAACCGGAATTATTTTAATTCCCATTGCCTGTAAATAAGGAAAAATTGGTAGGGGATTTCCCCCTCCGGTAAAAACAACTGGCACATTTTCTTTCATTACCACCCTTACCAATTCTTCAATTTTTTGATTTTGCATAAATAAATTCACCCCAAATGAATTTTTTGTCTTTTCCCTTGTTAATTTTATTTCTTTTTCAAGCCAACCTGCTGGCATCAAACCAGAACCAATCACTCCGAGCCCCCAAGCATTTGAAACTGCCGAAACTAAATTTGATTCAGAAATCCCAGCCATCCCACCCTGAATTATCGGATATTTAATTCCTAAAAGTTTTGCTAATCGATTATTTTCGAACATACTTTTTTTCAAATTCTTCCTTTTTAACTATTGCTACTGAGAATCTGGCTTCGCATTTTAACTCATCCCCTACCAAGGCCTGACCCTTAACACGAGCAATTTTATTTTCCATCGCCTCTATAGGATAAGTTGCCAAAACCTCAGCCTTCAAATCAATTTTGTCTCCCGGAAAAACCGGTTTAAAAAATTGAGCCGATCTTACATCAAAAGCCAAAAAATGAAAATTCTTGTGCTCCTCGCCGATTTTTTTCCTCAGCAAAATTGTTGAAAGCTGGGCCAATGCTTCAACAATCAGAACCCCTGGCATGATTTTGAAATCGACAAAATGCCCCTTGAAATAGTAATCATCTTTTGATGTCTGATAAAATCCAGAAATTTCGTTTTCAGTCATCGCTTTTACTTCATCAACAAACAAAAATGGCTCATCATAAGGGATTATTTCCTTTATTTGATTTTTATTCAAAAGCATAATTTAAATCGCCAATCCTCCATCAATATTGACTATCGCTCCGGTGATAAAAGATGCCTCGTCCGAGGCTAAAAAACAAACCAAATTTGCCACCTCTTCTGGTTTTCCAAATCGGCCAAGAGAAGTTAATTGCCTTGCCATTATTTTTACATTTTCAGGAACGCTTTCTGTCAATCTCGTCTCAATAAAACCTGGGGCAACGGCATTCACCCTTACTCCAAATTTCCCAACTTCCTTTGCCAAAGATTTTGTAAATCCAACAATACCAGCTTTGGCAGCAGCATAATTTGTCTGACCAAAATTTCCCCTCTGACCAACAATTGAGGAAATGGAAACTATGTTTCCCTGATTGGCAACAATTTGAGACAAGGCTGCTTTTGTGCAATTGAAAACCCCAGTCAAATCGATGTCAATTACCTTTTGCCACTCCTCTTTTGTCATTTTAGCCAACGTTCTATCTTGGGTGATTCCGGCATTATTTACCAAAACATCTAATCTGCCAAATTCTTTCTGAATCTCTTTTATCATTTTTTCCACCTCTTCAAAATTTGAGACATCGGCTAAAAAATACTTTCCATTTAATTCCTGAGCCAAACTTTTCAGAGCATTTTCTGCTTGGGTGATATCGTTTAAGGCAACTTTTGCTCCGGCTGTCACAAATTTTTTTGCAATGGCTTTACCAATGCCACCGGAAGCACCGGTAATTAAAACTACTTTATCCTCCATAATCATACGAATTACGAAATAAATCGAATTACGAATATTGTTACGACCTTTTGATTATTTTCCAATCAACTGGCAAGGTTAAGCCAGCTAATAATATTTTTAGCAGATCTCCGAGAATAAATGGATAAAATCCAACTACTAAAACTCTTTTAAAACCAACAAATTTTGCCAACCAGAAAAGGCCGAGAATATAGAGAACAATGTTTCCAAAAAGCATCGCCAAAATCGCGGTTCCTATTTTTCTATCAAATCCTCTTTCGCAAAACCAACCAATAAAATAAGCAGCTAAAACAAAACCAACAATATAGCCAAAGGTTGGACTTAAAATATATTGAATTCCCCCGCCTCTTGAAAACCAGGGAATTCCAGTCAAACCCATTAAAAGATAGGTCAATTGAGACAGGGCTCCTCTTTTTGAACCAAGTAGGGCCCCAGATAATAAAACCGCAAAAGTCTGCATTGTAATTGGCACTAGTCCAATTTCAATTTTAAATTTGGCAGAGATTCCAGTTAAAATTGCAAAACTCAAAACCAAAGCTACATCCTTTACCAAAGACAAAGTTTTACTTTCTATCCCTGGGATTATCGCATCAATTAAAGTTAAATTTTTTGTCTCAGCCATATTTCTCAACTTTAAATTTTACTTCTTCAATCCCCCTCCCCAAGATTGGGATATTTTCAATTTTAACTTCTTTTAAGATTTCTGGCAAATTTCTAAAATTTGTTACCTCAAAAAAGATTCTATCTAAATTTAAAGAGTTAAAAGAGGCCAAAACCAATCCCAAATAGCTGCAAAACCCATCAGATTTTTGAATTCTATCTGCCTCAGCCAAGGTAAAGATATTATCTAAAATTTTTGCCAAATTTTTCGTTATCTCTTCATCCGAAGAGAGATATTTCAGCCCCAAATAATTTTCTTTTTTCAAAATCTTTAAAATATTTTCTGAAGCAGATAGTTTTCCAATCTTCATTATTGGTAAATTCAAAATTAAATTGCTGCTTAAAGTTTCTTCAGGAATTTCGAAATTTCCTTTTTTAACAAAATTTTTTTCTGCCAAATCAATCGGTAAAACCTTTTTCTCTTGGCAAACTCTCAACAATTGAGATTTTTGAGCTGAAACTCCAATTGGGGTTTCATCAAAACTTTGACTTGCAACTTTAATATTCTCCGGTCTTACTCCTTTTTCAATTAAATATTCAATTGTTGTCTCCAAAAATTCTGGAGAAGTATTTTCAGCTAAATAGGGGTGTTTTGGAGAAATCAAGGTTGGCAAAATCAGAATCTTCGAATCTTGATTGAGCTCCAAACCTCCTATTAATTCAACAACCTTTTCAATTGCTTCCAAAATATCATACTTTATTCGCCAAATTGCCACTCCATTTTTATCTTTAGTTTTCTCAATTTTAAATTCATCACCAATTTTATATTCCTTGACTGATTTTTGAACCCATCTATTACCATTTTCATCTTCCAAAAGCAAAACAAAATATGGCGTTTTTTGATGAAACATTGTTGGAATTTGAACTTTCGAAATTCCCACTACTCCAATTTTTGTACTTTTAAGTTTTTCTAACTTCAAAAAGCACTGCGGGCACTTTTCAACCGGATATTGCCAAACCTTTTTGCACTTTGGACATTGATAAAAAGCCATAGTGGTGATGCAGAGTTAATCGCTCACCCTCTCCAGCTTTCGGCTTCGCTTCGGGCTCGCGAGGGGCCCACCGAAGGCGGGAGGGTGGCGGGAGGGTTGTAGTCTTTAAAAACCCTCGGTTTTTAATATTTCCCTACCCTCTCCGATATGGGATTTTTTTGCTATATTAAATAATAAAATGAAAACTTATATTTTGCCAGAGGAGTTGAAAAATGAGCTGAGAAAAGTTTGGGGGATTCCGATCTTCGGGAATAAAAAGAAAATTGAAAAAAAGTTTAATAAAATTTTAGAAAAAAGGAAATTTAAAAAAGTAATCACAGTTGGAGATTATTGTTCTCTTAATCTCTCTTCAAATGTAAAAATTTTTGATGGGAAAATAAAAAGAAAAAAAATTAAAAAACTTCTGCCTTATTCCCTGACTTGTGAAAATCTTCCGGGAACGATTCAGAAAAAAGTTTGGCCGATTATTAAAAAAGCAATAAAGGAAAGAAAAAATATCTTCGTTGATGGAGAAGAAGATTTGTTGGTAATTCCGGCAGTTTTATCCGCCCAAAAAGATTCAGCAGTAATTTATGGCTTCCCCCAAAAAGGAGTTTGTTTAATTGAGGTTAATTTAAAAGAAAAAAAGAAAATAAGGGAACTTTTGAAAAGATTTGAAACTATTTAATTCTTCTCAAAATATGAACTGTGACGCTGCCTCCGGTTCCGCCAATGTTGTGGCAGAGACCAATTTTGGGAATGGGTTTTACTTGGCGCTCTCCGCATTTCCCTCTCAATTGATTTACGATTTCATAAATTTGGGCCAAGCCTGTTGGGGAAATTGGATGGCCTTTTGCTTTCAATCCTCCAGAAGGATTTACTGGCAATTTTCCATTCAAATTTACAATTCCCTTTCTAATTAACTCTGCCCCTTTTCCAATTTCAGCCCAGCCCAAATCTTCGTAAGAGAATAATTCAACCGAGGTAAAAGCATCATGAACTTCAGCTACCTGAATATCCCAGGGGTTTATTTTTGCCATTTCAAATGCTTTTTTTGCTGCCAGTTTTGTCGCCTTAAAATGCGTTGGGTCTTCTCTGCTAAAAGTTAAAAGATAATCAGTAGCAAAACCTGAGCCAATAACTTCGATGTCAGTTTTCTCCCTTGTCAAAATTACAGCCGCTCCACCATTAACTGAGAGGGAGCAATCAAAAAGCCGAAAAGGTGAGGCAACAATTGGAGAATTTTTAATTTGTTCTAGGGTTACTGGTCTTTTGTAATAATATGCCTTTGGGTTCAAGGTGGCATTTTGATGATTTTTAAAAGCAATTAAAGCTAGATCATCCATTGTCGCCTCATATTTTTGCATATATTTTTGCCAGACTAAGGCATTTGAAACTGGAAAAAGCATCCCCTCGGTTTGTTCAATTTCTCTTTCTTGGGCAGATAAAATCCAATGGACAGTGACCTCGCTTTTGTTATCAACCAATTTTTCCCCAGCACAAACCAAAATATTCCCCGCACCAGAAACTTCGTTTCGGTGCGGGACTGGTCCAGCACCGAGCTCTGCTCTGGTGCTGGGTTTAAATCCATTTAAATGCAAGGCCGTCCAAAGAGCTACTCCTCCACCAGCACAAACTGAGGGAGTTTCAATAATGGGAACATTGGTTTTAAATAAATCAGAGAGTAAAGAAATTTTGTGGGTTTGATGCTCTGCGAAACCATCGCAACTTTCCATTCCAGTAAAAACAATGGCATCAATATCTGAAATTTTCATTCCGGCATCCTCTAATGCTTCCATTGTTGCCTCATAGCAAAATCGCCACCAAGGCTTTTGAGAATAATCAAATTTTGTCATTCCCGCTCCTTTTATGAAAGCTTTTTCCATCTTAGGATCTAATTGAGCATATTTCCATTTTACCCAATTTTGAAGCCAAATCAAAGCCAAAAATAAAAAAGAGGCGTAAGTCATTTAACGCCCTCTTTTGGTTTTAAATCAATACGCAATCGATCTAATTCTGATTGGGTGAAAAAAAGCGATACTTCTCTCCAGAATGTTTCCTCGGTGGCTGTGCTGTGGATCACGTTGTCCATAACCGATCTTCCAAATCGATGTCGTATCGTGTATTTTTCTGCCCGTGTTGGCTCGCGATGTCCGACGAGATCGTTGAGTCTGATAATTGCATCCTTTCCTTTTACAATGAAAACTATAGAATCGCCAGACAATAAGAATTTCAATAGTCCCTCATAGAAGTCCTCCCTTAAACAGGAGGCCCAAATAACATCCACCTCCTCCTTAGTCAGCCTCACACGTTTGATAGTTACGATTTTTAGTCCAGCAGCTTCAATCG
>Ga0172364_10001358_pt1 | contig 18759 bp, 20 predicted proteins | sample LakKivSesite10cm_FD_114545 | JGI IMG/M metagenome (GOLD analysis project Ga0172364, IMG submission 114545) | Sediment microbial communities from Lake Kivu, Rwanda - Sediment site 10cm | ecosystem: Environmental > Aquatic > Freshwater > Lake > Sediment | place: Rwanda: Western Province, Lake... | reverse complement strand
GGCCGTGCTGGGCATGGGCGCGATCGGCCTGATGGCCGTGCAGATCGCCAGGCTGGCGGGGGCCCATCCGGTGATCGCCTCGGAGCCGGTGGCGGCGCGGCGGCTGCTGGCGGCACGGCTCGGCGCCGACGTCGTCCTCGACAGCCACGCCTGCGACGTGGGTCTGGAGGTCCGCAGCGCCACCGGCGGGCGCGGGGCCGACGTGGTCATCGACTACAGCGGCGCGATGGACGCCTTCCAGGACGCCCTCCGCGGCGTCGCCCACGGCGGTACCGTGGTGGCCGGGGCGTTCCCGGCCGCGTATCCGGCCGGACTGGACCTGGGCGCCGAGGCGCACATCAACATTCCGCAGATCGTCTTCAGCCGCTCGTGCAGCAGCCCCGGGCGCGACCACCCGCGCTGGGACGAGCGGCGGGTCTTCGAGACCTGCCTGCGGCTGATCTTCGCCGGCAGGCTCGACGGGCGCCAGATCGTCATTCCCGTCGTGCCGTTCGAGGATCTGGCGGAGCACTACGTCCGCATCGCCGACCAGCCGGACCGGTACGTCAAGCTCGGCGTGGCCGTGGCGGGGGCGTAGGCTTAGCCCGCTCCCATCGCGTTGCCCAGGCCCAGGATGCACACGCCGGCGACCAGGATGGCGATGCCGGCGACGATCCAGGCGACGCTCCGGCGGCTGGCGCCCTTCCACTCGCCCGTCCGGAACCCGTGCACGTTGCCCACGATGATGGCGAAGGACATGAACACGGCGTAGCCGACCGAGACGCCCAGGTCGCCCAGCTTGAAGTACCCCAGGCCGAACAGGAAGATCGCCCCGTCGTGGAGGACGGCCATCACGCCGGCCAACAGCAGGACCAGCCCCGCGCCGGGTCCGATCAGCCGGCCCCACGTGCGGTTGCGGGTGAGCTGCACGGCGCAGTAGCCGCAGGCCGAGACGGCCCCGCCCCAGACGATGACGGCCATGACGGCCCAGGCCGCGCGCCAGGGCGCGTTGCCCAGTTGGCCCGCCGCGGCGCCCACGCCTCCGGCGAAGCTGGCCGCCACGGCGTAGCAGGCGCACAGCACGCCGGACAGGACGCCGACGGCCACGCCGATGAGCATGCGCGGGCTCCTGGCGAGGCCTTCCGCGCCCGGCGCCGCCGTGCCCGCGGTGCTGCGCTGCCGCAGCATGGCGGCCCGTCCGGAAACCACCACGCCCACCAGGCAGGCGGCCACGCCGGCCAGCACCACGTAGCCCCGCGGCGTGAGCACCTGCTCGCCGTGGTGGATCAGCAGCGGGACGATCGAACCCGTGGCGATCTGCGCGCCGTAGTTCAGCGCGTAGGCCAGCGACAGCCCGATGAACGCGAAGCTCATCCCCAGCGTCATCGAGCCCAGCCCCCACAACAGGCCGAAGACCAGCGGCAGGGCCATCGCGGCCGTGCCGGCACGCCCGAAGACGGCGTGGAAGTTCGTCACGATCAGCGGGCCCACGGCGGTGGGGATCAGGACCGTCACGAACAGGAAGAACGGCCCCCAGAGGACCTCCCACGGCGTGTCCTTGCGGGCGTACTTGCTGGGCAGGCCGAACGACCCGCCGCACACCGCCCCCACCAGCATCAGGCCGAATCCCAGAACAGTGTCCATGCGTGTCTCCTTTGGCGCGGCCGCAGTCTCGGCGAGGGAGTATACCGCGTCCCCGGCCCGCGGAGCGTCCAGTTCCGGCCGGCCGGCCGGAACCGACCGGCGCGCCGAAACGGGCCTCGCCCGCTCCGTCCGCACCGGCGCGGGAGCCAGGCCTCACGGCCGGGCGTTTCACCGGCCGCTCGACGGTGAAACTCGCGCCAGACCGACGAACGATGCCTCGGAGGTGTCTGGACACCCCTGGCCGGAGATCGCCCCGGAAAAACCCGTTTCGCCGTCGACCGGCCGGCGAACCCAGTTCCGGGCGTGGTTCAGGTCATGTCACGGGGCAGGCCGTCAGCCGGCTTCGCGCCGCTTGCCACTCCCGCCCGTGCGCCCGGTCAGGGAGATGAACGCCGGCAGCGCGCCTTCTCGGCAGACACCCATCGGCGGACGATTTGCGGGAGGGACTCAACGACCTCGTAACCGAAGAGGACCTCGTCGACGTATCCCATGTGGAGCATGTCGAAGACCCGGCAGAGGTAGGACTTCCCGCACTGCCACCACGTGAAATGGGCGTCGATCATCATGACATGCTCGACCTTGATTCCATGTGCCCTGGCGAGTTCCTGGAGTTCCATGCCGTCGAGGAGAGTTTCGTAGACCCCATCCGCGACGCGGCTGCCGAACGTCGTGGTATGGTAGTACTCCTTGATCTCCCAGACCGCCACGGGGTTGACCGCCGACGGGAAGCCCCCGTCGAGCCTCCGCGACAGAGTGCGCAGCGGCGCCCCGTCGGAAGTGACCGTCGTCAACTGACGGGGGTCGTAGTCGACCGGGAGACCGTCACAGTTCGCCTCCACCAGCATATTCACGATGCCCGTGAGGTAGGCACGGGTCTTCTTTCTGCCCTTCTGCTTGTTCATGGGGAGCGGGCACTTCGGGCGCATCTTTGCCCGGAGTTCGCGGAAGACCTCGCTTGCGCGGCGGGCGTCCATCAGGCGTGGTTCGACGTGGTTGTTCAGTGTCTCCGCACGGTATGCCAGGTACTCCTGGAGCGACCTTCCGAGTCGCGTCAAGTCGCCGCGGGGCAGCAGGTGGGAGGTGCTCATGCCTATTCGCTCGTACGCGGCCCGCACTTCGTCCATGGAAGGGACCCGAACGGCGTTGCCGCCGCGAACCGTGTACCCGACCTCCTGGCCGATGGTCCTCACGTTGGCCCAGAAGGGCGGGGACATGTCGACGAAGCGTGAATCCGGCCTCACCGCAGCGCCTCCTCATACCTGCGAATCAGTTCGCCAAGCGAAATGCCCAGTGCCGAACAGACCTGGTCGAGCTCCGGCACATCGAGGCGGCGCTCGCCGCTTTCATACTTGCTGACGAACGACTGCGGTGTGCCCAGACGCGCCGCCACGTCCGCCTGGCGCAGACGCGCCTCGCTCCTGGCCCCGCGGAGCAACGCGGTCAGCACCTTCTGCCTGCGGGAATAAGCCGTCTTCTGCATGGGGATCCGCATGATGCGCCTTCTTGACCGGAATCCCATATTGGGATATCATGCGATATGCTGTAACAGACACTCCGTCGCGCCGCCGAAGGCGGCGCAGGACTTCAACCGATGGGCCGGCAACAGGGATTGTTCGCTGACGTACGCACCGTCATCTTCCAGCGCCCACGGGGTTCGCTGTTGAAGTGGGTGGGCAGCAAGTTCCGGGTGGCAGAGGAGATCGCGTCGTACTTCCCCGCCGACTTCGGAACGTTCCATGAGCCTTTCCTCGGCAGCGGGGCGATCCTGGCCACCGTTGCCCCGCGGGCGGGGGTCGGCTCTGACATCTTCCCGCCACTGATGGACATCTGGAAGGCCCTTCGCCACGACCCCGCGCGCCTGAAGGAGTGGTACCGCCAGCGGTATCGGCAGATGAGAGCGAACGGGCGGCTCAGCGCGTATGAGCAAGTCAGGGCCTCCTACAATGCCCGGCCCAACGGGCCTGATTTCCTCTTCCTGTGCCGGACGTGCTATGGGGGGGTTGTTCGCTTCCGGAAGGCCGACGGGCACATGTCCACCCCCTGCGGGCCGCACACGCCGATCCCACCGGCGGCCTTCGCGCGGCGCGTCGATGAGTGGCATCGGCGAGTACAGGATTGCAGGTTCATGACTGGCGACTATGCGGCAGCGATGGCCCAGGCCCGACAAGGCGACCTGGTCTATTGCGATCCGCCGTACAGCCACAGCCAGAGCATCCTGTACGGCGCCCAGGAGTTCGATTTTCGCCACCTGCTGAAAGTCATCGCCGAATGCAGGGACCGAGGCGTTCGCGTGGCCCTGAGCATCGACGGCACCAAACGGTCCGGGGAGCACGTCTGCGACCTGCCCATCCCTGATGGACTGTTCGAACGCCAAGTGTTCATCAACTGCGGACGTTCCATGCTCAAGCGCCTCCAGATGAACGGGCAGTCCCTCGAAAGAGAGGTAGTGGCCGACCGGTTGCTTCTCACGTACTGACTCCGCCGCTGCCGCTGCCACGGCGATTGCGCTTTTGCCCCGTCCGGCCGGTCAGGGAGATGAACGCCGGCAGCAGCAGCGGGCGGACGATGAACGTGTCGATGACCATCCCCAGCGACAGCGCCGCCCCGAGCTGCACGAGCAGCTCCAGCTCGCCGGCCATCAGGCTGCCCAGCGTGGCGGCCATGATCAGCCCGCAGGAGGATATGGCCGGGCCGGTGTGGATGACGGCGGAGCGGACGGCATCGGCGGGCGGCAGACTGCGGGCCTCCTGGCGGACCCTTGCGGCCAGGAAGATGCTGTAGTCCACCCCCACCGCCACCATCACGACGAACAGGAAGATTTCGACCTTCCAGTCGACGCCGCCGCGGCCGGCGAGGGCGAGCAGTCCGGCCGCCAGGCCCAGCGTGGCCAGGTAGCCCAGCACGGTGGCGGCGACCATGAAGGCCGACAGGATCCAGTCGCGCAGCAGCAGCAGGACCATCACGAAGATGGCGCCCAGCACCAGCGCGGCCACGCGGCGGAAGTCCGCCCGCGTGACGGAGCGCACGTCCATCATCTCCGCGGTGGCCCCCGCGACGTGCACCCGCCCGCCGGCGACGGAGGCGGCGACGGCCTTCTCGGCCGCGGCGCGGAGCGCCGTCACCACGGCCATCGCCTTCAGCGTCAGCGCCGGCTCGGCCAGGATGACCTGGAGGCGCATGGCCGAACCGCCGGAGGCGAGGTACTCGGCGCGGATGCGCGGCCCGGCGGCCTCCAGCGCCAGGCGCGTCACGAGGCCGACGTTGTGCCCCAGCGGCTGGGTGAGGCTGCGCACGTCGCTGACGCCGCCGACGGCTGCCAGCGCCGCGGTGAGGCGCCGCGAGGCGGCCTGCCACTTCTCGTCCGGCAGCGGGCGCGGCGCCTCGACGAGGACCGCCACCGGCGCGACCTGCCCCACGGGCCAGTGGCGCCGCGCGGCCTGGAGCCCGGCCGCGGCGTTGCCCACCCCGCCGGGCGCCGCGGGGGGCAGTTCGGCCAGTGCGTCGTAGACCCACGTGACGCGGAACACCCCGGCCGCCGGTATCGCCAGCGCGACCAGCACGATGAGGATGACGGCCGCCGGCCGCGCCACCACCAGCCGGGCGACGGCGGGCCAGAGGCGCTTCTGGCCGATCTGTCCCATGCGTCGCGACGGCCAGAACATGCGTCTCCCCAGCGCGGCCGCCATGGCCGGCACTAGCGTCAGCGAGGCCGCCAGCGTCACCGCCAGCGACAGTGCGATGGCCTGGCCGGACGTGTGGAACAGCCCGTAATTGGCGCAGATCAGCATGAGCATGCCGACGATGTCGGTTCCGGCCGAGGCCGCGATCGCCGAGAACGTCCCGCTCAGCCCCGCGGCGGCCGCCTGCCGCCCCGACAGCCCCGCGTCGAGGAACTCCCGCACGCGGCTCAGCAGCAGCAGCGAGTAGTCCGTCCCCGCGCCGTACGCCAGCACGACGACGAAGATCTTCTCGGCCGTGCCCACGTGCATCCCGAAGTGCTGGGCGACGGCGAGGAGTCTCATGGCCGTGAAGACCGCCACGCTGATGGCCAGCAGGGGCACCATGGCCGCCAGGGGCGAACGGTAGACCAGCAGGAGGATGATGAGCACGGCCGCGACCGTCACGCCGAGGGAGTTGCGTTCGCTGCGTTCGGCGGCCCGCGCGTAGTCGTGCCCGAAGCCGCTGGAGCCGGTGACCGAGGCGGAAAGCCCCGCCGGCAGCTTGGCGGCGGCCAGCACGTGGCGGATGTGCTCCACGACACGGAAGGAGCGCATGGTGATGAACGTGGAGGGGATGTTCACGACGACGAGGGCAGCCTGGCCGTCGGCGCTCTTGAACGGGTTGGCCGGCAGCGGGAAGCTCGCCGGCGTCCGCACGTGCACGCCGGCAAGCTCGCCGGCCGTCAGGTGCGCGCCGGGCCGGTCGAACTCGGCCGCGGCGGCCTCGATGGCGGCGTAGTCGGCGCCCGTCAGCTTGCCGCCGCGCCGCTCGAAGACGACGACCGCCTCGCTGAAGCCGCTGGAGTCGGGGAAGTCCTTTCGCAGCGCGGCGGCCGCCCGCGAATCACTCGTCCAGTCGGGCAGGAACGACGTGCGCTCGTTGGCGGTGGGGCTGATGCCGGGCGCCAGCAGCGCAAGGCCGACGGCCGCGGCGGCCCAGCCGCCGAGGACCCACCACCGCGCCCTGCATAGCCGGGAGGCAAAGTCCATGCGATCAGGATCGAACGGGCGAATGGCGGCGCGGCTCACCGACGCTGTGGCCACAGCCCGGGAAAGCCGTGCTGCCGCGCTTGCCGTGCCGCCGTCACTTCAGCTTCAGCGGCAGGCCGCTCTTTTCGGCCTGGGCGACGAACTGGCGCACCTTCACCAGCAGGCGGGTCAGCTCGTCGGCGGCCTCGGTCAGGTCGTTGTACAGCTTCGGGTCGTTCATCAGCTTGCCGAGCGTGCCCTCGCCGGAGCTGGCCTTCTCGAACACCTGCCGGATGGCCGCCAGCGTGCGCGAGACCTGGTCGGCGTCGGTGACGAGCTGGCGGGCGATCTCGCCGATGCGGCGGTCGGTGTTGTCGGTCAGGTCGGCGAACTTCCTGCCCGCCTCGGCCACGCTCGTGCGGACCTGGGCGAAGGCCTTGTCGGCCCCCTCCAGCGCCCCGCGGGCCCTGGCGAACGTGGCCTCGGCGCTGCCCATGACGGCCTTGAAGTCGTCGATGGCCTGCGAGGCCTTGCCCGTGGCGGCGGCGAGGTTGGCCAGCGTGTTCCGCACGTTCGCCTGGTTGTCGGGGTTGCCCAGGACGGCGTGGACGTCGTCGAGGGCGCGGCTGAGCCGCCCCAGCGCCCCGGCCAGCGTCCGCTGGTCGAGTTGGGGCGGGGCGTTGGCCTCGGGCGGCACGAGCACCTTGTTGAGGCTGGCGGCCAGTTTCGACAGGTCGCCCAGGGCGCTGGTGAACTCGGGGGGTATCAGGCTGCTGGAGCGGATGGTGCCCGCCAGCGGCTCGGTCCAGTCCGGCGGCAGGAAATCCAGCGCCTTGCCGGTTTTCGGGTCGCGCCGCGGCGGGCCGCCCGTCGCCAGCTCCAGGAACCCCCCGCCGAAGCTGCGCGAGATGATCTCGACCCGCACGTTGGCCGGCACGCGCACGCCGGGATCGATCCGCACGTTGACCTGGATGCCCTTCCGCGCGTCGTTGTCCACGAAACCGATGCCGGTGACCAGCCCCACGGTCTTGCCGTCCAGGTGCACCGGGTCGCCCTCGTGCACGTCGCCGGTGTTGCCGAAGCGCAGGTGGAGGATCTGGCCCCGCTGGAAGATCTCCGGCACGCCCGCGAACAGGACGATCATCCCGCCCAGCAGCACCAGCGCGACCAGCACCGTCAGACCGATGGCCACGTTCCTCGCGCGATCGCTCATTCGTCCGCCTCCTCGCCGCCCGGCACCGCCGCGGGCACGGCTTCGATCTCGCGCAGCTCCTCGCGGCTGGCCCGGCCCTCGACGAACCGCGCGACGATCTCGTTGTTGACCCCCTCCAGCTTGTCCGGCGTCGTGTCCACCACGAACTTCCCGCGGTACAACATCACGATCCGGTCGCCCACCTTCCGCGCCGAGGCCATGTCGTGCGTCACCACCATCGAGGTGGTGCCCAGCGCGGTGTGCAGCCGGCGGATCAGCTCGTTGATCAGGTCGGCGCGAATGGGGTCCAGCCCGGTGGTCGGCTCGTCGTAGAGGATGACCTCCGGCGCCAGGGCGATGGCCCGCGCCAGCGCCACGCGCTTCTTCTGCCCGCCGGACAGCTCCTCGGGGTAGCGGTCGTGCAGGCCGTTCAGCCCCACCAGCCCCAGCACCTCGCGGGCGCGCTGGCGGCGCTCCTGCGGCGTGCCCGTCTCGTGCGCCTCCAGCGGGAAACAGACGTTCTGCTCCACCGTCATCGAGTCGAACAGCGCCGAGCCCTGGAAGAGGAACCCGATCCGCCTCCGCACGGCCACGAGCTGCTTCTCGCTCATCGACGAGACCTCGTGGTCGCGGAAGAAGACCTTCCCCGCGTCGGGTCGGAGCAGGCCGACGACGTGCTTGAGCAGCACGCTCTTGCCGCAGCCGCTGGGACCGATGACGACGGTGGTCCGCCCGGGCTGCACGGCCAGGTCCACGCCGTCCAGGACGACCAGGCGGTCGAACTTCTTGTACACCTTCTCGAACCGGATGATGGGCTTCTCGTCGGCCATGCGTTTGCGGGACAGGCCCGGCGTGCTCGCCGCCGGCGGGTTCACAAGGTCAACATCATCGCCGTTTCGTCGCAGCAGTCGCGCTTCGGACAGGCGATGCACTCGCGCCAGACCTTCTCCGGCAGCGTCTGGCGGTCCAGCACCTCGAAGCCGCGCCGCGCGAAGAAGTCCTTCTCGTATGTCAGCGCGAACAGCTTGCGCACGCCCAACCGCCGGGCGTCGTCGATCGCCGCCGCCAGAAGCGCCGAGCCCACCCCCCGCCCCAGCCACTGCGGCGCCACCGCCAGGCTGCGCACCTCGGCCAGGTCGGTCCACGTGACCGCCACGGCCACGCAGCCGACGGTCTGCCCGTCGGCCTCGGCCACCAGGAACGCCCGCATCGTGGAGTAGACGTCCTCCAGGCTGCGGTGGAGCATGCGCCCGCGCTCGGCGTGGTAGTTGATCAGCTCGCAGATGGCCGGGGCGTCGGGCATTCTCGCGCTGCGGATCGTCATGCGGGGAATTCTACACGCCCGGCCGGCGGTGCGAAGGCAAAAAGGCCGCCCGGCGGCGCCGCCGGAAAACCGCCCTGCCCGCGGCGGGTTGAACCCAACGGCATCACACGGGAGCAACCCATGGACCGCGTATCGCGCATGACACGTCGCTCGCTGCTTGGGGCGGCCGGGGCCGCCGCGGCGCTGACCATCGTCCCCCGCCGCGTGCTGGGCGGGCCGGGACGCACCGCCCCCAGCGACAGGCTGAACATCGCCGGCATCGGCGTCGGCGGGCAGGGCGCCGGCGACATCGGCGCGGTGTCCGGCGGCAACAACATCGTCGCCCTCTGCGACGTCGACGAGCAGCGCGCCGCCCAGAGCTTCAAGCGATTCGCCCAGGCCAGACGCTACGCCGACTTCCGCAAGATGTTCGACGAGATGGACAAGTCCATCGACGCCGTCGTCGTCGCCACGCCCGACCACACGCACGCCGTGGCGGCACTGGCCGCCATCCGCCGCGGAAAGCACGTCTACTGCGAAAAGCCCCTGGCCCATTCCGTCGCCGAGGTGCGCGAGCTGATGACCGCCGCCCGCCGGCACAACGTCGTCACCCAGCTCGGAAACCAGGGACACTCCTTTCCCACCTGCCGGGCGTTCTGCGAGTGGATCTGGGACGGCGCCATCGGCAAGGTCCACACCGTTCACGCCGCCTGCTCGGCCGTCAACTCCGGCCTCGACCGCCTGCCCGCGGTGCGCAAGGAGCGTCCGGCCGTGCCCGAAGGGCTCGACTGGGACCTGTGGCTGGGCCCCTCGCCGTCGAAGCTGCACTACCATCCCGCCTACGTGCCGGGCCACTGGCGCGGGTGGGTGCCGTTCGGCAACGGGACGATCGGCGACTGGCTGTGCCACGTGGTGGACCCGGTCTTCTGGGCGCTGGACCTGGGCGCCCCGGCCAGCATCGTGGCGGAGGCGGACGACTGGGACCCCAAGACGCAGGGCGAGGTGTACCCGAAGGGCGACCACGTGACGTTCGAGTTCGCCGCCAAAGCCGACCACGGGCCGGTGACGCTCCACTGGTACAGCGGCACGCGGCGCATGCCGCGCCCGGCCGACCTGGAGCCCAGCCGCAAGCCCGTGGACATCGGCGCCGTCGTCATCGGCGAGAAGGGCTCGATCATGTACGGCTCGCACGGGGCCGGCGGCGTGCGGCTCATCCCCGAAACGAAGATGCGGGCGTACAAGCAGCCGCCGCAGAAGCTGCCGCGCGTGCGCGGCCACCACGCCGACTGGCTGGAGGCCATCCGCAAGGGCAGCAAGGCCGGCAGCGACTTCGCCGCCTATGGCGGGCCGCTGACCGAGCTGGCCATGCTCGGCGTCATCGCCATCCGCTTTCCCGGCCAGAAGCTTATCTGGGACGCCGCCAACATGCGCTTCGGCAACTTCTCCGACGCCGACGCGCTGGTCAACCCGCCCTACCGCGCCGGCTGGAAACTGTGACAGGCCCTCCCCAGCCCCCGCGAGCGTCTCCCTACGCGCGCTGCGGCGTTCAGACATCCTCGATCCACGCCACGTACGCGCCGAACGGCGTTTCGCGCAGCGCGTTGAACACTCGCCTGTCGGCCGTCACCACCCGCCCCGCCAGCGCCATGGCCAACGCGACGTAGAGGCAGTCGTGGCACGACCTGCCGGTCTGCGAGGCGATGGCGAAGGCCTCGTCGCGCAGATCCAACAGCGGGTGAAGGCGCAGCGGCGTCTGGGGCAGTTTCGCTCTGGCATCCAGGACCTCGGCCATGGTCAGATCGCCGCGGCGCAGGTACGTGCACAGGACGTTGTCGACCTCCAGGAGCGCGAACTCCGGGACGTGAATGTCCCTTGTGCCGTCGGTAAGCTCGCGCGCCTTCCGCCAGCCCTCCTCGGGCAGAAGCCACTTCACGACAACGCTTGCGTCCACTACCTCCGGGCTCACCGGTTGCGCCCCTCGCGGATGATATCCAGACTACTGGGCATCTTCCGCCCGGCAAGCTTGGCGCGGAACTTGTCGGACCACTTGCGGAAGCCCTCCCACGTCATCTGCTCGTCCGCGGCCGACTCGATGATGCGCTTCACCTCCGCCTGGAGGGACCGGCCTTGGTCCTTCGCCCGCTTCTTGAGCCTGGCGACGGTCTTGGGATCGAGGTTTCGGATCAGTATCTGCGCCACGGCCGGTCTCCCGCACGCTGCTATCAGAATACTAGCACTCCCGCGGCCGCCTGTCAACGTCGCCGCCCCGGGCAGGACGACAGCGCGTAGTCCGCCGCCTCGGCCATCAGGCGCAGGGCCTTGGCGATCTGGCGCGGCTGCTCGAAGCCGTAGCTCAGGCGCAACTGCCGCCGGCCGAGCGAGACCAGCTCGCCCGCCGGATGCACGCAGTGCTCGCCGGGGAGGTACAGGACGCGCGGGCGCCGCCTGGACGGCGGGCCGTCGACGGCCGGCTCGCCCGTCGTCCGAGACAGGAAGCGGAAGAACGCCGACCGCTCGTGCGTCTCGACGCGGCGGAAGGTGAGGTAGAAGTAGAAGCCCGCGCTGCCGCCCGTGACGGCCTCCAGCTCCCCCCCGAGCCGCTCGTCGATCCAGCGCCGCACGCGCAGCGCCTTGCGGCGGTAGCCGGCGTTGACGGAGGCGATCTGCCCGGCCGCGTGACGATCGAGCAGGAAGGCGGCGATGTGCTGGTTGATCGGGGCGGCGCTGAAGCCGACGTCGCTGACGCGCTGGACGACGGCGTCGAGCAGCCCGCCCGGCGGGCCGATCACATAGCCCACACGCAGCGCCGGCGCCAGCACCTTCGAGACCGTCGATACCTCGTAGACGCACCCGGCCTCGTCGTCGAGCATCCCCGAGCGCGGCGGCTCGACGGCAGGGTCGTGAATCAGCTCCTCGTACGCCCGGTCGAGCAGCAGCGGCACGATTCGTCCCAGCCGGCGCGAAAGGCCCGCGGCGGCGGCCACCAGCTCGCCCCGCCGGGCGTTGGACAGGATCGTGCCGGTGGGGTTGCTCACCGTCACGACGTAGATCATCCGCACGTCGCGCAGCCGCCTGCCCAGGGCGGCCAGCTTCTCGGCCAGCAGGTCGCTGCGCAGCCCCTGGCCGTCCTCCGGCACGGCCAGCACGCGCCATCCCGCCCGCTGGAGGAAGTTGGTGTAGATGTAATACATCGGGTCGGCGGTGACGGCGATGCCGGGCTTCAGCACGGCCGCGAATGCCTCCAGCAGGCTGCTGGCCCCGGCGACGCCGACGACGACGCGTTTGCGGTCGAGCAGGTCGCCCGTCACGCCGCCGACGCGGTTGGCCAGCCAGTAGCGACGGATGGCGTCGATCAGTCCGGCCGTGCCGGCGGCGGCGCCGTAGTTCAGCGCCTTGTCGTACTTGCGGGGGTGGGCGATCACCTGGCGGGTGGCCTCGACGACGAGGCGTCGCGGGATCGTCCGCTCGTTGACGTATCCGACGCCGAGGTTGACGTCCGCGCCGTCGCGGAAGTCGGCGGCGAACTCGGCCATCATCCGCGCCACGGGCGACGGCGTGCGCGACGCGGCGCCGTAGGCGCTCAGGGGCGGCTCGTCGAGATGGGACGATCGTGCCATCTTCGCTGCTCGCGAAGGAGACAGTATACCCGCGCGCGGGAACCCGGGAGCCGGTCACTGGAGTGACCGGCCCTCGGAGGCAAACTACGCGGGCACGGCCTTTTCGTGGGTCGCCAGGAGGTACTTGCGCGACTTTTCCAGCGCGGCGGCCATCTCGTCGGGGGCCGGCTCGCCGTGAAGGAACGGGTTGACGTACCCGCCGTAGCTCACCTCCGCCAGGGCCTTGAGCATGGGCGCGAAGTCCGTCGGCCCGATGCCGGGAAGCTGCTGCGTGCCGGGCGCCGCCTGCCAGGCGTAGAAGAACAGGAGCTGCCCGCCGGCGACGCGGATGGCCTCCTCGACCGACGCCTTCGCTCGCTGGAGGTGGTAGGGAGCCAGGGCGATGCCGACCCGCTTGTGCGGGTTGGTCTCCACGAACGCCTTGAAGGAGTCCAGCGAGTTCAGCAGCGACCCGCCGTGGTTCTCGATGGCGATGCGCGAGTCGTACTTCTCGGCCAGCTCAACCTCGCCCTTCAGCGACTCGTGCATGGCCTTCATCTGTGCGGTGAGGCTGTCGCCCTTGCCCCTGCCGCAGCCGTGGACGGCCACGCCGCCGCCGGATTCGCCCAGCAGCTTCGCGTAGCGCGGGTAGCCGCCGCTGTAGACGCTGAAGGCGAACAGCTTGAGCTTGTGCTTGGCGAGCAGCTCCTTCAGACCGGCTCCGCCGAGGCGCTTGGCCACGTCGTCGAGGTGAGGGCAGCCGGCGTGGGCCGACCAGATGTCGATCGCCTCGAAGCCGAGCTTCGCGATCCGCTCGACGGCCTGCTCGATGGGCAGCCTGGTGAACCCGATGCTGGAGGTGGACAGGCGCATGGGCCAGCGGCCCGGGCGCGACGCCGCCTTGGCGCCCGCCAGTGGCCCCGCGACGGCCAGGCCCGCCGCCCCCGCCGCCGCGCCCGCCAGCACCTGCCGCCTCGTCAGGACGTGCCGAATCTGTCTGTTCATCGTGGCAGTCTCCTTGGCACGTTGAACGCCGCGCGGGCGGGCAGGTGGCGACCGCCGGCGGGGGAAGATGGCTTCCGGCCGCACAGGCGCCTCATCCACAAGACCAAACAGCCCCGGCGGCGGGATTGTTTCAGCAGACTTCCGCCTACAGTTCGATCCAGTAGCGCTGGACGATCTTGCCAGTCGGGCCGACGGGGCCTTCGGATTCAAGCACGCCGCCGTTCTTCCGGATCACCCGCGCCGAGGCGAGGTTCGTCTTGTCGCAGGTGACCATCGCCCGCGTCATGCCCATCCGGCGGCACTCGGCCAGCGCCAGGTACAGCATCCGCGTCGCCCAGCCCTTGCCCCGCTCGCCGGGGCGCACGTCGTAGCCGATGTGCCCGCCCTCCTCGCGCAGCGAATCGGTCAGCTTGTGGCGGATGCGGCAGGAGGCGAGGATCCGCCCGCCGCGGAGGAGGAAATACTGGCTGTCGGGCACCTGGTCGGCCGGCAGGCTGCGTCCGGCGGCGCGGTCGCGCTGCTCGCGGAGGAAGCCGGCGAAGTCGCCGCGCACCTGCTGGCGCCGCCCCTGCCAGTAGTTCTCGCCCGCCCGGCGGAACTCCTCGATGTAGTCCACCAGCGCGCCGCGAGTGATCTCATCGGGGCCGACCAGCCTGACATCCTCTGGGGACATTGTTCGCGTTCGCTCCGCAATCGGGCGCCGCTCTCGCCCACCCTTCAGGCCCCCGCGGCGGCGCGGCGCTCCAGCTCCAGCATCCGCCGCTTGATCTCCACGCCGCCGGGGGCGCTGAACCCGCCCAGCCGCCCGTCGCCGTACGTCACGCGGTGGCAGGGGATGACAAGCGGGATGGGGTTTCGCCCCAGCGCCGCGGCCACGGCGCGGACGGCGTCGGGCCGGCCGATCCGCCGCGCCAGCTCGCCGTAGCTGACCGTCTGCCCGTAGGGCACCTGGCGGCAGGCGGCCAGCACGGCCGCGTGGAGCCCCCGCCCGCCGGGCATCTCGCAGGCGACGGGTGCGAACTCGACCGTCCGGCCGTTGAAATACGCCCGCGTCAGCCCGGCCAGTTGCGCGAAGGCCGCGTCGTCGCGCCGCGCGCCGCGGTGCTCCCAGGCCAGCAGGTCGGCCAGCTCGTCGAGGCGGTAGTGCGGCAGGACGAACCGGCGCAGGCCGCGTGGCGAGGCCACGGCGCCCACCGGCCCCCAGGCCGTCGACCAGACGGAGTAGCAGTCATCGCTGGCGGACATGCCGACATGCTACGGGCGGCGCGGTCGGCGAATCAAGGCGGCGCGGCGGCGCTTACGCGCGGGCCTGGGCGGCGAGTTGGCGTTGGAACTCGGCGGCCTTGGTGCCGATCAACTCCAGGGCGTGTTTTCCTTCGGGCGTCTGGGCGAGGGCGACGAACTGGAAGCCCAGGTGCGCCTCGCCGTTGGCTCGCTGGATGTGGCGGAACTGGGCCTCGGCGTAGACGGTCTCCTCGCCGGCGCCGAAGCTGATGCGGACGCCGACGGAATCGCCGGGCTCCATGTCCTTGGGGGCCGCGCCGCCCAACGAAAGCTGGAAGCCGCCGGCGCTGATGTTCAGCACGCGCCCCGTCCAGACGGGGTTTTCGGGCGTCGTGCCGGCGGGTTCGGCCTCCAGGCCTCCCAGCCAGAACGACGCCCGCACGACGCGCTGCGGCGGCACGTCGGCGCGCACGAACGCCCGCCGCTGCATCCGGTGCATCCGCGCCGGGCTGCACAACTTCAGCTCCGCGTCTGCCTTGCCGCCGGAGCCGACTTCCATGCCCGCCACGGTGGCCGTGAAGATGTGCTTGTGATGCTTCAGCTTGAACGCCACGCCGACCTTGTCGGCCGGGGCGAACGCCGGCCAGCTCGGCCCCCCGTCCTCGTCGGCGGTGGGAAGCTCCAGCCACAGGTGCCCGTCGCGCAGGGCAAGGATGCGGCTGTGGAAGTTCGCCCACGCCCGACCGGCGCGGATGGTCAGCGTGGCGGGGGTCTGTCGTTCGACGGCGGCGGCGAGGGCCTCGTCGACCTGCCGGCCGGTCAGTTGTTGCAGGGTGGCCATGTGCCCGCGGTCCTCCGTTTCGTTCGGCGCGGCACCGAGGCGCGGGCGGCACCGAACGAAGGCGTCTCCTCGGCAGATTTCGGCGCGCCGAGAGGGGCACTTGAGCAAGGGCGCACCGCGGAGCGGATCAGACCGCGACGGGCTGGGGCTTCTGGCGGGCGCGGATCTTCTCGCGGATGAGCCGCAGGGCTCGCGCGTCGCCCTTGCGCGGCTCGTCGGGCTCGAGGAACTGGAAGCCCATCAGGGCCATCTCGTTGTCGCGCTGGCAGTGGCGGAGCTGGGCGTCGAGGAACGCGGCCTGGTCCTCCGAGCCGAACATCAGGTGGATGCCGACGATGTCGCCGACCTCGAGGTACTTGGCGGCCTCGAAGCTGGCGCGGACGTGCAGGCCGCCGCCGGAGAGGTTCATCACGCGCCCCGACCAGACGGGCGCCTCGACGTTGACCTCGGACTCCTGCGGCCGGGCGTCGCGCCCGCCCAGCCAGAACGACGCCCGCGTCACCTCGTCGTGCGACACGTCGTGCCGGGCGTGCAGCCGACGCTCCACGCGGTGCATCGCCGCCGGGGCCGTCAGCTTCAGCGCCGTGCAGGTCGTCGCCGGCCCGAGGTTGTACGTCTCGCTGCCCACCACCTCGCCGCTGAAGACGTACTTGCGGTGCCACAGCGAGAAGGTCACGCCCACCTGCGTGCCGATGCGGAACTAATACGGCGTGGGCAGGTGGTCGGTCTTGGGCATCTCCACCCACAGGAAGTTCCTGAACTCCGCGATGGCGTAGCTGCGGAACGTCACCCACCGGCTCTGGTAGCGCACCGTCAGCGCCACGCAGAGGTTGCCGTCGGCCAAGTCCTCAACCGCCTTCCGCAGTTCTTCCGCCGTCAGTTCCTGCAGAAACGCCATGCCGTTGCCCCTGGCCCGCACCGCCGGCGCCCTCGTGCCCGATGGTCTCTTCGTCCAGTCCGCCCCGCGCCTTGAGCGAAACGGCACTCATTTGGCCTGCGGCGGCGGGCCGTCCCCCGCGACGCCCGCCCGCGGCCCGGCGTCCGGCTCCACGCCCATCTCGCGGCGTATCTGCTGCAGGTGCGGCCGGGCGCCCGTCACCGCCACCACCGCGCCGGGAATCCCCCACAGCACCGGCACCAGCCGCGCCAGCATCGCCAGCACCAGGATCGTGCTCGGCGTGCACGTGGGGCTGCGGAAGTAGTCCACGAAGAGCGTCTCGACCAGCCCCACCCCGCCGGGGGTCACCGGCACCGCCCCGATGGTGTAGATCAGCGGCCCGTACAGGTAGTAGTTGTACCACGCCGTCGGCACCGACAGCGCCATGCCGACCACCGCGATGAAACCCACGAACGCCACGTGAGAGGCGAACGTCATCGGCACCGCCCAGGCCACCGCGCCGAGCCGCCGGCGGTAGACGGCGGCGGCCTCCACGGCCGACTCCAGGTGGCGCCAGCCCGGCAGGCGCCGCAGCAGCTTCTCGATCCCCAGCAGTTCCCGCAGGCGCCGGCTGAGCAGCAGCGCCGCCCCCAGGCACGTCACCGGCAGCAGCACCGCCACCGTCACCGCGGCGCTGCGGACCTTCTCGAACCGCTCCAGCCCCCCCGCCAGCACCACCGCCAGCATCGCCGTCGCCATCAGCGCCAGCCCGGCCATGCCCACCCCGCGGTCGACCAGCACGCTGAGCAGGACGGCCGCCTTGCGCGGCGTGTGCTTGGCGCCGTAGTAGGCCTTCACCAGGTCGCCGCCCACCGTGCCCGGCACCACGGCGTTGAAGAACTGCCCGAGGAACGTCAGCCGCACCGCCTCCCAGCCGCTGATGTGGATGTCCTGTATCCGCAGCAGCCACCACCACCGCCCCGCGCAGATCAGCAGGCTGACGCCGAAGCCCAGCGAGCCCAGCACGGCCAGCGGGACGTTGATCCGCACGAGGCTGGCGAGGAACCCCTCGCGGACGACGCCGCCGCCCGGCACGGGCCGGAACGCCGCGGCCGGGCGCCACTGCTCCGGCCCGCCCAGCCGCCCCGAGCGCACCAGCAGCATCTCCGCCGCGCCGCGCCGCTCCTGCCGCAGGACCGTCCACGTCCCGCCGGTGGCGGCGTCCTCGGCATAGCTGCGCCAGTGGACGCGGCTGAAGACCCAGCCCAGCAGCGCAACGGCGATGGTGCTCTTGACGAGGATGATGGCGCTCTTGCGGGCCCTGGGGCTCATGCAGCCGTGGTCCTTGGTGCGCGATTATATCGGCCATAGGCGCGGCGGCAAGGGACGGACTGCGGCGGGAGCGGTGCCTGCGCCGTGCGGGCGCGCGAGGCTCGAGACAAATTTTCTGTCAGACACCATGGCGTGGCTGCCGGCGGTCTGTTAGGATCGGTCTGTCAGCGGTCTCATACACGTTATCGGAGTCATCCACCGCGGACATGGCAGGCACGCAATCACTTGAACTGCCCGGGTATGCCGTGCTGCAGTACCTGGGCAGCGGGGCGAGGAGTACCATCTGGCAGGTGCGCGACCAGCAGACGGGGGAAGTCTATGCGCTCAAGCGGACCGTTCGTCGCCACGCCTCCGACGGGCGGTTCCTCGAGCAGGCGATCAACGAATACGAGATCGGCTCGCTGCTGCGCCACCCGAACGTCCGCCGCATCTTCGACATCCGCCGCGTCAGCCGCTGGCTGCGACTGCACGAAGTCCACCTCCTGATGGAGATGTGCGACGGGCTGACGGTCCAGGCCGACCGCCCCCGAGACCTTGCCGCCGTGGTGCGGGTCTTCACCGACGTCGCCTCGGGGCTGAGCCACCTCCACGAGCGGAACATCGTCCACTGCGACACGAAGCCCAACAACATCGTCGTCGCCGGCGACGGCAGCGTCAAACTCATCGACTTCGGGCAAAGCTGCTACGCCGGCACCGTCAAGAGCCGCATCCAGGGCACCCCCGATTTCATCGCCCCCGAGCAGGTCTACCGCCGGCCCGTCACCGCCCGCACCGACGTCTACAACTTCGGCGCCTCGCTCTACTGGACCCTCACCGGCCGGCCCATCCCCACCGTCCTGCCCAAGGACGGACTGCTCACGCTCAACGACGGCCAGCGCGTCCTGCCCGTCGAGCAGCTCAACCCCGACGTGCCCGCCTCGCTGTCCAAGCTGGTCGGCGAATGCATCCAGCTCCACCCCCCCCACCGTCCCGGCAGCATGGGCGAGATCGGCTCGCGGCTGATGCTCATCGGCCGACAGCTCGAACAGGCCCGCCCGCCCGGGACATAGGAGCCCCCGCGTGCCCAGCCCCCCGGCGG
>Ga0172364_10001356_pt1 | contig 18778 bp, 16 predicted proteins | sample LakKivSesite10cm_FD_114545 | JGI IMG/M metagenome (GOLD analysis project Ga0172364, IMG submission 114545) | Sediment microbial communities from Lake Kivu, Rwanda - Sediment site 10cm | ecosystem: Environmental > Aquatic > Freshwater > Lake > Sediment | place: Rwanda: Western Province, Lake... | reverse complement strand
GTGTCAGCAGCTCCCACCGATACCCTTCGACCTCGGAACTCTACAGGCTGAGGCCTACCGTTGCTTCGGCTACACTCCAATGCGCACGCAGCAGATAGCCCAGCAGCTCTACGATGCTGCGTACATAAGTTATCCAAGAACTTCCAACCAAAAATTCCCGCCGACAATCGACTTGGCCGCGATACTCAAACACTTGCGTGGCATCTCTACGTACAAGAAGTTGGTCGACACACTTTTGGAGCAGCCCGTGTTGGCACCGACCGGGGGAACGAAAACGGATCCTGCGCATCCACCGATCCACCCAACTGGAGAAAAGCCAAAGAGATTAATCGGGACTCAACAGAGGCTTTACGATTTGATCGTCAGGAGATTTCTCTCGATATTCGGCAGACCCGCGGTGAAAGAGAGCATCAAAGTGGAGCTTGATGTTAATGGTCAGCGGTTTTACTTGAGGGGTCACAACATCCTCGAAGAAGGCTGGCTGGAATACTATGCCCCCTACATTTATCGGGACGAGGTGGTTTTGCCCAAGTTGTCAAAGGGCCAAGAGCTTGTGCCGAAAGAGTTATGCTTTGAGGAAAAGGAGACGCAACCCCCGCCCCGCTACAACCCAGCATCGATTGTGAAAGTTATGGAGGGAAAAAATCTTGGAACAAAATCTACCCGCGCGCCTATCCTGCAGACGCTTTACGAGCGAAGTTACATTTTTGGCAACCAGATAGTCGTGACCGACATCGGCATGGAAGTTGTCGATTCGCTCTCGAAGCATTGCCCTGAGATAGCCAGCGAGGAGTTGACGGCGCACTTCGAAAGCGAGATGGAAAAGATTCAGGAGGGCAAGACAAGTAAAGATGATGTGATCGCGGAGGCTAGGGAAAAGCTGGATGAGATGTTGGGGAAGTTCAAGGAGAAGCAAGAGGATATAGGCAAGGACCTCGGCGATGCCTATGCGGAGACGAAACGTAAACAGAGGGTTCTCGGCACTTGCGCAAGGTGCGGTGGGGAGCTGAGGGTCATCGTTTCGCGCGCGACACACAAGCGCTTCGCCGGATGTTCTAACTACCCAAATTGTAAAAATGCTTTTCCACTCCCGCAGGCCGGCTTCATCGTCTCTTTGGACAAAAAATGCGAGCACTGTGGAGCGCCCATGATCCAAGTAAATCGCGCTGGGATGCGCCCGTACCGCATGTGCTTGGAGCCGAAGTGCGAGAGCAAGGAGAAGTGGAGAAATAGAAGTATCGAAGTTACTAGAAGCAAAATAGCATGAACCGCTAACGTTTTACTAAATCGATACAAATTGCTATTTATGAATAGACTTCGTTTGTGCACAAGCTCGCAGACACCTTTGGTAAGGTTTAACTTGAGCTATGAAGATCTCGTCCGAAAATACCGAGCTCTTGACCAACCAGTTGATCTCTCTCGCCTTGTGGAAGGCGAGGATTATGAGTTCACTGCTGGTGGCGTTACGAGAATGGTTTTCCCATTATTAAAGCGGATGCTTCACGAAGGCATCCTAGCGGACCCACACTGGATTTCACTCAATCCTATAGGCCCAGAAAAAGTTGCTGTGGCTGGCATAACTTTGAACCACGTGCAGCTGGAGAGAAGCCGGGTAAAAGGATACGGATACGCAAAGGAGACGATGTGGAAGGCTCTGCACGGTATCCAAAAAGAGACAGAGTTTGTAGACTCGCTTCTCTGGCAGGACGAGTTTGTCGATTATACGTACTACAACAGGCTGTGCAGTGAGCTGGCTATGCAACTGGATAGGAAAAACGATTTTGACCTGTTTTACGTCAATGACTTCCAACAATTGCCTATGGCGCACATGCTACACACTCTCAAGCCCAAGATTTTTAGGTGGCATATCCCGTTCGACGAATCTTTGATTCCTGAAATGTGGAGGCAGTCGCTGGCGTCTTATTTCAACGCATATGATGTTGTGATAATGAGTTGCAAAAGATACTTGAAGTCGCTCAAAAGATTGGGGTACAAAGGAAAAACCCATCACGTCTATCCTTACATTGAGCAGGACATTTACAAAAAGCCAAGTCATGGAGAAGTTGAAGAGTTCAATTCCAAATTCGGAATACGAGAAGATGATCGAGTTGTTTTAGTTGTTGCAAGACTCGACCCGATGAAGGGACAGGACAGGGCGATAAAGGGATTCGCCAAGGTTGTAAAAAATTTTCCAGATGCGAGACTCGTGGTGGCTGGAAACGGGAGTTTTTCAAGCTCGAAACGAGGAATTGGGTTGTCCAAAGCAGAAAGGTGGTTAGCTAAACTGCGCGAGCTGGTCAAAACGCTTGGAGTGGAAGACCGCGTCATCTTCACAGGCCACTTAACTCACAAAGAACTGCAGGCCGCTTATGAAAGATGCGAAGTGACGATCCTGCCATCAATTCTTGAAGGGTTTGGTTTGGTCGTTATTGAAAGCTGGTTGTACAAGAAGCCGGCGATCGTCAGTTCGATGGCAGGCGTGGCGGAGCTCGTAAGACACGAAGACAATGGACTTTTGTTCAACCCAGATGACCCGAACGATTTAGCGAAAAAACTCTCCACCGTGTTATCAGATCAGAGTTTGGCATCTGCGCTGGGTGAGAACGGCTTTAAGACATCAAGGCAGTGTTTTATTGAGCGAGGTATGAAAGCGGAGGCGCAAGTGATGTTAGATTTGGTTGATCGCTCGGTGAGCCGACAAAAGGTGTTCAGATGATTCCGTATGATGTTTTATACAAAATTGCGATTTTCGCAGTAATTGTAGTCGTAACGGCTGTACTTGCAAAAATCTTTAGTCTCCTCATAAAAGGAATGTTTAGGACTTGGGCGCCTGTGGTAAGAGCGCATGCGCAAAGGTTGGTTTCGATTAGTATTTGGATCCTTGGCTTGATTCTTGCGATTGAACAGCTTGGCCTGAGAACCGATCTATTTCTGTTGATACTGGGGTTGCTGGGGATAGGCGCGTTGCTGGCGGTAAAAGATACATTGGAAAATATCGGCGCCAAGTATTTTTCTGATGTCTACGTGCCCTTCAAGGTTGGCGACATAATCAAGGTGGGAAATAGCTCCGGCAAGGTCATTGAAATTAATCCGATAACGACAATCCTCTTGACAGATGGTAAAAAACTGATCTCCGTTCCAAACTCAGTTTTCGTCAAAGAGAAGGTGGTCAACATGACGCCGCACGTTTGGAAAGAAATATTGGTTCCGATAACAATCAGCAGCGACATCGACCTGCCACGGTTCGAAAGCGAGGTCTTGAAAGCTTGCAACAAGATGAGATACTATTTAGACGACAGATTCCCCCCGGCCATGACAGTTAAAGGAAGAGGGAAAAAGTATGTAGATTTGATTTTGGCCTTGATGGTGAAGGTACCTTCCAAGAAGAATGAAATCATAATCAATGTAAATCAAAAAATTTCCGAGATAGAAGACAAAATGATGCGTGGCAAAAGAAAACGTGGAAAAAAATAACGCGGAAGCAGCGATGGTAAAAATGGAACCGCTCCTCAGCCAGTTAGAGTATAAATGTTTGGGAAGAGGGGCGGCATTGCTTTTTGATTACGATGGAACTCTTACTCCAATAGTCAAAAGCCCCGAGCTTGCGGTCCTGTCCCAAGATATGAGAGGTTTGCTAAAGCGATTAACCAAGCGATACCCGGTTGCCATAATTACTGGAAGATCTCTCGCTGATATTAAAAAACTGGTTGGGTTGAAAAAGATATACTATGCGGGAAACCACGGGTTTGAGATAAGTGGTCCGAAAATACAATTGATGTCCCCACAGGCAGAACATGTTTACCCGACCATATCTAAACTTTGTACCGAGCTGAAGAATGGACTAGGACATATCCATGGCGTATTCGTCGAAGACAAGGGGCTGACAGCAAGCGTTCATTATCGACGGGTCGCACAGAAAGAACTTCACGATTTGAAAAATATTTTTTGGAAAATGGCCAAGCCCCACGTAAATTCTGCCAAGATCAAGGTCACTCGTGGCAAGAAAGTTTTTGAAATAAGACCTAACATAAAATGGAATAAGGGAAAAGCTATTATTTGGATAATTGATGTAATCGATCCAAAAAAAGAGCTTACACCAATCTATCTGGGAGACGACCGAACAGACGAGGACGGATTTCTAGCATTAAAAGACAGGGGTTTGACTGTTTTGGTATCAGAAAGACGAAGGAAATCTAACGCGAAATTCCTCCTAAAAAACGTGGCCGAGGTAAAAATATTTTTGAAGAAACTAATTGATGGAGTGAACCATGCATACACTCGAACTCCAAGATCGAATGCTGTTGAGTAAGAAAATTATGAGGGAATAAGAATGAAGTTGAAAATCGCAGTCATATCAGACCCGCACCTCGGGGCGAAGTGGGGCACGGAGCGGGAGCAGGACTCGTTCGACCAGATGAAAGAGGCCGTCGAGAAAGCGCTTCAGCTTGGGGTGCAGATGATTTTGATTCCAGGCGATATTTTTGACACCCGCATCCCACGTCAAGAAGTTTGGGCGCGGGCGATGCGCATCTTGGCTTTGCCCCACGCACAGGAGCAGAGCAAGGTCGAGTTGGAGAAGACGATCGACAAGAATATGCAAGATATTTCCCCCGTTTCGCTGAGGGGGGTGCCCGTCGTAGCGTTGCACGGAAATCACGAGCGGCGGATAAGGGGCCTCATCAATCCAGTCGAAGCTCTGGAGGCGGCTGGTCTCCTCATCTATCTTCACCACAACGTCGCGATATTCAAAACACCCGTCGGCAAACTCGCTATCCATGGTATGGGTAACGTGCCCGAGCGAAATGCGAAGGACGCTCTTAGCATATGGAACCCGAAGCCCGTGAAGGGTGCGATGAACATTCTGATGCTTCATCAGGCGGTTGGGCAGTACGTCTATTCGGGGGAAGAGTACCCAAGCTTGGACCTGGCCGACCTGCCTCGTGGCTTCGACGTATATGTCGACGGGCACATGCACTACCACGCCGAGGCGAGAGCGCATGGCAGGCCCCTGCTCTTTCCTGGAAGCACAATACGCACGCAACTTTTGGAGATCGAGGCGCAGGTGCCAAAGGGATTTTACATTCTTGACATTGGGGAGGAGGTGAACTACAAGTTCGTCGAGCTCAAGAACGTGCGAGATTTTCACTACGCGGAGCTGAAATTTGACGATGCAACTATCTCTCAGCTTGAAGCGGCTGTCAGGACGAAGATACAGAAATTTTTGGATGATCCGAGAAAAAATAAGGAGAAGCTCCCGCTGGTCAGGCTTAGACTTCTCGGGACGCTTGCGAAAGATTCATCGCGTAGCGATTTCGATGAGAACGCGATAGCAGATGAATTTTCTGACAGGGCGCTCGTCTCCATAGGCAAGGATGAGTTGGTCTCCCCAGGGTTCGAAGAAAAAATAAAATTCTTGCGGGAACTGCGTGAGCGTCGGCTGCCCGTGGAAGACATGGCGATGCAGTTGCTCGAAGAAAATTTGCGCGAGTCGAGACAGGTGCAGACGTTCGACGTTCGAGAGCTGTACCAACTCCTGATGGAGGATCGCGTCGTGGAGGCGTGCGATAGGGTGCTGAGCATCGTGAACGGGCTCGTCGACGCGGAGATGAAGAGGGAAAGGCGATGATAACAAAAGTCAGGCTCCGCAACTGGAAGTCGCATAAGGACACAGAACTTCAGTTCGGCGACGGAACAAATGTCCTCGTCGGGATAATGGGCTCGGGGAAGACCGGCGTCATGGATGCGATCGCCTACGCTCTCTTCGGAACCTTACCCGCCGTCCGCGGTCGAGTGATAAGGCTGGAGCAGATGATAATGGACCGCCCGAAGCAGATGGACTCGGCAGAAGTCGAGGTACAATTCATCGCACCGGATGGAAATGAGTACATCGTGAAGCGCGTGATCGAGCGCGGCAGCGGCACGACCCTGTCTGAGCTCAGGAGGGCGAGCGGTGAGCTGATTGAGAGCCCAAGCTCGACCCGCGTCACTGAGACGATAGAGGAGATGCTCAAGATGGACGCCGAGCTCTTTGAGCGGGCCGTCTACTCGGAGCAGAATCGTCTTGATTATTTTTTGGTCTTGGGGCGGGGCAGGCGCATGGAGAGCATCGACGAACTCCTCGGCATCGACAAGCTCGAGCGGGCTCGGAAGAACATGGGCACGCTGATCAACAACATTCGCGAGCGCATCGATGAGAAGATGGATGAAAAATCTCAGCTCGAGCGGGACACAACCCTCGCGATCCTCCCGACGCTCGAGCAAGATCTGAAGGACTTGGAACTCGAGAGGCAGGGCATACGGGTGAAGCTGCAGCAGCTCCAGCCGAAGCTCAGCGAAGTTCAAATCCAGATGAACCAGATGCGTGAGGTGGAGCTGAAGGTGACGCAGCTCGAAAAATCTCTCCGCGAGCTCGGCGGGACGGTCAACGAGCTCAAGCGCAGGCTCGAGCAGACGAGAGAAAAGCTCAGGGATGCCGCGAACATCGAGTTTAGCGAGATCCAAAAACAGGTCGTGGAACTTCAGGATAAATATGCGAAGGCGCGTGGCGTCGCAGACGAGCTCGGCATAATGTGCACGAAGCGTTCGTCGCGGGTGGGCGAGATCAGGACGAAGATGGAGATGGTGCGTTCCCGCATAGTTGAGATAGAAAAAGACATCGAGCGAAAATGCGCGGCGCGATCTGAATTAGATAAGATGAAGCTGGAGGATGTCGTCGAGCTTGTGGAGAAATTGCAGCTGAACATCAAGGGAACGAGCGATGAGGTCGCAGCCTGTCGCACTAGGTTGCAAGATATAGAGCAAAGTTTGGAGGAATTGGTCGAGGCTGGTTCTGTCTGCCCTGTGTGCGAGAGCCCGCTGTCGGACGAGAAGAAACAGCAACTGCTCCAGCAGCGCCAGGAGCAGAGGACAGCATATACCGAACGCGCCGCTGAGCTAGAGAAGAACTTGAAAAAATTAGATGCGGAACTCGAAGAAAAACTTCAAACCCAGCGACGCCTCGAACTTCTTGCGAAAGAAGCGGAAGATCTTCCATTGCTTGAGGAAAAAAATTTTCAGCTGATACAGAGCATCCAAGCGAGCGAAGGCGAACTCGTGAGCGCGCAAGCCGATCTGGAGAAAGTCAACTCAGATTTCGAAAGCGCTCGCAGGGGGGCCGATCGCGTCAACGAGCAGCTTACGGCTGCGAAGCAAACCCTACAAATGCGGCTGGAATTCGAGCAATCGGAAAAAGAACTCAAGCAGAAACAGGTCGAGAGCCTGCGCGTTCAACAGGAGCTTTGGAAGGTCAAGCGAGGCTACGATGAAGTGAAGGCAAAGGCGCTGGCGAACGAGTTCGTCGAGCTGAGCAGGGCGCAGGAGCGATTGAAGACGGAGTTCGCGGCGAAGGAGCAGCTCATGGGTGTGAAGCAGCAGCTCGTCAAGAGCATCAGGGAGAAGAGGGAGGCGCTCGCGCGCAGCGGCGTGGAGATAGGGCATCTGCAGCAGGCCGTTCAATCGCTTCAAGTCATCCAAAATGCCCTGGCGCAGACGCAGACGACAATGCGCAAAGATTTCGTGGAAGCGGTGAACGTGGCGATGAATGAATTCTGGCGGGAGATCTACCCCTACGGAGATTTTACTGGCATAAGGCTCGCGGTCGAGGATGATTACGTCCTGCAGCTGCGCAGCCGAACGGGCGGCTGGGTGGCCGTAGAGGGACTGACGAGCGGAGGCGAGAGGACATGTGCTTGCCTTACGCTTCGGATAGCGTTCGCCATCGTCCTCGCGCCAGCATTGAACTGGCTCGTGCTCGATGAGCCGACGCACAACCTCGACTCCGAGGGGATTCAAGAGCTGGCTGTCGCGCTTCGTGAGAGGATACCGGAGATAGTGGGGCAGGTGCTGCTGATCACGCACGAGGAAAGGCTCGAGGCGGCGGTGAGCGGCTACCTCTACCGCTTCGTCCGCAACAAGGAGCTGGACGAGCCGACTAGGGTCGAGCAGGTCACTGCGCCAGAGGCTTCGAGGAGGAAACCGTAGTTAGTAGTCTCATTACTAACTACTGAAAAGTGACCCGATGGTCGCGTTCAAGCAGCTCGCTGGCGTCATCTTTGCTGTGATATTTTTGTCGATAGTCGGGGCGATCTACCTCGGCTACAGCAGGAGCAGTGCCAAGTCCGAGTTCGAGCGCAAAGCGCAGGACCTAGCGGGACAAATAGATGTCTTGGCGAGCAAAGACGTTGGTACGAAGGAGCAATTTGAAATAAATGTACCCTCTGACTGTGAGCTACGATTCGAGGATAACTCAATTGTGGTCTTCGTCGATGGTCGTAATACTGAAAATCACAATATTGGGGTGAACGTTTTCGGCTCAACGATTACCGGCAGGAAGGTGATGCTGACGCTCGAGCGGGTGGAAAATGGGGTGATGGTCAGTGGATGACGCCGAGCATATGCCTTTCTACATATTGTTTGGAGTTATCGTGGCGGCAATGTTGGCAGGCATCTTCATCGTGCAGTATAACCGACAGCTGGAAGCCAGAGTCGATGAGCAGGCGCAGGCACTAGCGAATGATCTAGCGAGGATTTCTTTCGCAGCATTCTCGCGCGAACAGCCCAGCTTTTTACTTCCGCAAACTCTCGGTGGCAGCGATTACGAGCTGAGCGTGGATGAAAACACATTCATCGTGCACATCAAAGCCGGCAGGCAGTCGGGCATGAGCTACTACTCCACGGCGAACGTTTCGTTGATTGAGAATAATTTCAATCCTGTGCCCAGGAGTAGCGTCTACTTCAAGCGGAGCGGCAATGTGGTGATTGTTAGTTCTTCACCAATAACGGCGCCACCGGAGAACTTCTTGCCACCAGTCACGGTAACGCCTCCTGAGTTTTACTACTTTGCGAAAGAAAATGTGAAGGCCGCGGCCGCGATAACGGCGGCGTACTTCGCGTTTGAAAACTACCAGCGGGCCGATGCAACTGGATACAAATTTGAAGGCGACAACGTGCTTGTACAGATCAGCTCCAGTGGAGAGAACTTCTACTTCAAGGTGTGCGGAGACGAGAATCAGGATAACGTAGGAATTGTGGATAACTCGTGGATCGTCGAAAATCTAATACCAATAGATAACATTGCATCCTCAACTACCTGTCCGTCCGTCGAAAACGCATACGATAATGGCTGGCTCTACTCACCTGCGGAGGCGCTGGACTACCTGCGCTCGAAGACTTGGCGGAGGGTGAGCGATAACCTCCTTGTTGTCGTGCCCGCAGGTGCAATGATAAGAGCAGCGGCCGCGACGACGAATGTTTCGACTTACATAACTTGGCGAGTTGAATGGCAGGCAGATGTTCATTATGTGCTTCACTACCGGGCGATGCCTTGGTGGGCGCAGGAGAACTCGCCTGGCTTCGTGTTTCAGTCGAAGCTGCCGCTTGAGGCGCTCGCCTGAAGTTTTGAATTGTTTCACTCACCCTTTCTCATCAAGAACATCGCGTGGTCTTTTTCATACGGCTCGAGCACCTTCGCATCCAAAATTTCGAACTCTCGCTCGAGCTTCTCCATTTCATTGCGGAAGATCTCGCGCGGCTCCTTCGTCACGTCTATGCTGCGGGCCTTTAGCGCTAGCATCGCGTGCCCTCCCTCACAAAGGAAAGCCTTGGCGTTCGCGAACAGTATCTCGCTCTGCTCTGGCTGCGCCACATCCTGGTAGATGACGTCCACCTTGCCGACGAGCGAGCAGTACCTACTCGGCTTCGTCGCGTCAGCCAGCATGGGCACCATGTTGGGCCTGTGGTTGCACACGAGGAGGAGGTCGCGCAGGGGCCGCGATGATACCTCTACGCAGTAGACCGCGCCATCCTGACCGACTATGTCAGCCACGTGCGAAGCGGTGGTTCCACTCGCCGCGCCCAGGTAGAGAACCTTCGAGCCAACGGTGATAGGTACGCCTTTGATGCTCCTGGTGATCGCCGCCGCCAACTTGCTCCGGTAGGGGTCCCAGAGCCTGTACTCTACGCCTTCGCTCTCGATGAGCTTCTCCCCGTAGACTTGAGTGCCGGGTGCGGAGTTGACAGTTGCCAGCTTCTGCGTCCCGTCGTCGAACTCCACCCAGTACACACCCTCGAAGCGTTCGTGCTCGATGACTTTCATCTCTCCTCCCTCGGCTTCTCGGACTTTGTCTTTATATCTGCTATTCTAGCCCTGAGGTCGGCGGCCAGCTTTTCTCCGATGAACTCGCCCGACATGGCGTCGACCCGGGCGGCTATCGAGAGCTTCCCTGCGAGGGCACGGGCGACCTTGCCGCGCTGCCATTTTGGAACGCCTCTGATATCTGGATACTGGTAGATGACCCCGTGCTTTGGAGGCCTCGCTCGGGCACGTAGTGCCCTGAACAGTGCCTTCTCGGCGCCTAGGATTTGGAGTGTGCTCGCCGGCATGCGCGAGAGGTTCGTGAGCCCGCCGGCGAGGGAGATGAGCCGAGCGCCGATTGAACTCCCGACGACCGCGCGGATGTTGGGCGCCACCTGCGCCATCAGCCCGTCGATGTATTCGGATATTTTTTCGCGCGCTTCGAACAGCGAGAAAATTTCTTTAGCGGCGCCCTGAATCGCGTCGATGTCGAGCTGGTCGAACGAGGCGCCGATGGAGCTTCGAGTAGCAGCGGCAATTTTTTCCACGGATTCGTCGGGCAGCTCCACCGCGGCCTTTATCGCGGCGGGCGTGAAGTTCTCCCGCGACCCGAGCGTGAGGACGAGCTTCATATAATGCTGGTGCTCCGGCACGAGGCGATCCAGCTCAGGAAAATGGATCGAGTACCACTCGCGCACGCGCCCGCAAATGATGTTCGCGGTCTTGTCTATCTCGTCGAGCATGTTTATCGCTTGGATGATGAGCTTGTCGCGCTGCGCCGCTTCCATGCGAAGGCTATCGCGGGTGAGCAGAGAGTTGACATCGTGGACAAATTTTTCAACGTTTTCAACACCTGCATCGGCAGCGATTTTTTCGAGATTGCTCCTCAAGACTTCTCCAGCCTTGTTTGGCATGGCGACCTCGAACTTGGCGTGTTTGAACTCCTTGCGCAGCTGTGTCGCCAGCTCCTCTGATTCGACGATGAACTCATTCGACTTCTTCCGCATCAGCTTCGCGATGAGCGCGCTGTGCTCCTCTGTCGGCACCCCCATTTGAACGCTCGCGAGCCTGCCCGCGACCTGTGCAGCGTCGCGTGGAAATTGCATGGAATCGAGCATCTCGCCTGAATCGTCGAACGCGAAAACGCCGAGGACGCACTCGGCCAAGTGAACAGGCACATGACTCACCCAAATTAATATTGTCGGCTGGCTTAAAGAGAGCTTCGAAGATTTAATATCAGCAATCACGGTAGCGCATAGGCAGGGATGTTAGGGCCGCGCTTGAGCGAAGAGCCAAATATGTACGTCAGCCCAAAAACATAAGTTAGCGAAAGCAAAAGTGATTACGCTGGTGAGTCCATGGATAGAAAAACACTCGCAAAAATTGTTGTTTTCTGGCTTATCCCCTTGATTTTCAGTTTCATCTATATCGCTTCCGAGGCTTTGGTCGGTGGGAGGGGCTTTCATTTGGGTTTCGTGAGCAGGACTGTCTACCTTTCGCTCGCTAGTTCGGTAATTTGGGTGCCCGCAGGATATATTTTCACAATAGTATTCGGTGGGCTTGCGGTTGAATTTCTTCTTAAACTCTTCGCTCATGAAAAATTACTCAAGCGAACCTTGGTGGCTCCAACAGAGAAGGAACTGAAGAAATTATCTGCTGAGCGGAGGCGAGTCGAAGTGAGCGCTAAGACGATATCAAAAATATTTGGTTTGGTTTTCGCCGTGAATTTCATCTACGTGCTCTTTCTATTGAGCAGAGGGTGGATCACCGAGTCAGCCAGCCCTTATACCGTATTTATCCGAGTTGAGATCCTCGCCGGAATGTTGTTCCTCCCTTTATTAACCCTGATTCTCCCCATCTTAGTCGGTAATGTCAGAGTTAGACAAGTTGATAACAGTCCCATAGGCTCCTACTGGTTGTCACTTATCATCGGCATCGCGGGCGGAATCGGTATCTTCGCGTTTCTGCTGCAGGGGAGTACATTGGTCTCCATCATCCCGCCGGCATTTCTCTTCGCAGTTTGTTCGTGGTATGCCGCGCTTGGGGTCATGCTCGCGCTTCCAACTGCACAGAGGATGTTTATAACACGATTATTGCGGATGCGGAGGCACAAGGGAGTCATCTTCGGAAAAATCTGGGCTGGCACTTCTAAGGCGAAGGCAAGGGAAGTTTAGGGTACGACATTTTCTGCACGGCTTACCCCTCATTCAGCACAGCAGCCAAGGGTTGCCAACTCTAACTTTCTGGAGGCCATTATCTTTACAAATTTGCACGAATCGCTCGGCATCTTCTCGCTTGGTGTACGGCATATCCTGCATGTAGTAGAGGGGGTGGAAGGCGAGGAGGGAATAGGGAATGGTTGGGTCGATGTCTGCGATGAATGAAGCGATTGCGCGGATCTCTTGGTCGTCTACGTATCCTGGTACGAGAAGGGTGCTCGCTCGGGCGAATGGAACCTCGGGACGCTCGTGGTGGCGCTCGCCGAGCCATTTGAAGTTCTCGTACGCTGCGCGGTGCTCGATTCCCGAGAGGGCATACAAGATTTCCGACGACCAACATTTTAGGTCCGCTTTGATTCCGCCGCCGCTCTCCATCGATAGCTCACCGAACTTTTTGAGATCGTTCAGGTTCATGCTGAGGTTTGTTTCGAGGCAGACGCGGAGCAGTCGCTTCTCTTTCTCTGCCGCTTCTCGCATTAGCCCGGCCGATTTTATCACGAACGGCATCTGGCTCGCCGGGTCGCCGCCGAAGTAGCACGCGCATCCGACGCTCTCGTCCGCCTTTTCAGCCAATTGGGAGGCGCTCATCGTTGGCTTCTCGCTCACTGTGAGTTCGCGAAAGCCGTAGTTCTGGCAGAAGAGGCAGCTGTACGTGCAGCTTCCCATGAATATCGAAAGGTTGCTCCAGCCGATGTCGCCGCGGGGGGTTCGGCACCACTTTGGGTAGCCTGCGCCGCTCGAGCCAGCGCAGAAGTCGGCCGGCACGCAATTCGTGGGCAGGAGGTCGTAGTACCAGCTCAGGAGGCCTCGCTCGGGAGTGCCAAAGCGTCGAACGAGTTCACCGTCGACGTTCTCGACCACTCCGCAGAAACCCTTGTCGCCCTCCGGGATCCAGCAGTCGTTGCCGCATGCACTGCAGCGCACGCCCTTGGGATCTTTTGGTGCTTTCGCTGGCAGGCCATAACTTTCCCTGATCTCCGAATGCGCGGACTCGATAAATGGCCGCGCCTCATTGAAACGATCGCGCACGCAGGCGGCGCAGACTTTGAGCGTGGCTGAAATGTCTTCTGCTTCCCTACCGCAGACCTCGCATTTTGTTTTTGTGCTATCATAGGACCTGAAACGTAGCATACCAATCATTTTTAATTACGGCAAAGCTATAATTGAAGTGAGTGGTGTTATGGAGATAACTGTCGGTTCGGAGCGCCTGAAGCGCGGGTTCGCCAAGATGCAGAAGGATGGTGTGCTCTCGGCGTTTGGGCTATAGCTTTTAGTTTTGAGCGAGCAGATTTTTAGCGATGGTCATAAGGGTAGCGGCTCTGTACAGTGGAGGAAAGGGAGCAAGTCCTTCCATAGAAAGAGAGAATCGCTGAATACTTTCGGTGACCTCTCTCTCCACGAAAACGGCTTAAAAACGACATTGCTTGCTTGAGGTGGGGATTCAACTTGCAATCGCGAGTTACTCTTTTGGATATTCTGGGCTATATCCCTCGGCAGCTACGGAATAAAAAACTCTCTATCCAGAGTAGCGAGGATAAGCTCATCATAAAGATTACCTGCAGGGGATATTCAAACATTTTGACAATCTTTAGGTTTTTACCGATGAACGAAGAAAATCTGATGGCGTTTGGTTTCGCTGAAGCAGAAATGGGCAGATCTCCGCAGGTATGTTATTTTGGTGTCGTTAATTCCGAAGTATATCCACTTCTTCTTTTCAAAAAGCTTGCTGAGAAGCACCTATCTGTTTCCCCTATGAACTGGAAAAGCTATGTCGTCTATTCTAGACCAAAAAGAGATTCTACTCGGGTCGAATGTAAAATAAAAGATTGGTGGTCTCAGAAACTAGATGTCAAATCTGAAAACATAATAGTAGACTGGCAAAAGAGCAGGCGTGAAGGAGTGCTTTTAGGATCCGCAAGATTATACGTGTACAGTAAAGATTTGAAAGAAATCTTTTTAGAGATTTTAAAAAGTTTAAAAACAGCCATAAAAAGTAATCCCGAGTTTGTGCTGTGGTATCTTAGGGGAAAAGAATTGGGCGATGGAACTGTAGTACTGCGCAAACGTGGTAGCATTCACAACTTCGGTATGACATCATCGAACTTGGATGAACTTGAAGCAGACAGAGAGCTTTATGAGTTAGTTGGGATTTCACTTTCTCGTCCAAAATTTAGGGTTATACGTGCCGGAAATGTAGAAAGCATTATCACGGCAATACAGGATGAGCATTTCAGCGGGAGTCTTGTTAGAAGGTTAAAACTTCTGAGCGGGTTTTTGGCAGCGTTAGAGGTTAGAACCGCATACAAGTATTTGAAAATTTTAGAAGTAACGCCATTGAGCATAAATGAGGTTACAAACAAGGCGAAAGTGGCGAGGCAAACAACTCATTATTTTTTGCAAAAGGCGATGAATCTAAAATGGGCAAGACGGGAATCTACTGGAGCGAAATTTATCTACTCCATAACTGAAAAGGGCTTGCAAATAATTGATTTAGTCGAAAAAGCCAAAAAGGAAAGAGTAAAAATTGATAACCTCTATAAGAGAAAACAAATAGAAGAAATACTGTATATGGGGAGGAAACACGATGGAAATAGTTTTCGGGTCTGAACGTCTAAAACGGGGATTCGCTAAAATGCAAAAGGGCGGAGTAATCTGTGATGTCACCACCGCGGAGCAGGCGATAATAGCTGAGGAGGCCGGTGCAGTGGCAGTCATGGCGTTGCAGGCCGTGCCAGCTGACATCAGGGCCGCGGGAGGCGTAGCTCGAATGGCCGACCCAGCAGTGGTCCAGCAGATAATGGATGCCGTCACGATTCCAGTCATGGCAAAGTGCAGGATAGGCCACTTCGCGGAGGCTCAAATCCTTGAGGCGCTGGACGTGGACATGATTGATGAGTCAGAGGTTTTGACGCCAGCTGACGAGGAGTTTCACGTCGACAAGCACAAGTTCAAGGTTCCCTTCGTCTGCGGTTCGCGAGACCTAGGCGAGGCGCTGCGCAGGATAAACGAGGGAGCCGCGATGATTCGAACGAAGGGCGAGGCGGGCACGGGCAACATCGTCGAGGCGGTTCGCCACATCAGGCTCACCAAGCGTCAGATAGCCGAGCTTTCGAAGGAAAATCTGGAGGATAAAGCGCAGGAGTACCGCGTGCCCGTGAAGCTCGTCGAAGAGGTAATGAAACTGCAGCGGTTGCCAGTTGTTTGGTTCTGTGCTGGCGGTATCGCGACGCCGGCCGATTCAGCTTTGGTCATGCAGCTCGGCGTCGACGGCGTCTTCGTCGGCTCGGGCATCTTCAAGTCCGCGGACCCGGCGAGGATGGCAAGGGCGATAGTCGAGGCGACGCGCTACTACGACGACCCGCAGGTAATGCTCGATGCGAGCAAGGGGCTGCCGCAGGCGATGCGCGGGATCGACATCAAGGCGCTAAAAGCTGAGGAAAGGATGCAGGTCAGGGGCATCTGACATTTTCCGAAAATTATTTAATTCCGCACGTTGATTATAATTTACACGGTCGGGTGCTTTTACCTTAAGCTACGCTTATGGTGCCCGGGTGGCGAGAGCTGCTCGGGCTTTTTATTTTAACAAGAAATGGCGGCATAGCCCATGCACCGTGGATGCACGGCATCCGCGCGCCGGGAGTTGCACTCGGACCTTCTCGATCTACGGTCGAGCGCTCTACTTTTAAGCTACGCGCGGTCGCTATACCGCCAGCTCAGAGTTGGTCGAGGGTGGTTTATAAAGAGAAAACAATCTGAAATATTCTACATCCACAGCATCTGCACCAATAGGTATGCAACCAAAACTGAAATTATGCTGACTGGAACGCTTATTTTCAGGTACTCCTTGAGCTTTATTTTATGGCCGCGTTTTTCGAGCATCCCGCAGGCGAAGACGTTGGCGGTAGCGCCAACTGGAGTGATATTTCCGCCGATCCCGGTGCCGATGATCATTCCATAGAGGAACGGGAACGCGCTCACCCCCATCGACGTTGCCAAGCTTGTGCAGACCGGAATCATCAGCACGGTGTACGGGACGTTGTCCATAAAGGAGGAGAAGGCAACAGAGATCCAAGTGATAATTGCCAAGGTTAAAACCGGGCTACTAAATCCAATCTTGAGCAAGGCACTTGAAAAATCCTGCAAAATCCCCACCGCTTGCACGGCACCTATGATGATAAAGATTCCGAAGATGAATGCGAAGGAATTCCAGTCAAATTCGATGATCATCTCTCTGAGGATTTTTCGTCCGAGCACGAGCGAAATTATACCTATTGCTAGACCAATCAAACCCGGCCTAACACCGAGATAGGAGTTGAAGGCCAAGGCAAGCACTCCACCGATGAAGAGAGCGCTAGGTGCATAGTCCATCTTTATTTTTTCTTCTTCGATAATGATTTTTTTATCCATTTTTCTGAAGTTCACATAATACAGTACAGCCAACCCAACAATCGCGGCGATAATGGAGATTATGCCTAAACCCAACCTTCCTTGGAACCAATAGAAATTCATGAAATTCATCCCGCTTTCTGATGCCAAGATCATGGCTGGCGGGTCGGCCACCATGCTGGCAGTTGTCACCATATTGGCGCTTATGGCGATCGGGATTATGTAATGAAAGAGGGAAGATTTGGTCTTCTTCGCAGCCTCTATCGCAATCGGGGCCATGATGAGGACGACGCCCACATTTTCCAAGAAACTGGAGAGAAAGGCAGTTATAGCGCAAAGAGAAAGCAGGGCCATACCCTCATTTTTTGTTCTGTGAAGGATGTGTTTGGCCAAATGTGCTGGAACTCCACTTTTTGCGAAGATAATAGAGAGCATCAAGAAACCCCAGTAAATACCCAGCACATCCCATCTGATGGAGTCGCAAGCCTGTTGGGTGGTCATCGTGCCGGAAGGTATTAGCAAGACCAGCAGGAGAAGGGCAGAAATGAGTGCCACGTATGCTATTCTGATTTTTCTTGAGATCACCAGCGCATAGCACGCTATAAAGATGGCGAGCGTTGCGATTTTGAACACAACTGGATCCACTTGTCCACCTCTCTAAAATGGTATTATGATATTAAAACAGGCGCCCGGTGTTCATGCTTAAATTTAATTAACGTTCGAATTGAATGTGCTAGTTGAGTGATGATTGTGAAGATCGGCATAATTGGTCTGCAAGGTGCCGTCGGCGAGCACATCGAGGCGGTCAAGCGAGCGATGCACAAGCTCGGCATCAAGGGCGAGGCGGTGTGGGTCGGCAGGCCCGAGCAGCTCGATGGAGTGGACGGCATCATAATCCCGGGGGGCGAGAGCACGACGATAGGCAAGCTGATGCTTACCACTGGCCTCTTTGAAAAAGTGAAGCGGATGGCCGCTGGTGGAACGCCGATATTGGGCACGTGCGCCGGGTTGATAACCCTCGCGAAGCGCGGCGACGAGCATGTGATGAGGACCAAGCAGCCGCTCCTCGGCCTCATGGACATCGGCGTCGTCCGCAACGCATTCGGCAGGCAACGCGAGTCCTTCGAGGTCGACCTAGAGATCCCAGCGCTCGGAAGGGAGCCGCTGAAGTGCGTCTTCATCAGGGCCCCAGCGGTCAAGGAGGTGGGACGCGGCGTAGATGTTTTGGCTGAATTCAACGGCAAGATCGTGGCCGTGCAGCAGGGCAAGCTGATCGGCGTGGCGTTTCATCCCGAGCTTACCACTGATACTCGGCTGCACGAGTATTTCTTGAGGCTCTGCCAGCAGAAAAAGGGCGAAACATAAATCTTTTAAGCATTTAGGTCCAAGTATTGTTCGATGAGGGCAGGCTGGGCCCATTTGGGTGCCTGAGTAATGGAAGTATCTAATTGGCTGAGATAAAGTACCCGAAAAATGCGAGATTTGAGTGCCTGAGATGTACGAAGTGCTGCGGTGATACCCCGCAGAAGAAAAGGCAAGTCCTCCTATTACCTAGGGAAGCCAAGAAAATAGAAAAGATCAGTGGGATGCGGCTGTCCGGATTCGCCGCTTCTGTGTCGAGCCCGAAACCTTTCAAGTATGTGATGAAGAAGAAGAACAGAAAATGCGTCTTCTTGAAAAACGGCGGGTGCTCGATATACATGCACAGGCCATTGCTCTGCAGATTCTACCCGTTTTCCGTGGAGAAGCACAATGGTGGCTACATTTTCAAAGCGTCCGATGAATGTCCAGGCATTGGACTCGGAGATGCTTTGAAAGAAGACGATTTCAAAGAGATGCTGACGGAAGCCAACGGAGTATTGGCGAAGGCATTTTAAAGAACACTGATCATAGCTTTTTTTCAATACTAACAAAATGTCAAGTTGACAAAGAAATTTAAATAGTAATGTTAAGTTGTTTAGAGACGATGTGCGGGATAATAGGCCTCATGCTGAAACATCCTGGCAAGGTTGGAGACTACCTCTACCGCATGATGTTGGCGCTCCAGCACCGCGGCACGGAT
>Ga0172364_10001353_pt1 | contig 18799 bp, 15 predicted proteins | sample LakKivSesite10cm_FD_114545 | JGI IMG/M metagenome (GOLD analysis project Ga0172364, IMG submission 114545) | Sediment microbial communities from Lake Kivu, Rwanda - Sediment site 10cm | ecosystem: Environmental > Aquatic > Freshwater > Lake > Sediment | place: Rwanda: Western Province, Lake... | reverse complement strand
GGTCTCACCTCAGAACTCCTTGCGTCGGGTACCTTTTTGCCACCGCCACCGCCGCCCAAACCAAAGGCGCCGGTCGAGGCTCCCAAGAAATGTGACGGTAGCAATGCTGAAACTGCGGAATGCAAAAAAAAGAATGATTAGAGGTCCCGGCTACACCGCGAGACTTAAGTCGGCTTCCGAGGTTTCCGATGAGCGTTCTCTCCGTTCACAGGTGTCGCTTTGCTGAAAAGAATTGCAGCGCCTTCGTGTTTGGCTTGACGGGCTTATGGCAATCGCTCCTGGCCCGCGTCCCTAAGTGATGTCCGGCTCGCTTCCCTCCAGAGCAGACTTGCTCGGCATCGTTGCGATTCTGGCCCCTTCGGGCCTCATTTCCTTGCCTGGATACAGTGCTGGCATGGCCATAGGTGCCGCTGGTTTTTGGCCGGTCTTCATCTATCTCGCCCTGGCCGCAGTTGGGACATCTTGCCTGCTCTGGCGTCTTCAAGACGAGACATCATGCTTGCGACGGCCTGGCTGTGTCTGGGTTGTTTTCGTTGTTGGCGTCATGCTCGCAGCCCTTGGTACGGAGCCATGGCTGGACGATGATGTTTATCGTTACATGTGGGATGGTTTTGTGGTCGCTTCCGGGGGAAATCCGCTGCTGACCCTTCCAGAAGCGGCCGGTGGCTTTCCCGCCCATCTCCTCGCGAAGGTGTCTTATTCGACCATTCCTTCAATCTATCCTCCGGTCGCTCAAATTTTCTTTGGCGGTGTGTGGTGGCTCTTTGCTGCATGGATGCCCGGTTGGGCCTTGGTTTGGTCGGCTTTGGCGATCATCGCGGGCGCATTGTTGGGGGCGCTTTGTCGTGCCCACGGGGCCCCCAGATGGCTGTGGCCAGCGCTTGTACTCAATCCCGTTTTGGTCAAAGAATTTGTTGACTCTTATCACGTCGACGCGTTCGCATTGGTCCTGGTTCTGATCGGTTTGGTGAGTCTAAGTCGATCATGGAGTGCCGTTGGCCAGATATGTTTGGCTGGAGTTTTTGTGGGCCTGGCCGCGAGCGTCAAACCGCAAGCTTTGGTATTGGTGCCTTTCCTCCCGGGTTGCACCGTGAAGCAACGCGGCGCGGCCGGAGTCGTCGCTATGGGGATGGTTGGACTGTCAGCAGTTTTGTATTTCGGCAATGCTGCGACCGGCCGTTTCTACCTGGAAATGTTGCGGTACTTCCGGACCCACTGGTTATTCAATCCATTTGTCGTCGATGTCGTGAGCCTCGGGATTCGCGGAGCTGGAATGGCCGAGACGAGAACCTCGAGCTTACAGGCAGCGATGACGTGGGTGCCGGCGGTTGCAGATGGTTTCTTCGTCGCGACGGCGATCTTGCTGCAGCGACACGCAAGTGGAGCGCTACTGGGAGCGGTGGTGGTCTCGATCTGGCTGGTATGTCAGCCCGTTGTCAATCCCTGGTATTGTTGGCTGCTTTGGCCGATGGTGGCGATCTACAGCGGCAAGGCCGTGGAGCGATATTGGCGACTTCTGGTGCCCGTGATGCTCTTGCCCACAGTAGCTTCTCTTACTGGCTATCCATATTGGATCGAGTTGCAGGATGTCTTCTGGCTACGAATCGGGTTGTGGGTGCTTTGGGCTGGCTTCGCGTTCACGTTAGGCTTCCGGCACTTTCAGACTCGCACTCGCTAAGATCGCATTTATCCATAGTGGCTTTCGCCCCAGCATTGTCCGCGCATCGAACGATGAGAGATCTTCGGTCGGTCGCATCCTACTATTCTGTGCCAATGATCATCACATAAGTGAAGAGACTGCGTTGCCATCGGTCGCCCCCTCCTTGCCAGGGGTCCCCGCGAACCGGTGAGCGGGGCGCACGAGTACTGTCTCGCCGAGAGCTCCTCGGCGCCTTGTCTCTTTACTTATGTGACGATCAATAACGGGACCCGTCCCGTTACGCGCTGAGTACGGAGCGCAAAGAAACCAGTTTACGATTGGTCCACTGTTTTTCGGGGAGTTCGCGTTGGAACTGCAATCCTGCGACTTTGGCCGGCTGCCGGCCCCCAATACTTCATGAAACATCGTGGCTAGAACAAGAGAACTTCGCCAGGCACCTTGCTTTCGTTGTTCTTGTAGCTTTCGTAGCCCTCAGGGAGAAAGAATGCGAAAGCATACTTTTCCTGATCGGTCACCAATGTCTTGATGATCTGGCCAAAGATCTTCTCTTGAACTTCAAGCCACGAGTTTGTGTCATTGGCGAGGCCGAGGAGGTGGCTCTTCAAGATCGTCGCTTCTTCCACCCGATGCTCGAGGACTTGGCGAAGGAGATCAAAGCCTTGGAAGAGCACGACACAGTGACCAAGGTCCTTCTCCATGACGACCAGCTCGTTGAGGATGTCTTGCTTGGTTACAGCCCAAGTTCCACTGCTGAAAGGGTCGAGGATACTAAATCCTTCGCGAATCTTGTCGACTGTCTCCTGCTCGAGATTGAGGCCGTCAATTTTCAAGAGCACCTCCTTGAAAGTGCGAACGATACCCAGACCAAGAATCTTCTCGCCAGCCTGGAAGCTTATGGACTCGATGTTGTTCAAGAACATCGACACCCATTCGATCGCAATCGCGGCATCTCGAAGATACCCATAGAGCTCCTGTCTGGTCGCGTCGTTGGTCGAGTGATCGGCCAGCATCTGAGCCTTGCGTCGATGCTTCTCGCACTTGCGCAGTGCCTCCGTGATCTGACCTTCAAGCTTTCTGCACTCGTCCATAAGCCATGACGTGATCTCTGCCAACCGCACGGAGATCCGGTCGCTGACCTTGCCAACCGCAGAGAACCCAGTTTCAGCGGTTTTGACCATCGCGGTCATGCGCCTGAGCATTCCGTACAGACCAATCCTCTGGGAGGTGACCAAGTCCATGCTGAGGCCGATTGTCGTCTCCCAGTACTCCAGTAGATTAAGCCAGAAATAACCTTCTCCAGAATTATCCTTAAACCAAGGATTGGCGAACTGAGGATTCATCTTGGCCAGATCAAATAAAGCTGGAGACCACCTGGTGCCGAAACCATCGACGTACGTGTTGGATTCAAGAGGTAGCAGGCTTGTCTTGCTGCCCTTGATCCGACCTCCGAGCTCCATCGCTGTGACATGGAAGTCGCCGTCGCTTGTCATAAAGTTTGAGCCGTCGAACTTAGGCAGACGCAGGCTATCAATCTCGTAGTAGGAGGTGACGTCTGGCAAGATGCGAAAGTATCGGTACACATTGCCTGGAATATTTATCAGTTTGAATTTCTTGTTGAAGTCTCGTAGGGACCGATCCATGCTTAGCATCCCAAGCCAGCTGGCGGTTGTCACTCCTCCGAGATTGATGACGTTATCTTCTTTGACGAACTCGCGCAGCTGCGAGAAATCCGTGGCATCACTGATGGCTCCATGGAACTCAATGATGCTGTCTCTGCCGTACATGCGGAATCGGTCACTGTTTTCGTCTGTCATCATGGTGACACCCAACCTTCTTGGTGGTCTTAGCTTGCCTTCTTCATTTTCAGAACTTTTTCAATACCCATCAGCAGCTTGTCGGCGACAAATGGCTTGATGATCCAGGCCATAACCCCAGCCTTGTTTGCATGTTGCTTGAGTTCCGGAGATGTCTCGGTGGTCAGAATGAAGATTGGTGCACTCTTATAGACCGGCAGTTCTTTGATCATGGTGACCATTTGCAGACCGTTCATCTCAGGCATGTTGAAGTCGGTGATGACGATGTCGACATCGTTGTGCTGTTTGGCAACGTGCAGACCGTCGACGCCGTCTTTGCCCTCGATAATTGTATGCCCGCCACCTTCCAGAGCAGCGCGGAGCTCAATCCGGAACATTTCAGAATCATCGACGATTAAGATCTTTGCCATGATGGCACTCCTTTTTCCTTACCAATTTAGCTGGCCAGAGGCCGCAGCGTCGCATCTCTTGTCGTTGTTTCCGCAACCATCCCGACCGGAAAGCTGAGCTGCAACGTAGCCCCACGCGGCTGGTTGCGCCGCAGTTTGACAGTCCCGCCAAGCTTGGCCGCCATGGCTTTGACAGCAGCCAAACCAACACCCCGTCCACTCGATTCCGATACGGACTCCGCCGTTGAAAGGCCATCGGCAAACAGAACGTCGAGAATGCCGTTCTCATTGTCCGTGAAGGTTAGGCCTTTCTGTTTGGCCAGATCTTTGATCTTTTCGAGATTGAAGCCATCGCCAAGGTCGCGAATTTCAACGGTCACTTGGTCCCCTTCGAGTCGAGCTTCGACTTCGAGGTCGACTGCAGTCACAGGCTTGCCTCTCGATTTGGGGCGCAGATAGCCGTGATCGACGCTGTTGTTCAGACCATGCATGATGATGTTGCCAAGATCTGCGACAACGTCTTTCTTCCAACTGGTCACTCCGTCGTGGCACTTGATCGAGCTGAAGAAGCAGCCATTATGCTCAATGGCTTTCTTGAGAGTCGCAACCTGCGCACCGACCATGCTGGTCAACGATTCATTGTCCGACGCGGCGGCACTGTCGCCTCCGCCCCCGAGGACGTTATGAAAGACGTGTCGGTATTCATCCAACTCCCGCTTCAGGTCAACGATGCTTGCAGTGAACTCATTCTTATTGACGTTTTCTCCTTTCAGCAGGTCCTGGCAAGGCTCTTCGGCGAGGTGCGCGACATTCATTAGAGATTTTGCTTTGATCAGGCGCGCACCGCCCTTGATCGTATGGAGCTCGCGGAACATGGTGGCGGCATTATACGAACCTGCAAGCTCGGACTCGACGGCGGTGACTCGACTCTTTGCGTCGTCCAAGTACTTGCCGATCGAAGATCGCTTCTGTGCCACGATTTCTGAAATCATGGTCATCAGCTTTTCATTGGCAGCCTTTTGAGCAGCCATTTTAGCTTCCAACTCGCGCTGCGTTGTCAGGTCCCGCATAGCCAACATCAGGCGCTCGGTCGTGTCCTGATCGTTGACCATCGGGGTCCATTCAAGGGCGATGATCTTCCTTTGGTTGCCGATGAGGATCGCAGCTTCGGAAGGCAGATGTTCGCTGTTGAAGTCCCACGCGATGGAGTTTTCGCCGACCACCGACTTGAGGGTTTCGTTGGCTTGATTAAGCTCGTCAGCGGAGAGCGAAGTCCCGGGCAAGATGAAGTCCACAACGTTCTTCCCAGCGATGGCGTTGGGTTCGACGCCGTAGAATCGAGCCAGGAATGCAGAGAATTCCGTATCAATGGTCAAGGACTGATCGAATGTGAGGATACCTTGTTCGATGTGGTTCAAGATCTTCTGGATTTTCTTCTTGCCAGCGACCACTTCTGCCGTGCGCTCTTCCACCATCTTTTCGAGGTTCTTGCTGTAGTTTTCGAGTTCCTTGTACGATCTCTCGAGGTTTTCTGCCATGTTGTTGAAGTAATTGCCGAGCTTGGCGACTTCGTCGCGTCCATTGACGGTGGCGCGAGCTTTCAGGTTGCCATCCGCCATCGATTTCGTGGTGTCTGTCAAGGAAACGATCGGACGCGCGATGCCTACCGAGACGAAAAAGGTGAGGATGGTCCCAGTAAGGAGCGCGATACCGGCAGCGATGGCCACGCTCACGAAGAAGGCCTTCTTCGCCGCCGCCACTTCGCGTGAGGTCTCCAATGCAACTTCTACGACACCGGAGACTTCGCCGTCTTTTGTCTTGATTGGGGCATAACCTGTGATCCATTCGCCGTTGATCGTGGTGAATATTGCCGTGAATCCACTTTGGGATTCCGTAAGGGCCTTATTCATGTAGGCTTCCATTTTTTGACCCTTGATTTCGAACGGATTCGTGTTGCTTGAGGCTACGAACACGATGTCGGTCGAATTCTCGACCCACCAAGCCTTCACGTAGGTGTAAACATCGGTTTGCAGATTGTTCGTCGCTTTGATTTCGCGGAGCTTCTTACGCATCGTTTCGAGCTCGGCCATCTCTCCGGCCCCACCGATATTCATCGAGATGGCATGATGATCGTCACCGTTAATGGCCGTGGCGGCCGTCCTTGCGATACCGACGGCACGCTCACCAAGGCTTGTTTCGATCCGCTTCAGGTTGTCGAAATAGATGAATGCTCCGACGACGCAGATGGCCAAGAAGAGCAGGGCACTAACCAAGAGCATGAGCTTCGTCTTTAGTGATCCAAACATGGGGTGTCGGTCTCCGGCAAAGGGTCTGCGATCGGTCAAGGCGCGCGTCACTTTAGCTGCACAGTGCGCCAAGCTACTTCCCGCAAGTCACGGTTCGAAGATCGGCGACATTCTGGCAAACGTTAGGCAAGTACTCGAAAAAAACCTGTCTTCCATCTGTAAGCTTATGAAATAGTAGAGGAGATGTTTCACAAATTGCGGATGGGCAGACTCAGCTTGGTTCTGCCATCCAGGCGAACTCTTGTGGCTGCCAAGACTAAGCGGAAGCGATTTCCTGGTACCAGCCGTCGCGTTCTCGAGGTAAATCGGCGCGTACTTTGCAATGCTCTGTCCCAAGCTTTCGATTCTTGGCTCATCCGTGAACTCATTCGAGATAGTCGCATGGGATGTGTGACTTTCAAAGAGATCAGCTGCTCGGCGCGGAATAGGTCCACACCAAGGGCCCAGTTAAGATTGCGGTAGATCGAGCGACTGGATCGTAGGACACTGAACGTTTCGTGCCGACCTATGCAGTTATGGGCGTCGACTGATCCATCAACTGGACGACGTCCGCATATTGAATCCGGATGGAGAGACCGTCATGACGATTGGCGAACTTGGCAAAGATTTGCTGGGTAGTAGGCGATGGATGGTTACCGGCGTGGCTGGCTTCATCGGCTCGCATTTGGCGGAATTCCTTCTCAAGAACGGCCAGCAAGTCGTCGGCGTGGATGACTTTTCGACTGGGAAGGCCAAGAACCTCGAACTGGTCAGAGATATTGTTGGTGCCGAGTCGTGGAGGAATTTTCGTTTTCAACGTTGCGATATTCGCGATCTGGCGACCCTGGAACCTCTCCTCAAGAATGTTGAGATTGTTCTGCACCAGGCCGCTTTGGGTTCGGTGCCTCGCTCGCTGAAGGATCCTTTGACATCCAGTGCTGTAAATATCGGCGGTTTTCTGAACGTGTTGGAAGCCTCGCGACAAGCCGGTGTGAGACGCTTCGTATACGCAGCTTCCGGAAGCACCTATGGCGATCACGTGGAATTGCCAAAAGTCGAGGAGCGCATCGGCAGGCCATTATCTCCCTACGCGGTTACCAAGTATGTCAACGAACTGTTTGCCGAAGTATTCACGTCGGCCTATGGCATCTCCACGGTCGGCCTGCGCTACTTCAACGTCTTTGGGCCGCGCCAGGATCCGGACGGCCCCTACGCAGCCGTCATTCCAAAGTGGATTGCGGCCGCTTGGTCCGGTAACCCACCTACGATCTACGGAGACGGCGAGACCTCGAGGGACTTCACGTACGTCGAGAATGTCGTACAGGCCAACATGCTCGCTGCGCTTGCGGAAAGTATTCCCAAGTCAATTGCGGTTTACAATGTTGCTTTCGGCGAGCGCACGTCCTTGAACAATCTTTTCGAACAGATTGTCGCCGCCGTAGAAAAAACCAAGGGCGCACCCGTGCACTTGAAGCCGATCTATGCGGAGTTTCGGTCCGGCGACATCCGCCACTCACTCGCGTCTATAGAGAAGGCCAGGCAGCAGCTTGGGTATGTCCCACGCGTGGGGCTGAAGGAAGGGCTGATCCTTACAGCTGAGTGGTACAAGACGTTCGGAGTTTCTTGAACGGGTCACTCAGCTTTGCGTGCAATCTCAAGTGCCGAACACCCGTGTCATCCTGCCTGTCTGGGACTTTGGCAATAGCCCACGAACAATGAGAATCTGCAGCGGCGATCGCGGCTTCTCCACGCATACATGATCATCATTCGACCCATAATTTGCGCGTACCTAAAGGTTGGTGCTTCGATGTCGATAGCAAGCGTGATGGATTTCCCATGGAGGCGAAACGATGGGTTTACCGATTGCAAAAGTTGTTGGGACGTTCGTCATTGGCAGAGGGGACGTTGCGAAGCAACACGAGGTGAAGATTCAAGAATTCCAGGGAATGATTCGACAGGCCGCCCTTTTCAAAATGCAGGATCAAAGTGGCGTTGAGGATATTGTCGCTGTGGATCATTTGAACCGGAGATCCTCAATTCTCGGACATTGGCTGACACTGGTTATGATCTCGGGGCGAAAGGTAAAGATTTGCTTTAAGGTGCATTTTAATACTGAGAATGGCCGTGAGCTCTTGGCTGTTGGATCTAAAATTGAGCGTAGCAAAATAGAGCGGCGGATGATTTTTGATCGGCTCAAAGAATTCTGCAACCTTGCTGGGGGCGCCATCAAGCAATGCTTGGGAGTCGAGAACGACAGAAGTGGCTTGAGTTTACCGCTGCTCGCACGCGGCTTTGACGAGGTTCTGTTTATGGATCGAGCACTTCGGGCGAACGCGCTCAAGTATCGGGATGTATGGGTGCTGGCGGCACCATCGTTTAAGGTGACCTGTTCGTCGGAAATTCAGATTGTTGACTGGACGGTTCTTAAGGACATTCAACCCATTGCTCGCAAGAGAGAAAATGAAGGGGAGCTGGAGTTCTTATGAGTGACGCTGCCGAGAAGGTCGACACAAACCTGCTGCAGATTTTGGTCGCAACGCAGAGTTTGCATGCCAGCCACGATATCATGTCCGAGCTCGAGCGCTCCAAATGCTATGTCGAGCAAACGATCGATCATCTGTCGACGGCCTACGCCGTTGTCAACGAGCGGGGCGACATCTTAAAGGCGAATCGTAGCATAGCTCGCTGGTTTGGGACCGATGTCGAGGATCTCGCCGGTCGCAACATGTCCGAGATCTTTCGCAAGGAATCCTGGAGCATTTTTGTCGAGAAAAAGCGCCACCTGAAACCAGACGCGGGGCGCGATCAAGCAGTGGAGTTTGAGCTATCCATCGAAACTGGGGATAAGGTCTGCGTGGAGTACCTTTGGACGATTCGTCCGATGGGTGATCTTAAAGGAGATTTCGAGGCTCTCTATCAGGTGATTGGCCAGGATATATCTGAGGTCAAACGCTTTGAGAAGCAGCTTTCACAGATTTTTTCCTGTATCCCGCTTGGCATCTTTACGATCGACCGGGCTGCCTGCGTGGTCGGTCCCTATAGTTCCTATGTTGAGCATCTGCTGGAGCTGAACGAGATTGCGGGGCGCTCTTTGAACGCGATCCTCTTTGATCGGTGCGGCGATCATGTTACAGCCAAAATGCGAGACGGGATCGCTCAAATCAAGGCTTCCCTCGGCGTGGACGCCTTCTGGTTCGACTCCTCAAAGGTGTTTTTTCCTTCTGAAGTCCGTATTCCCTGCAGCAACAATGATGATCTGGGTTACCGCTGGATTGGTCTGTCCTACCATCCCGTAGTCCAGGAAGGAATCGTGGACAGAATTCTGCTCGTCCTGGATGACAGAACGTCCGTGGTTATGGCGCGCGCTGAGCGAAACAAATTGAAAGATCAAGAAAATCGTTCGTTGCAGCGAATTGTTGAGATCCAGCGGTGCAATCAGGTGCTACTCGATGCGACCATTGCCGAGCTTGATGACTATAGGCATCGCCTTGAGCATTATCTTTCGCAGATGGCACCCATCCAGTCCTTCTGCAAGACTTTACATGGCATCAAGGGCTTGGCTCGGACTGCGGAGTTTTCTTATCTGAAAGAGATGGTTCATGACACAGAGGACCGATTGAAGGCTCTTCCAGGTGATGAAAACGCGGCCGGCAAGGAGGGGATTCTAAGTGAGATTGCGCCGGTAACCGGCGAATTGAAGGAACTGGTTGAGCTGTATCGGGCTGTCACCGGTAAAGGGAGCAGCAACGCACCGGAGCTGAAGCAACGAGTCCGAACCTACGCCGAGTTCATCGCCAGCGATGTGCTGGCGACCCTTGGCCGTTGCGCCGCCAGCGCGGACGAGCGATTGCAGACGACGATTGCCGAAGTCGCCCGACAGTTAGTGCGTCTGTGTCCGACCAAGACTCCCCTTCGGGACTACGAGCCAGTCTTGCGCAGCCGGGTCGAGCAGACCGCCAGGACAGTCGGCAAAAGCGTCGATCTGCACTTTGATTGGAAGGACGTCAGTATCGACAGCGATGATTTATCCGTGTTTGGCGAGATTGCGCTGCACATATTGAACAACGCCCTGGACCATGGCATTGATTCGGAGGATGTTCGAGTCGCGGCGGGCAAACCCACGAAAGGTCAGCTCCATGTGTGGGCGTCGGCGAATGCAGATGGCTCATTGACATTCGGTTTTCAGGATGATGGTAGGGGTATTGATCCGGACAAGGTTGCGCAGTGTGCAATCGAGCGGGGGCTGATCGACGCTGAACGCGCAAGGCAGATGTCTGCGTCTGACAAGCAACGCCTGATTTTGGCTCCAGGATTCTCCACAGCTGGCGCGGTCACTGAAGTCAGCGGACGAGGAGTTGGGTTGGATGCAGTCGTGGGCGCAGTTGAGAGTTTGAATGGTACGGGTCCAACGATCTCGTCCGAGCGAGGGAAAGGAACCAAGTTCGAGGTTACCATTTACCTTGGTGGCCGACGGACCCGTTAATGCGAAGCCGCAGACCTCTGCGGTCTGACTCCCCGATCCCGGGGTGTGCCCAACAAGTTCCAAGTCGTTCGCCGAGTTTGCTTCTCGAAGCCTTGCACCGCCAGATGACCTCAGCACGCAGAGATTCGCAAACCCTTCTGCATTCCAGGCATGGACAAATAGTGTGAAAAGACCATGATGCGCGGAGTCTTGGCGTGCGGTATCCTCCTTTGCAGATATCCGGGGTGACCAACCACTAATCCGGTCAGTGGCATCGGGACAAGGCCCGACGAAGTGAGGCGTGCGAATTGGACTTGTCCGGTACATGAGAACGCCGAGCGAGGAGAACTCCGTCTTGATTTCAAGGACCGGATTATCAGTAGCGTGACCGGTGCATCAGCTTCCATCAAGGTATCAAAATATGAATCTCGATACTCAGAATACACAAAAAGACGTCGCATTGATTATGCCCGCGCTCAATGAAGCAGCCAACCTTGATTACTTGCTGCCGAAGCTTGTTCCAGACTACCGCGTCGTCGTGGTGGACAACGGCAGCACCGATAGCAGCGCAGCAGTGGCGCGAAATCATGGCGCTGAGGTCGTGCCGTGTCCGAAGCGAGGCTATGGTCGTGCGGTATCCGCAGGCCTTGACTATTTGAATTCAACAAACACAGCTGAACCGAGCTCCGGGACCCGCTACGTCGTAGTCTTTGATGCTGATGGTACTTCCCCGGTCAAATACATTCCGACCGTTGTGGAGCCGCTGCGTGAACGGCGCCTGGACCTTGTCATTGGCCAGAGGACTTCGATGGAGCGTGGAGCGATGCCGCCCCATGCGAAGTTTGGCAATTGGTTGCAGGTGCTCCTGATCGGGGCTTTGACGGGGATCCACTACAAGGACATGGGGCCCCTCAGAGCGATGCGCTTGGCGACGTTTAACGAACTGCGGATGCGAGACAAGACTTGGGGGTGGAATGTCGAAATGCAGATGAAGGCTGCCCTCAGCCGACTTCGTATTGGGGAAATGGACATTCACTATCTGCCGCGTCGCTCGGGTCAATCGAAGATTAGCGGCAGTCTCGTCGGCAGCATCAAAGCGGGCACGAAGATCGTGTTTGCTGTTGGATTTTATTTCTTGACCTGGCATGCGCAGCGCCTTGGCGGCGAGTTGCGCACGTTGGTGTGGAGACGATGAGAATCAACAGGGAGTCAGTCTTTGGGCGACGGAGATACCCGACCCCCGTTTCGCGGGCCGGGCATGAATTTGAAAAAAGACCCTGGCCGAGGGAGCGTCGTCGAATGGTAACTTCGCATTAGTTTCCTGTCTCTGACGTTCGTTTACAGACCTCTTGATCTGCGGTTTGCCGGCGACACAGCTCCGCCAAGCTCGAAATAACCGCTCCAGTAAATCTGGTGGTACCCCTCTCTGCATCATTCCCTTATCGCCAAAAAATTCGGGGGAGCTGAGTCGATCCAGCGGTCCTCTGTTTTCCGGGGAACGGGCGACCACTACCTCACGCAAGTCGCGTTGTTGGTATTGGTCTTGTTGTTGTTGTTGTTCGTGTTGCCGTTGTTCATATTGACTCTCCACGCATTCGTTGAATTGTTGGACACGGACGACGACGACCAGCCCGACGCTTTGGTGCCTCGCTCAATGTGGACTGCAAGCGGGTGCGGACTCAGCCGCATGCGCTTGCGCCGCGAAGTCATCCTCAAGGTTCTCCTGTGACGGCGAACCCTGAGGGGAGGCACGCAAACAGATGGTCTCTCGCTCAAAGTCCGTGGACCCTGAGCATCTGGTGCTGCCGCCGAATCGACCCGCGCCCAGGAACGCTGCCTGTGCCGGAGGATGATGGGCGACTCGCTCACTGAAGGCTGCCTCCCGATTCCCCCGTCTCTCACGCCCGCGACCGCAAAGGGAGAGGAGGCGTAAGTCTCGTCGATCATCTGGCGGTCGAACACTGGATCAAGTATCGCAAAGATCGCCTGATGGACGACGCGGTCCCTGAATGGTGCCCGCCAGATTTCGCGCCGCTTGGGGTCCTCGACGATCTTGCGCTGATATGGTCCCCATGCGTACGCGTCGCTTGCGAGATCACGACGGAGTGCCGTGATCGCCGCGGGCAGGTTCATCACAAACTCAGCTCTGTCTGCGGAGCGACGGCATTTGCGCGCAGCTCGACGAAAGCCTTCAATCAGGTTTGCTGGTGCGATGATCGAATCGAAGGTGGTCATTTGCCGATCTGCTCACGAGGCTCGACGCCGGCGCGCTTCATCCCACGGAGCCGTTTGCTCTCGATGCGATAGAGCACCGCGCGTTCAGTCATTCCGAGCAGGCGCGCGGCATGTGCGACTGGGTGTTGCGTCCCACCGAATGAGATCCAGTTGAGGTGGGGTTATTCCCACCCTTCTGGATCCACCTCACCGAGACTCATTCCCAGCAAGTGAGACCCACTTTCGGGCGAGTTATTCCCAGGGTCCGACTCCAGTTGGCCTGGGGTCATTCCCACCCGAACAGCTCCACCTGAAACTATCCTGATTCCAAACCCAATTGCGGAGGAATCAGGATGCGGCTGTCAAAGCAGGTAAGGAAGGGGCTCGTGGCGCGAAAGATTGTCGAATGCTTAATTGCTGGGCAGGGAGTCAACGAGATTGCTCGGACACTCCACGTCGGCAAGGCGAAGATCCGCAAGGTTCGTGAGGCCGCCGAAACGAAGGGCTACCTCAATGGAACGACGCCACTGCCGCCCTACCCAGAGCAACTTTTCCCCGAAAGTGCCGTTGGGCGCAGTGTCGGATCCGAAGTCGATAATCTCCTTTCAAGTCATCTCGACTGGATCAAGGGTCGGCTGACGGCAAACTGGCATGCCGTCACGATTTTCGAGGAACTGCCGGTCAAGGTCAGCCGCTCGTCGTTCTACCGATTCCTGCGGCGGCATCGGCTGTACTCGGGGGCCAATCGCGTCTCTCGTGTGGTTCCGGAGATTGTCCATCGACCCGGAGAGGCCTTGCTCGTCGACTGGGGCAAGATCGCAACTGTGGTTTGTCCGACTACCGGCAGGAAGCGGACCCTCTGGGCTTTCGTTGGAGTGTTGGGCTACAGCCGCTACCGGATGGTGCGACTCACGCTGAGCCAGGACCTGGAAACGACGCTGACTTTACTTGAGAGTATGTTCCAGGAAATCGGCGGAGTCCCGTTCAAGGTTACCTCCGACAATCCCAAAATCTTCGCGCTGAAGGCCTGTCGCCACGATCCGTTGTTGAACCCAGTCTATGAGCGTTTTGCCGCCTACTACGATTTGAAGATCGAATGTCTGCCACCGGCCGATCCGCAAAAAAAGGGCAAGGTCGAACGCCCGATGCCGTTCGTCCGTCGTTTGTTTGAAGCCTATTCCGGCAACTGGCTCGCCATCGAATCCGCGCAATCATTCATCAACAAGCAGCTGACGCTTGCCAATGACCGCCGACACGGGACCACCGGTGATCGCCCCACTGACCGACTGCTTGCAACCGAGATGCAGGCGCTCAAACCCATGCCCAAAACTCCATGGCAGCGGGAAGAATTCCACGAGGGCACGGTCCGCAAGGACGGCCACATCCGCTTTCGCGGCAAATACTATTCACTCGCAGAGCATCTCATCGGCGAGACACTCGCCGTCATCGCCAACCACAACCTCGTTTGGCTCTACCATTCCAGTGTCCTCGTCGAGACCCACGAACGCTGTCACGATCCCCTGGTGTCGAAGGTCACCAAGAAGGAGCATCTGAAGCCGTGGGAGCGCGCCATGAACGACACTTCGGTCTATCGCGCCAGGGCCCAGACGATTGGTCCACATGTCGACGAACTCGTCGTGCGCATCATCGGCAACGGTCTCGGAGTGATTGATTTCAGGAAGGTGTGGGGCCTTCTGAGTCTCGACAAAACTTATCCGGCAAGGGCCATCGACGAAGCTTGTCGCAAGGCTTTGGAGATGGGCAGTGCGAGCTTGCGCACCGTGAGAACATTGCTGGATCTGGTGCCAAACATCGGAAAGGCTCCCGCGATCGACCGGGAGATTCCTCTACATCTCGACGACGGCGGGGTGCGTGAACGCGTTCATCGATACACCCGCGATATCCAGGAATATGGGGCCATCGTGGCTCAAGCCACTAAACATTAGGAGGAAACCGTGAGTCTGGAAACCGTTAAGGAACATTTCGTAAATCTTCGCCTCTTCACCGCCGCCGGTGAGCTCGAATCAGTGCTGGCGCGACAAAAGCGGAGTGTCCCACTCGACTGGCTGGACGATCTGCTGGCGCGTGAATGGGATTCACGCCGGGAAAAGGCACTCCAGAAGCGAATCAAGGATGCGGAGTTTCCTGAAGTCACCTCGCTGGAGCAATTCGACTGGGAGTTCAACCCTGACATCGACGTCGCTCGAATCAAAAGACTGGCAGAACTGGACTTCGTCAAAGAACGGCGGATTGCCCTGTTTCTCGGGAAACCGGGAACAGGCAAAACCCATCTTGCACTGGCAATCGGCATCCGCGCTGCGACGGCTGGGCACAAAGTCTATTGCACAAGTGTCAAACGCCTTGGCCAGAGACTGATGCTCGCCAAAAGCCGGGGTACTCTGGACCGGCTCTACGCGAAGATACTGTCTGCCTCGCTTTGGATCTTCGACGACTGGGGAGTCGTCTCGATGAGTCGAGAAATGGCCGAAGAGGTCTTCGACTTGCTCGACCGGCGCAAGCACACCTCGGCCATGATCCTGACGAGCAACCGTGATGTTTGCGAATGGGGACAAGTTTTCCCCGACCCGGTCCTTGCTTCCGCGGCAATCGATCGCTTGTTTGATCGTGCTGAAATTCTACCGTTTGCCGGTGAAAGTTATCGCCTCAAAGGCAGAATCAAAACTCTTGATGTTGACGGCGACGGAACAAAGAAGCATTAACGCGGATTCAAAGGTGGTGGAGCTGATTACCTGGGAATGAAGTGGAGCCGGTTACCTGGGACGCGACAATTTGGGCGACAACCCGCTTGATGATACCGGTATCGACCAGGCCATCGGTCTCGCCGTTGAGGTTTTCCGATCCGCTGTCGACCATGACGGTTGGTGTGAGACTGCATCCCATGGCTGTCGCTTTGCCAATAGCCTCCAGAAGTAACGTCTTGGTCGAGGAGCCGCCATACGTCGCTGTTGTGCGCGCCGCAAGAACGTAACGTGAAAAGTTGTCGATTACGGCTTGAACGAACACGCGTGAACCATCGATGAGACGAATCACCGTAAGGTCCAAATGCCAAATCTGAAACGGTGCCGATGCCCGTATCGGCTTGCTTTGCCACCTTCGGCACTTTGCACAGGACATTGCGGGCGACGTGCACCTGGCAACGCTGGACCTTCGCACTCGGAAACTCCTCGACAAACACACGGTCGAGACCTGGGAGGCCGTCCATGATGCCAAGTTGCATCGCCGACGGATCGAGTCCGCGGTTCTTCAGGTCCCGGAAGACCGTCCCGCTGCTGCCGGTGAACGTTCCACCGGTCACGGTCAACGGACCGGAAATCGTGATGGCGCTGTTGTCCGCGACAAATGTGCCTCCGCCGTGTGCCCAGCCAGAAGCACCGATTGTAATCGTTCGTCCCGCAGCCTGAGTGATGGTCCCGGTATACGCGGGTTGCAGAAGAACTCCAGAAACACTAGCGTCGGCGTCGATGGTGACCGCACAGTTCACTCCGCAATTCGATCCAAAGATCGCCCGATCCGTTGCCGTGGGGACGATCCCTCCGTGCCAGTTGCCAGCCGTGCTCCACAAGCCATCACCAGTAGCACCGATCCATGTGAATGGTGCGACCGATGATCTCCAGAATGCGAATCCACCCCCGAATCCAGTCAGGAGGACCGCCGAGCAGATGCAGATCACGGACAGCAGCAGGGTTCGGCGATGGTGAATGTTCGACTTCTGCTTCAAGACGACATCCTTGCGCGGATCCATCTCAGGGCCGGTCCGTCAGCACCAGTAACGCAGACAAGGGTTCGGTCGATACATGCGGGAATGTCAACACAGCTCGAAACACACGTTGGAATACGAATGGTTAGCCTAACATCCGACTGATCCCGAAGTGCCTGCCGGGGGGGGTGGGGGCAGGGCTAAATCATTCTCGCGTTTGAGCGAGAGCGTCTTAGACCTGAAACGTTATTCAAATAGAATTTACCTTTATAAACGCTGGGTTACTATCTCACTCCAATCGATCGTAAAGCCCGCGTCTTGCGTCCCCATGCGAATCCTCTCATTTCTTCGGCGACGTTCGTTCCGCCAGCGCAACGGATAATTCCGATCGACAGGTTACGAAGTGTTGCCATGACCTGCGGACCAGCGCCTTTTCGAATTCGCGACCGATCTTCACCCATCGAGTCGTCCCTCACATAGTGGCTCCCATTTTCAATCTGCCAGTGACCCGTCACGCTGGTGAGAATGTCGCGACTGTTTCCGCGTTGCGGACTCAGACTGGTGATGACGTAGCTGGTTTCAGTGGACGTCACGTTGTTGATGGTTCTTTCGCGGACAATTTTTCCGACTTGGCTAATATGGGGGAATGTCGTGTTCTTCATCTCGTCTTCGGTCGGCTGATGAAGGAAGAGAGTTTGTTCGTCGATTCGTCCATGCCCTTTTCTGGTGATGGTCGTTTGGTCCCAAGGGGCGCTAAGGTCCGAGACTTCCTTCACCCATTCGAAGAGATTTGGTTGATTTTCTTTGACGGTGAATAGAAAGTCGGCCCTCTTGTCATTGACCAAAAAGTTTGCGTGATCGACCTGGCAGTGCATAGCGTCGGCAGTGACTAGCGCACCGTCAAGCGGAAGATTTTTTAGCAGCGGTTTGAATTTCGTAATCTCATTGGTTTTGTCTTCGACGCCGCATTGGGCGACGACTGTTCTTTCGTCGTGAAGCATCGCGCTCAAGAGGTGAATGGGCCTATTTTTACCGTCTTTTGATCCTCTCAATGCTTTGCCATCGACGGCTAATCGACAGATCGTTCCACCCGCGACTTGAAGAAGCCAGGCATTGATTTTCGCATCGAAATCATCGGCATCAAGACCACGCAAGATGCGCTCGAAAGTGGAAAGTGACGGGACCTTCCCACCGCGACATCGGAGGCGCAGCTTCTGTTTCTCCGAAAGTTCATTGGTGTATTGCCAGATCGCTTTATAGCCGCTTGCCCCGGACAAAAGCGCGCACGTGGCCGGCGCTATCACCGAAAGTTGTGTGTGCTGTCGCCCGCGCCGAGTTCGGCTGTCTTTGACCGTCTTGAGCACGTCAATCAAGCCATTTTTGCCTTCAATAGGCAGTTTTTTGACATCGATCATTAAAAAGTTTCCCCCTCGCACCGAATCCTCGATGACTGGATTTGCAAGCTTCTGGGTGACGTTGCGGATTAGAGGGAAGACGAAAACCGACTTTCGGATACCGTGGTATCGATACCTGGTCTTTCTATCTCTCGCAAAACCGTCGGTGAGGCCAAGATCCTTAAAGCCAGCGGCCTTGTAGCAAGTACCTGCATAGCGCGTCGAATCGACGAAGGTCTCGACCATACATAGCTCGTGGCCGTATCGTTCTTCCCAATCTCGACTGAGACGACGGATATTGAGAGCCAGTATTCGCGACGCCAGATTGGGGACTCGAAATTCGTCGAGAACGAGGAAGCGTGAATTGTTGGCAACGAACTTTAGCCGCCGGGACTTAACCGCATTGTCCCAGCCGATCCACTCGTCGCGGCAGCGGACATGGTGGGCAGCGCCGGTCCAACATAGCAATGCGGCCCACTTTCCATCGATCTCTGCGACATAAAAAATTTGCTCGCCGACCACACCATCAAAACCGAGGTAATGATGCGTCCGCATCGCTTCAACCCAAGCAGGCCGCTCCGTGGGCTCAATCGGCCGTACGTTGATAGACTCGAGGATGTGTTGCGCGTTGAAGTAATTTACCATCATTAGAATGATGGCAGAAGCCGGAAAAAATGTCCAGCTTTTAGGTAAAAGCCCTGAAATCGCTCAAGGTATCAACTTTGGATAAAGTTGCCCTGGGTCTCACCTCAGAACTCCTTGCGTCGGGTACCTTTTTGCCACCGCCACCGCCGCCCAAACCAAAGGCGCCGGTCGAGGCTCCCAAGAAATGTGACGGTAGCAATGCTGAAACTGCGGAATGC
>Ga0172364_10001350_pt1 | contig 18822 bp, 16 predicted proteins | sample LakKivSesite10cm_FD_114545 | JGI IMG/M metagenome (GOLD analysis project Ga0172364, IMG submission 114545) | Sediment microbial communities from Lake Kivu, Rwanda - Sediment site 10cm | ecosystem: Environmental > Aquatic > Freshwater > Lake > Sediment | place: Rwanda: Western Province, Lake... | reverse complement strand
TTAGTTTTAAGAATTGCCAGTTATTGTAGCCGAACCAAAGGAGGAATATGAGGCAAAAAAATTGATAGCAATCCCCGTAATAAATGAAGTGCCTGCTGGATACCCTGAATATCCAATATTAGATGATTACGTCCAGGCATATATCTATATCCCGGACACACCATCAAAAGCTTTTGGATTGTATGTGCGAGGCGATAGTATGGTGCCGGAATTAAACGATAATGATATTGTCATCGTCAATCCAGCAATCCGAGATTTTGTGACGGGTGAAATGGGAGTTTTCAGGTTGACTACAGGGACAACCGTGAAATATTATTATAAGGATGTAGAAAAAGCCTGGCTCCAACCCAAAAATCCCAAGTATCCATCCATCATCCTTACCGAGGAGATCGAATGTATCGCAATCGGTAAGGTGATTTGGAAAATCATTAAGTGTATATAATTATATAATAAGGAGGAAATGTGAAGAATCGGGAAAGTAAGGTTTCTAAGGCGTTTATAATTTGTGTGGCTTTTTTCGGTGGATTGTTGGTTTTAATTGTCGGAGGTGCTTATGTCTATTCATTATTTTCGCCCCCTGAATCAAAATCATCAAATCCATCTTCATCTCCATCTCTTATTCAATCTCCGATTGTTTCATATAATATCGATATGCGAAATGAAATTGTCAAAAAAGTTGGTAATGTTTACAGATATTTCTTTTTCATTACTAATAACGATTCTCATCCTTTTGATGCTACCGTGGAAATTGGTCTCATAGAGGCAAATGGAATTCAAATAACCTTTGAGGATTTTACGCCGGAAAAACCTATTCAACCTCAAATGAGCCAATATTGTTATGTTGATGCACGATGGGGACCACCCGGGATTTCAAAAAATGCTATCGAAAAATTTACTTGGCGGGTTATTGTTAATTCTCAAACAATCCAAAGCGGATCGGGAAACATTACAACTCGATATGAAGATGCCTCCTATTAAGCACTATTGAGCATTATTTTTGTGTGGTGGTGGGGATTTTACAAAAATGCGTAATTATGAATAATTTTGATAGTTTTGCAGAATCTTCTCTTTTTTGAGAAAATTTTACAAAATTTTACATTTTGGGCTAATTTTTTGAAAGGTGGAATATTATGTAAACTAAATTGCCATTTACATTGTCCTTTTACACGCACAACCTCTTATTTTTCTCAATTAATAATATTAGGGTTATGGCAGAATCAATTGCTGCATTATTAAAACCAGAATATCATGAACTATATTTCTGTACTGCGGATAGGATTGCAATCGCGGTAGCCCATCTATTTGATGTTATGTCCAGAGTGATTTCTTTTGAGAAGTGTCTTGGAGGAATAAAATCTTACAAGTTTCCATTCAGGCTTACTGAAAAAGCAATGCAGCGTTGGAAGACAGAAGCGATACAAAGAATAAGATAATATTTTGACAAATGTGCCTGTTCTGCTGAAAATCTTGTAAGGAATTTGTAAATCCCGTTAGAAAAATCTGATATCTAGACCAAAATTAAGATCAATGAATAAAAAATAGTGAAACTTTACAAAATTGCCTGTCCGGATTTGTAAAGTTTTGCAGAAAAAACATTTTTATTGACTTTTAAAGAATTTTAACTAAAATATTCTTCAAGGAGGTTTAATGAATATTGCAAAAACGATTGATAGTTATTTTAAGTGGCAGGTTGAATTAAACTGGGCAAAGAAGGTTGGTCTTTCGTTTATATTCGCAGCAATTACCGGAATTTCTGCGCAGATTAGAATTCCTCTCGCTTGGACGCCAGTGCCCGTGACCGGTCAGGTATTTGTAGTATTATTAAGTGGAGTCTTACTGGGCAGTTATTATGCGGGGCTCGGTATGATTTTCTATCTTAGCTTTGGAGCACTTGGTGTTCCCTGGTTTGCGAATTTTCGTGCAGGAATAAGTCTGGGTCCGACGCTTGGTTATCTTATCGGTTTCATCCCTGCAGCAATATTTATTGGAATCTTTGCCCATAAGAACCGTCATCTGATTGCTCAGATTTTGGTTATGCTTGTTGGTATACTGATAATCTATCTTATCGGTGGACTGAATTTTGCAGTGGTGATGAAGACCAATCTGCCAGTGACACTGAAAATGGCAGTTCTACCATTTATCCCTTTTGATATTACAAAGGCAATCATTGCTGGATTTGTATCCAGAGCGATACTACCCGATGATAAACATTAACCGAATATTGATTTTATGCCTCAAAGTAAAAAGTTATTTTTTGAGAATTTTTTTAACAGGAGTATTGATTATGGCTCAGCATTGTAAGGCAGGCGACTACCGCGAATCAATCCATGCTGGTTCCTGGTATCCAGGTAAAGAAAAGGATTTGAATGAAGCGATTAAGACCTATTTAAAGAATGCCCGGGCAAAGATTCCTGGTGAAATTTATGGATTGGTTTCACCCCATGCAGGCTATATGTATTCAGGACCGTTTGCAGCATTCGGGTATCGCCTGCTTGAAAATAAAGAATTTGATGATGTGATAATAATTGGTCCAAGCCATCATTACGGATTTTATGGTGTTTCAGTAGATAAGATGGCGGGTAGAAAAACACCGTTGGGAAAGGTTGATTTTGATACCGAACTTGCGGAAAAAATAATTAAAGAGAATACAAAAACAATTAAATACGACCCAAAGGCACACGAGGAAGAGCATTCAGTAGAAATCCAGGTGCCATTTTTGCAGGTGATTTTGAAGAGATTAAAAATTGTAGAGATTGTGATGGGTTCACAGGATTATAATACCTGTAAATCACTTGCTGAGGCAATTGTGAATGCAACAAAGGATAAAAGAGTCCTGGTGGTTGCAAGCTCTGATCTATCGCATTACCATAATCAGGAGAGTGCAGAAAAACTGGACAATCTTGTGATAGACGCAATTGAGAAGTTTGACCCGGAGTGTTTATACAAAAGACTTTCCACTGATAGTTGTGAAGCTTGTGGTGGTGGTCCAATTATCACGACAATGCTTGTTACAAAAAAATTTGGTGCCGATAAAGCGAGAGTTTTGATTTATGGAACAAGCGGTAATATCACCGGTGATTATTCACAGGTTGTGGGCTATCTTGCTGCAGCGTTTATCAAGGGTGATAATGGAGAACAGAAAAAGGTTGGTGTTGACCTTGGTTTTACTGAAGATGAGAAGAAATTATTAAAAGATATTGCAAAAAAAACGATTGACGCAGTAGTAAGCGGGAAAAAACCACCGGAATTTAAAGACCTGCCAGAAATACTGAAACAACCGTACGGAATTTTTGTTACAATAACCAAACACGGCAATTTAAGGGGTTGTATCGGACATATCATCGCTGATCAACCTCTGTATAAATCCTGCCAGGAAATGGCAAAGGCCGCTGCACTCCAGGACCCGCGATTCAATCCTGTATCAGAAAAAGAACTACCTGAACTGAAGATAGAAATTTCTGTATTAACACCGCCTGAAAGGGTAACTGATTTAAAAGACATTGTAATTGGCAGGGATGGTTTGATAATAAGGCGTGGTTATCAGAGTGGATTGCTCTTACCGCAGGTGGCAACTGACTACGGCTGGAATGTAGAGGAATTTTTAGAACAGACCTGTATAAAGGCAGGGCTTCCAGAAGATGCTTATAAATTAGAAGGCACCGAAATCTATCAATTCTCGGCACAGGTTTTCTGAAAGGAGATAAAAGATAAAAAGGGCCATAAATTTTTCTCAGACATTCAGCGATATTGGTTTTGCAAAACTGGATTTACACAGGGAAATAAGAAAGGGGTTCCCCGAGGTTGTTTTGTGTCAAGGAAAATCTGAGAAGCAAGTTATTGAATGCGCCAACAGAATTCTTGAATTCAATAAGAAAGTTCTGTTAACCAGGGTGAATCCAGCAATTGCTGATTTACTAAAGAAAAAATTAAAATCGGGCAGATATTTTGCTGAAGCGAAATTATACTACATCGGAACATTTAAAAAAGGTACAGGTTTTGTGGCAATCGTTTCTGCAGGTACTGGAGATATTCCAGTGGCTGAAGAGGCTGCAGTCACGGCTGAGATAATGGGCAGTCGCGTAAAAAGAATTTATGATATTGGTGTTGCTGGTTTGCATCGGCTTTTGTATTATAAAAAAGAGATTCGCAAGGCACGGGTGCTTATTGTGGTTGCAGGTATGGATGGTGTTCTACCATCGCTTGTAGCAGGTCTATTTTCCGCACCAGTGATTGCTGTACCTACAAGTATTGGCTATGGTGCCCATTTTAATGGGCTTGCCCCATTATTGACAATGCTAAATTGTTGTGCACCGGGTGTGGCAGTGGTCAATATTGATAATGGTTTTGGTGCCGGGTATCTTGCAGCAATAATAAACAATCTATGATTACCTTTGACAAAGTTACTAAGGTCTATCAGAAAGACTGGATTGCCCTTGATAGTATTTCATTTGAAGTTCAAAAGGGTGAATTCATTTTTATTACCGGACCTACTGGTGCAGGTAAGAGCACAATCATAAAACTTATCTATAAAGAAGAAGAACCGACTAAGGGAACGATAAAGGTGTTGGATAACAATCTTCATTTTCTCAAACAGAATAAAATACCAGAATTTCGTCGGAAGATTGGGGTAATTTTCCAGGACTTTAAACTGTTGCCTGACCGAACTGTTGAAGAGAATGTTGCCTTTGCCCTTGAGGTTACTGATATACCACCCCGGGATTTGAAAAAAAAAGTTTTTGATATTCTAACCTATGTGCGTTTAAGCCATAAGAAATTCAATTATCCATATCAATTATCTGGTGGTGAACAGCAAGAGGTTGCGATTGCCCGTGCCTTGGTTCGTGACCCATACATCCTTCTTGCAGATGAACCAACTGGAAATTTAGATTTAAAGAGTTCTCAGGAGGTCTTAGAAATTCTGCTGGATATTAATTATAAAGGAACAACCATTCTGATGGCATCCCATAATCAACTGCTCGTAAGAAAGGCGAAGAAACGGATAATCCATCTCCAGGATGGTAAGATGATTTCCGATAAATGAGCGGAAATTTCTGATATGTCATTACGCATTGGTATAAGGGAAGGTTTTAGAACCATAATCCGGAGTCGATCTTTATTCTTTCTCTCACTTCTCGTTGCCGCAATATCATTCTATCTCTTATCAATATTCGGTCTGGTTACAGTAAATCTATATAAAATGGCAAATGTCCTTGATGAGAAGATTGAAATAATTGTTTTTCTGGAAGAACGGGCTGATATTCAGATGCTCAAGAATAATATAAAAAAAATAAATGGCGTTCAAGAAATAATCTATGTTTCTGCAGAAACAGCATTAAAACAGCTCCAGGAAGAAGTGGCTGAGACCAGAGAAATTGTTCGTATATTTGAAGACAATCCCCTGCCTGCATCATTGCGCATAAGGCTTGAACCAAATTTCCGGAACACCAAAGGACTTGAAGAGATAAGCCAGAAGATTTTACTCCTAAAAGGTGTAAAGGATACAATCTATGGTGGTGAGCTTGTGGAACAACTTAAGAGGATTACCCATATTATGCTCTTTTTTGATATTGGATTATTATTGATTATTACCCTTTCAGTTATCTTTGTAATATTTCAGACGATTAAATTAACTATCTTTGCCCATGCTACTGAGATTGAAATAATGAAACTTGTGGGTGCAACCGATACATTTATTACCATCCCCTTTGTTTTCCAGGGACTAATTCAAGGTATATTCGGGGGTATTATTGCATATATTCTGTTAATAATAACAGCACGGATTGCCTCTTCTTTTTTTGATATACCTTACTTTCCCAGGCTTTTATTCTTTTTAGGAAGTGTATTATTCGGGATGATTTTTGGTATTATTGGTTCAAGTATTGCCCTGAGAAGATTTATAAAATGAACTGGCTTATAGTATTCTTGTGTATTTTTTCTCAACTCAATGAGAAACAGAAAGAGTTGGATGATCTTAAAAAACGTCTGAGCGAAGTTAGGCAAGAGATAAAACAATTTGAAAAAGAAAAATCTGGAACACTTTCACGCATTGAGATAATCGACGAAGCGATAAATCTTTCTACAGAATATATTGAAAAATTGACTAGTCAAGAATACGAAGAGAAAATCAAGGTCGGGGAGCTGAATCGTGAAATTACTCGACTTGAATCAAAGATGAAATTTCAAATGGATGAATTGCGGGAAAGGCTTATTCGTCTTTACAAGTGGACGCCGTTTTACCGGCTTGAAATTTTATTATCCTCAAAATCAATTCCCGAAATTCTTTCTACTTCCTATTATCTCCAGATACTCGCCAAGAACGATAAAAAATTATTCTTTGAATTTAAAAATGACTGGAATAAATATCTTGTAGACAAGAAAATGCGTGAAGAATTGATTACCCTTTTAGAAACCCGGCGTCAGGAAAAAGAACAGGAACTCGCCCAGTTGAATAAAGAACGCCAGGAAAAAAAACAGATTCTTGATGAAATGGCAAGGCAGGAAACAGCGAAAAAGAAAATTGAAAAGGAATTGAAAAGTGCTCAACGCAAACTTGAGGATTTGATTGTATCACTGAGAAAGAAAAAAGAGAGGGAGATTGCAAGTGCCAAGAGTTATTTTGAGACCAATAAAGGCAAATTACCCTGGCCCTGCAAGGGTTCAGTAGGAACAAAATTCGGTAAGGTTATACATCCAAGGTATAATACAACTACAAAAAATAATGGCATTGACATATTAAGCAATTATGGCGAAAGTGTTTATGGAGTAGCCCAGGGGAAGATTGTCTATGCAGGTAAATTTATAGGTTATGGAAATATGGTTTTAATTGACCATCTGGATGGTTTTTATTCACTCTATGGCCATCTTTCGGAAATTTTTGTAAGGGTTGGCGACGAAGTGCCGATAGGTAGAATCATTGGCAGAGTTGGTGAGAGTGGCTCTTTATCCGGTCCAATGCTACACTTTGAGTTAAGAAAAGAAGGCAAACCAGTAGACCCATTGGTGTATCTCGAGTAGAGATACTTAATATTGCATACACGATTCACGACGCAGGATTATTTTTCGGTGGATAATGTCCCATATATCCCTTGGAGTCATGATAGTTTGGATTTATTTGGGATTTGGCGTTTGGATATTGGGATTTTTAAGATACTGATTTTGTGGCACTCACAAGATAGGCAGTATGGGTGATGCCTCTTTCCCTTGGTCGCACCCCCCTTTCTCGAACTAAAATTTCTCTTTGAAGAATTTCACAAACCCTGATGCGAATGAAATTGCAGGACTGTAGCGTCTCAGCAGTTTTTTTTACCTGCTCTATATTTGGACTCCAGCTTACTAAATGATAGCCATTTTTTAATGCCACAAATGCCTTGGGTACAATGTCCCAGGGTTCGGGTACATCAATGAATACCGCATCAACATTTTTCTGAAGAAAACCATCATTTGCTACATCTCTGAGAGAAAATTCTATCTTACTTTTATTGGAAATTTTTTCTAAATTCTTTTTTGCATTTTCAAGAAATTCTTCGTTTCGTTCATAGGAATAGACAACACCATTAGGTGCAACAATCTTTGACAGAAATAGTGTGAGCGCTCCGCTGCCAGTACCTACTTCTATTACATTTGAGCCAGGTCCGATTGAGGTCTCAAAGATTAAATAGCCAAGGTCTTTGGGATAGACAATGCTTGTTTTTCGCTTTATTTTGAACATTAAATCAGCGGTTGTTGGTTTAAGGCAATAAAAATTTTTGCCTAGATGGGTCTTGCCAATGTAGCCAAACTCTTTGTTGATTACTTCTTCAATTTTTATATCACCGAAATCCGTTGATAATTTTAATTTTGGCATTGCCTGAATGAGAAATTGTCGTTTCTCATCAAGATAAATAAAGATTAAGTCACCTGGTTTTATCAAATTCTCAGACATTAATTTTAGTATACTGAAAAAATTTCTTTGGTCAATAGACAATTGAACTCATTTCTCTTGACTAATCTCAGATTTTAATTATCATAATTACAGTCTATGGCGGTTGAATTTGATTTATCAGATTTTGAGAGTATTTTGATTGGTCATGGTAGTGAGCTGAATACGATTCAATCTTATGTTTTAGACATAAAACAATTAGGACTTTTCTTAAAGACGCAGGATAAAAATTTGGTAAATGCAAAGACCAATGATTTGCGCGGATTTATTCATTCCTTATTTGATATGGGATTGAGTTCGAGTTCAATAAACCGTAAAATTTCTGCAATCAGAACGTACTATACATATCTTTATTCTACGGACAAAATAGATAATAATCCAGCCGATGGTTTAGAACTTTTAAAGGTTGGTAGAAAATTACCTCAGACCTTATCTATTGATGAGGTGAATTGTATTATTGAATCAGCAGACGAAAAGACACCCAGGGGTTTGAGAGATAGGATATGCCTTGAGTTACTTTACGGCGCAGGTTTGAGGATCTCTGAGCTTTTAAATCTTAAAATTAACGATATTTTAATGAGCGAAGAATTGTTAAGTATTATTGGCAAGGGTAATAAACAGAGATTTGTGCCATTTGGGAAAAAGGCTTTGAATGCACTTGAAGAATATCTACAAAACGGTAAACCGTTGTTGATAAAGAAAAGAAAGACACCATATCTTATCCTGAATGCACGAGGCAATAAAATGAGCAGAATGGGTTTTTTAAAAATTCTGCGAAAATATCTTATAAAATCGGGTGTAAGAAAAAAGGTTACGCCCCATACATTTCGACATTCCTATGCTACACATTTATTACAGGCGGGTGCTGACCTACGGGCGGTTCAGGAACTGCTTGGACATTCAGATATTTCTACGACGCAAATTTATACCCATATAGACCGTGAATATTTGAAAGAAATTCATCGGTTGTATCATCCAAGGGAACAGGAGTTGTGAACTTATGGGGATCGGGGATTTGGGTATATGAACTTGCGAGATAAAATAAAGATTTATATTTTTATTACTATTACACTGGTAGTTATTTTTATTACATTTTCACCTTGTTTAAAGAACGGATACTGCAACTGGGATGATTATCATCTCATTACAGCAAACAACTCAATCAAAAATTTATCATGGAAAAACATTAAAGAAATGGTTACATCTGGCTATGTTGGTACATATATTCCTTTGACTATTTTCTCTTTTGCAGTTGAATACAAATTCTTTAACCTCAATCCCCGTGTATCACATACCATAAATCTGGTTTTTCACCTTCTGAATGTGATTTTAGTATTCTGGCTGATTTATCTCTTGAGTAATAATCTTGCTATCTCCATTGTCGTAAGTCTGCTCTTTGGTATCCATCCGTTGCATGTTGAATCTGTTGCCTGGGTAACAGAAAGAAAAGATATGCTTTATTCTTTTTTCTTTTTAGGCAGTTTAATAGCGTATATCTATTACAAAAGGTTTGGATATAAAAAACATTTTTTCTTTTCTCTTTTTATGTTTATTTTATCTATTCTTTCAAAACCAATGGCAGTAACCCTGCCTTTAGTACTGATACTTTTTGATTATTATTTTGAGAAGAGATTTACAATTCGGCAGATATACTTCAAAAGTCCATTTTTAATTCCGGCAATATTTTTCAGTATTATCAACATCCATTTTCAAGGTTCGAGTTCAGTGGCGCTGATAAATTATTTTAAACACATTCTTGTTTTCTGTCACAATATTCTTTTCTATTTTTATAAAATAATTATTCCCTTAAATCTTTCCTGTTTTTATCCTTATCCAGATAGTTTTGAATACGCTTTGCCGATTTTTTTTCTAATTTCACCAGCGATAATTGCTGGATTAGTAATCTTGATTATTCTGACAAAAAAAGTGACACATAAAATTATCTTCGGCGCACTTTTTTTTATAATCACAATACTGCCGGTCAGTCAGGTTATACCCCTTATTGCGCCGGCAATCGCGGCTGACCGTTATACCTATATTCCCGCAATTGGATTATTTTATATCGCAGGGATTATCTTTTTCTGGTTATATAACGATTTTAAGAAATTAGCTACTGCACGGGTGATTTCTGTAATATGCTTAATTGTTGGATTATTTTTATACTCCTTTCTCTCCTACAAACGGTGCCAGATATGGAAAGACAGTATTACACTCTGGAATGATGTTCTTAAAAAATATCCCGAGAGTCCACTTGCATACAATAATCGTGGTAACGCCTATAATCTGCTTGGTGAGTATAGTAAGGCAGTTGATGATTTCAATAAGGCGATAGAATTCAATCCAGAATTAGAACTGTCTTATTTTAATCGGGGCACTGTCTATGAGCGTCTGGAATTGTATGATAAGGCAATTGCTGATTTTACAACCGCCTTAAACATCCAGCCCAATTTTGCAATGGGCTATGTTGACCGTGGATCAATTTATTGTCGGATTGGTGAATATGAGAAGGCGTATAATGATTTGACCCGTGCCTTGCAATTGAAACCAAATCTTGTTGAGGCATATTACAATCTTGGAGTCCTTTTTTTTAGATTGAATAACTATAATCTCGCTTTGGAACATTATTATCATGCCCTGAGTATTGACCCATATTTCACAGTTGTCTATATCAGTCGTGCTGATATCTATTTTATATCTGGTGATTATGGACGGGCAATAGAAGATTACACAAAGGCATTGGAGATTGATTCTTTAAATGTTGATGCCTATTACAATCGGGCTGTAACATTTGCCAGGGTAGGAAAATTAGACAAAGCTCTATCAGATTATAATCAGACATTGAAATTGGAACCCGATTATGCCCAGGCTTATAATAATCGTGGAAATATCTATTTGAATTTTGGTGAATCTGAGAAGGCGATTAAAGATTATAATCGGGCAATTGAACTGGATTCTAATTATGCTCAGGCTTACTATAACCGTGCAGTGACACATTATACACTCGGTGATTTTGATAAGGCTTCGAAGGATGTTGAAAAATTAAAAAAATTAGGAGTGGTGCCTGACTCCAATTTTATAAAATTATTTAAAAATAAGAAGTAATGGTTGATTTAATAAAAGATAAATATATTCAGTTTCAGAAAAAATGAATAAGGAGGTAGAATGGAATTCAATATTCTTGTTATAAATCCTGGTGCTGGTTCAACCAGGGTTACGATTTATAAAAATACAAAACCGATTTTAGAAGAAAATATCCGGCACAGCGCGGATGAATTACGGCAATTTCCAAAGATAATTGACCAGTATCAATGGCGAAAAGACAAGGTTATTGATTTTTTAAAAAACAAAAATTTTGATTTAAAGACTTTTAGTGCTGTGGTTGGAAGGGGTGGTCCTTTCAAACCTTTAAAAAGCGGAACATATCTCGTTAATGAAAAATTAATTGAAGATATTAAAAATGGTAATTATCAGTCTGAGCATCCTTCCCTGCTTGGTGCAATGATTGCCAAGGAGATTGCCGATGGTCTGAAAATTAATGCATATTTTGTTGACCCAGTCTCAGTTGATGAATTCTGGAAATTATCAAGATTTTCCGGCTTAAAAGAAATAAATAGAAAGGCATTGAGCCATGCCTTAAATGTACGGATGGTGGCAAAGAAGACGGCAAAAAAACTTAAAAAACCTTATAATAAATGTAATTTTATTATTGTTCATCTTGGCACAGGTATAACTGTTGCTGCTCATTTAAAAGGCAAACAAGTAGATTCGTCAAATGCAAATGAAGACGGTCCTTTCTCACCTCAGAGAACTGGTGCTTTGCCAACTATCCCGCTTGTGGAATTGTGTTTCAGTGGCAAGTATCAGGCATCCGAGATTAAAAAGAAATTGTTAAGAGAAGGTGGATTATTATCATATCTGGGCACAGATGATATTCAGGAAGTAGAAAAGAGGATTTCTAACGGTGATACATATGCAGAACTCGTTTATAATACTCTTATTTATCAAATTGCCAAAGAAGTTGGCGCCTATGCGGTTGTATTAAAGGGAAAAATTGATGCTATAATTATTACCGGCGGCATTGCTCATTCCAAGACATTTGTTGCGATTTTAAAATCATGGATAAAATTTTTATGTCCGAGATTTTGTGTTTATCCAGGTGAAGGTGAGATGGAAGCGCTTGCCCTCGGTGTTTTGCGCGTTCTCCAGAGTGAAGAAGAACCACGCGAATATCAATAAATAAATTGACAGAACGCTATAAATTCCTTGATCTCTTAAAGGCGTATGCAGTCATAATGATGATACAGGGGCATACGCTAAGTGCGGTTCTTGTTCCTGAGACAAAAATTACTACACTTTATCAATTTTTGCATATCTTACGCGGGCTCACCGCCCCGGCGTTTCTTATTGCCAGCGGCTGTGGACTTGCATTTTCAATTTGCAGAAAGAAGAATCGTGCCTGGTGGAATGTTCTCATCCAGCGACTTATAAGGATTACACCAATTCTTTTAATGGGCTATTTTCTCCACCTACCGAGATTTTCTTTATTACAATTATTAACCCAAACAACAGATAAGGAAATAGCACAATTTTTTCAGTGCGATATTCTCCAAACTATTGGTTGGACAATTATAATACTACAGATTGTTTTTATTTTTTTACGCCCGAAAAAATTAATTATTGGATTTTCTCTAATCAGCCTGCTTTTGATTCTTTTTTTTACCCTTGAAGTAAATAATAGTGTTGTATCACCGAATTTTTTTACCCAGCTTTTAACCTCTAAATTCGGCTCAAACTTTCCATTATTTCCTTTCTCTGCCTATTTAATCTTTGGTCTGATATTCGGGTTTATATTTTACCAACTGCAGCAGAAGATTGAAATTAGATTGATTAACATACTCATTTTTGTTTCCGGAATCATATTCTTTGGGTCTTCGTTTATTGTAAAGATTCCCGCTTTTGTTTTATTTTATTTCCGTACGGGTTTATTATTATTCTTAATCAGTTTATTCCTGTTGTTTGAAGATAAAAAAAGTAGCGTGCTAACTTTCTTCGTAGTGATCGGCCAGGAATCATTCTTAATTTACTTTGGTCATATAATCATTGTTTATGGTTCAGTCATTAATGTCAATAATAATTTTGCACACTATTTTGGAGAATCTTTGAATACGGGTTTAAGTAGTTTACTCGCTCTATCTTTAATTGTGTTTATGCTTGCGATAGGTTATTTATGGCATTATTTAAAGGATAAAAATCCGGTTGTTAGCAGGATGTTAAGAAACACTATTTCTGCATTAGTTATCGTAAAATTTATTACAAAGTTTTAAATAATTTCGGAAGATATTTTTCTTTAACCGCGTAGGTTGACTTTCATGGCTAATAATATAAAATTCCCCTTTAGTAAAAAGGAAACTCAGGAGGATTTTTGCGAAAAAAATTTGGTAAATCTTTTTGCCAAGCAAGATTGACCGCTATTTTCTTTATAAAGAAAAACAACTGGATTTAAAAAAATACTATTGAAAAACATCAGAAATTGGATATAATTTTTTGTGAAAAAAATTTTATTTTTCTTGTTCTGTGGGTTATGTATGATCTATCCTGCAGAATTTGGCGTGATTAAGGGTTTTGTATCTGACGCAGAAAATGGTGAAAAAATGAGTTATGCAGATGTTGTTTTCAAAAATACAACAATTGGCACGAGCACAGATGAAAAAGGTTATTACTATGTTTCGCATATTTTAGAGGGTGAGTATACAATTGTATTTTCATACATCGGGTATGAATCTGTGGAGAAAAAAATTGAAATAAAAGGAGGACAGGTTTTAACATTGAATATAGAATTGAAACAATCTACAATTGAACTACCCGAACTTGTGGTTTCTGCTGACCGTGAGTGTTTTGAAAAAAGTGTTGAGGTGAGTCATATTACATTCACACAGAGGGAGATAAAATCAGTGCCGGGTTTTTTTGAGGCAGATTTAATAAAATCAATACAATTGATGCCTGGTGTTGTGGGAATGCATGACCTGTCAAATAAATTATATGTGCGTGGTGGGAGTCCAGATGAGAATCTTGTCTTGCTTGATGGTATAATCGTGTATAATCCTGCAACCCATCTTTTTGGTCTTTTTTCAACGTTCCAGCCTGATGCTGTAAAGGAGGTAGAGTTGTATGCAGGTGGATTTTCAGCAAAATATGGTGATAGACTTTCAGCAGTCCTTGATGTTACAACAAAAGAGGGAAATTTAAAAAAATATGAAGGAAATGCGAGTATTGGGTTGATTACATCAAAGATTTTAGTCGAGGGGCCAATTCCAAAAGGGTCATTTTTATTCAGTGGTAGAAGAACATACTTTGATGCACTGGTCTGGGGTTATGCTCATATATTTGATAAAAATGTAGAACTTCCATATTACTTTTATGATGGTGTAGGGAAGATAAATTATAATTTTTCGAATGATAATAAGTTTACATTAACGGGATTTGGAGGGGCAGATGTAATTTCTTTTACCGAAGGTTTATCGACATCCGAAGAAAAGATTTCTATGTCTTGGGGAAATAGCGGTATTTCAGGGCGCTGGCGGCGGGTTTTTAATCCTCAAATCTACGGTGATTTTATCGGGGTTACAAGTAATTTCTTTACTCATTTTCTTTATGAGAATTTTACAGATACGACCCAAAATATTAAACTCGCTGAAGATTTAACTAATCTTTCAATGAAAGGAGATTTTACATATCTCTTGCATAAAAATCATACATTAGAATTTGGATTACAGGGTGAAAATCTGAAGGTGAAGCAAAATTGGGAAGTCGCAGAGGGACTTTTTGGGCCACCGATTCAGTATTCCAATCTTATATCAGTGTATCTTCAAAATAAGTGGCAATTAATAGAACCTCTACTATTCATTCAACCTGGATTAAGGACAGTATATTATGATCAAGGTGGTCGTTTTATTTATAATCCCCGCCTTGGATTAAAATATCGATTTGGAGAAAACTCTGCATTAAATCTTGCAATTGGTAAGTATAATCAGTTCTTGAGCACAATAAACAGTCAAGAATCTTATTTCTCTATCTTTGACTTCTGGCGACCTGTGGATTCCATCCATCTACCACCAGTAAGTTATCACATAATTTGTGGTATGGAAAAATGGTTTGGAAAGAAAACTAATTTCACGATAGAAACATATTATAAAAAATACTATAATCTATTAATCCCCAAAGAAGAAGATATGTTCTTCAGCACGCCAACCGAGAGTCTTGGGTCCGGCAATGGTTATGCGACGGGAATTGATTTTTTCTTTAAAAAAGATTTCAAAGATATTAGAGGCTGGCTGAGTTATTCCTTTGCCTGGACAAGACGAACCGCTGATAACGAATCATACTTTCCACGATATGATAAAAGGCACAATCTCAACATAACCATTGGTTCAGTGGTTCCCACGGTAATTCCAGTTATAAAAGGTGGTAGGATTAACCTACGCTGGTATTTTGGTAGTGGCCTGCCTTATTCTGATATGGTTGCGCGATACCAGTACTACTTTTTTTGGGATGCGTGGGATACTCCACATATATGGAAGTGGGAATGGCGCTACGTTTCTGGTCCAAGAGATGCTTACCGTCTTCCTGTTTCTCATCGACTTGACCTTCACTTTGAAAAGGGGATAAAATTATTTGGTCTTTCTGGCGAATGGTGGTTGGATGTAATGAATATTTATGCCCGAAAGAATATCGTTTTCTATATTTATGAACTAGACGAACAGAGTAATCAATCCGATACACCACGGAAGGTCGGTTATTCAATCTTACCAATTCCTGTTCCCTCATTTGGTATAACACTAAAATTTTAAAATGGTTGCCTTGAGAAATATGTTTTTTTATTTATTAATACTTTTTAGTCTTTACATTTTCATCTTTTGTGATAGAAAATCAGAATTTAATTATGAACCAGTATTGAATGTTGTCGGTATCTTGCGTAATGATGAACATTATCCTATAGCAATCATTGATCGCGCCTATGAAACGGATGAACCTGCTGAATATAATCTTGAGAATGCATTGGTCTATATATCTGGCCCAAATGTTATGGAAACGCTTTTCTATTATGATTATAATAATTATTTTAGTGCACTAAACCCGATAAATATTCAACCTGAATCAGTATATCATTTATTTGTTCAGGTACCCGGATTTGAATCGGTCAAGGGTTCCACCAGAATCCCTGGTCGATTTCAGATAATTAATCCTGCTTGGTATGATACAATAACTGTTGAGGACACACTAATCTTTACCAAAAGCAAAGGGGGCGCGGTTTACTATGTCCTCTGCCAGAAGGAAGACGCAGGAAATTATTACTACTGGGTCTACTTTCCAGAATTGACTAATGACACAATTATGAAAATTCCAATAATTCAGTTTCAAACAGAATATATTGTTGCCAACGGATTTTACCAATTTACAATTGTTGCGCATGATAGCAACTACTTTAATTATGAATTCTACTGGGGGAGCGAGCCACCAGCCTATGGTATTGAAAATGGTATTGGTTTCTTTGGCAGCGCTTGGGTGGAGACAATAATTGTTTATGTTAAAATTGAGTAGTGATGAACATACTAGACTTAAGTCTAAATTTTAACCCTTGACATTTTCCATAAATTGGTTATATTATATAATAAATAAAAATATAATAGAAGGGAGTCTTTTGAGATTTAAGTCTCAACAAGGGAGCAAACTTATGCTCCAGAATGAAAGGGGGTTATATGGAGCTTAGGTCATTAATAAAGGGAGCAGGACTCGCAATGCTCCTTAGTGCTGTTCTTTTACAGGGAGGGTGGGTGCCTTTTCGTGAAGATAACACTCAAAAACAGACTGCAACAGAAGTAATATCCTTATCTGGATCTTCTACCCAAATCAATTTTGATATATTCGGTGCAGAGTTGAGCGAATATGATGCAAGCAAACTTACTGATGTTGGTAAAGAAATCTTTGTTCTGTTAAAAATTGATGAATATGCATTCACCGGAGATATTGGAAAACCAAAATTACCAATGGTCACTGCAATCCTTGATGTTCCACATAAAGCACAGATCGGGGTTGAGGTAATTTCAACAGAATATAAGGAGTTTTATTTAAGTACTTTTGGAATTGACAAAAGAATTGCGCCCGCACTTGCCAGTGTACCAAAAATTCCCAATGCAAGGGCAGAATTTATTCTTGATGAAAAAACCTATTCTACGGATGCCTATTATCCGGAAAAGATTGCAGATATTTTTGAAGGAGATGGTGGATTTGCCCGTGGTCATAGATTGGCGACTTTAAGGGTTTATCCTGTTCATTATAATCCAGTTTCAGGAAAGATAAGGTGCTACACAAAAATTAAAGTTAAAATTGATTTCATTGGTGGTGATATTCTTAAGACACAGCAGACGATTGCAAAAGATTATTCAACAGTATGGGAAGAGTTTATAAAGAGAACTGTAATAAATTATCCGGAATATCTGAAGGGTGTACCGCCGCTCCCGATTTATTACGATATCTTTTACAATAGTCAAGCACAGACTGTTGCAAACAATCTTGCTCAATGGAAAAAGAAAAAAGGTTACAAAATAAGAATGTGGAATGCTGCAGGCTGGAGTGTCTCTGCAATAAATGATACAATAAGAACTCAAAATCCGTTGGCAACATTTCTTGTAATTATTGGCGACCCAAATTCAAACACAATTGCCCTGCCACCATCAGGTAATGGTTCTTCTTCCGGTGACCAAACCGACCTGTATTATGCAGAAGTAAATGAAGGTAATACATATCTACCTGATATGTTCAATGCACGGATATCTGTACTGGATACAATTCAAGGTAATACTTCAGTAAATAAGGCAATTCGCTGGGAGCATGCAAATTTTGGTTCAGCGGGTTATACTTGGCTAAAAAAAGCTTGTTTTATTGCTGGTTATGATGCGAGTTATCAAGGTGTAGGTATGGCAACCAACTGGTATTGCCGGAATCTACTTGTGCCTTATGGATATACTGTTGATACACTCGTTTATGCAAGCGGCGAGCAGGAAGGCAGGGTTGTTTCGCAGATCAATGCGGGTCGAGCCTGGTGTGTATACACTGCACACGGCGGACAGACCGAATGGTGGGTAGGCTATTCCGGTGATTTTAATGTCACGGAATTGACCAATTTAACTAATAATCTTGATATGTATTGTTTTCCTGCTGGCCACTGTTGTCTGACTGGTGATTATCAATATGGCTCAAATTGTTTTGGAGAAACCTGGGATAGATTGAGTGGCAAGGGTGGAATTTGCTATTTTGGTAGTGTACCATCTACCTATTGGGATGAAGATGACTGGTTACAGCGTAGATATTTTGATGCAATATATACGGACAGTATAAGTGGGCGCCTCTATGAAACCGGCAGATTTACCCAGTGGGGTCTTTACTGGATTGAAAACCATACAAGTTCTTCTTTAAAACGATACTATTTTGAAGCCTATCACCTCTTTAATGACCCTTCCCTTGATTTCTGGACCGACATACCACAGAATCTGGTCGTGAACCATAATGCAATTGTCTTTCCAGGTGCCCAACAATTCAATGTGACAGTTACGGGTGGCGGGAATCCAGTCCAGGATGCCCTTATCTGCTGTTGGATAAAGACGCAAATTCCTGAAATGCATGTTTCCGCTTATACGAATTCCTCGGGTATTGCAACACTCAATATTTCACCGACAACACCGGGCGATACAATGTATGTTACGGTTACACGGCATAATTTCATTCCTTACGAAGGTTATGCCCTGGTTACATCACCATCTGGTCCCTATGTGGTTGTCGGAAGAACGATCTTAAATGACCAAGGCGGCAATGGTCAGGCAAATCCAGGTGAAATCTGTGACCTTGGT
>Ga0172364_10001345_pt1 | contig 18841 bp, 16 predicted proteins | sample LakKivSesite10cm_FD_114545 | JGI IMG/M metagenome (GOLD analysis project Ga0172364, IMG submission 114545) | Sediment microbial communities from Lake Kivu, Rwanda - Sediment site 10cm | ecosystem: Environmental > Aquatic > Freshwater > Lake > Sediment | place: Rwanda: Western Province, Lake... | reverse complement strand
TAACATCCTGTATCGTGGCTATTACTAAATCGCCGACTTCTGGCCATTCCTGTTTTTTAAACGCCATTTTCATCCCTATTCAAAAACTGCAACTATTTCGCCCTTAATTATTGCTTTTCCACCTGAAGGTTCAGCAAGTTCAGTTCCACAAACATTACAGTTAACTCTATTTACTGCGCTGCTGTAGACTATTTGTTCATTGCCACATTTCAGGCACTTCACTCGAATGAAACTACTTCTCGGTTTTGGAATTAGTTTCTCCCATTCAGCCATACCGATAACCCCCAACTTTATGCAATAACCAACTTTCTTAAACGTACACCATCTTTATGTCTTGTGTAACCGCAAACCTTGCACTTCAACTTCAAAGTTTGCTTTTTAGTCGTCTTTGCAAATTCTCTCTGAAGAGGATACTTCTGCCCCCCATAACCTTTCTTTTCCCTTTCATGACGACGCTCGCCCTTAGCTAAAGCTCTCCGTTTCCCAGCCTTGTAAAGAGTAACCGTGTGAATTTGATGCTGCTTACATCTAGGACAATATGTTCTGATTTCTTTTGGAACATTCACTTCAACCACGACCAGCTTTGCTTAAAGAGAACACGCATACTCTTATACTTTTTCGCTTATTTTTCAATAGCTTTTAAATTCGTTTATTAAAAACGAAAAGATGACATCTATGCCTATTTATGGGAATTCTTATAATATTCATGCTATTACCAAAGGTTTTGTTGGATATTGCCCGAAAAAGACATAAGTAGCCAAAAAATGCGAAGCATCATACAAACAAAGAAAAATATTAGCAGCTTAAAGGAATACAATAAATGGTTACGATTGGAACCAATTTCATAACCACTATGGCTCCTTATATCCTATTACATGACAAAATGCTGCATATTAACTATAATTGAAACTCGAACCTTCTGAGGCAAAATCAAGTATTGGAAAACGATGCCCAACATTTTCGGGGGAAAGCTCCAAACAACTTAACTGACTTCAATTTTTTCAGCTAAACCTTGCTTGACAAGAACGTTAGCATTCTCAATAGGCAAAGATGCAACATCTTCGACTTCAAATGGACCGTAGGTTTTAATGTCCGCGCCAATGATTGCTGGAACATCCCTCAAAAAACGCAAAACAGCCCTTTTATGCCCTCGCCCAGCCCTCATTTTCAACACGTTTCCTCGAAGGATGTTTTCAGCATAACTCTGATATGCCTCTGCGAGAGGGGAAACTCCAGTGTAAATTTTCTGTTCCTCAACTGTTAGAACATCTAAAGAAACTTTTTCACCCGTGGTTATCACTCTGATTAATTTTTTATAGCGTGTTCGAAGTAGTTCACGAAGCATGCGTTTGACGTTTTGCATTTCACTTTTCAGAAGACTTGCCTTCGCTGTTTTTTTATCAAGCATTCGGCTTTCTTCTTTAATTTTCCTCAAATAATCAGCAATTTTAGAATAAAAATCGGGAGGAAGACTTCCAAGGTCAGGACTCGCAAGCTCTCGTTTCCAAATATCGTATAACTCATTATACATTAATCTGCCACCTCTGCTCTACCTTTACAAACAAGCAACGCAGCCGCTGCAGAGGGCAACTCAACCTTTTGATTCTTATAAGGACCGAAAATTTCGTCACCCAACCTAAACTCAGGTGCGTCGAAAACAAAAACAGTTGCCGTGTTTTCTTTGAAGGCGACAGCGCTCTTAAATGGGTCAAAATCGTCTAAAGCTGAAACTGGAAACTCGACTTTTTTGAAACCAGTCTTTCCATGCAAAGTGTCAGTTAGTCTGATTAAACGGTGGATGTCTGTCGTGACAACAGTGTCGATTTTCGCAGATTGCAGCTTCGCGCTATGCTCTGCTATTTTTTTCCAAGTTTGAAAACCAACACCTTTAATGGTTCTCCAAGGTTCAGAATTGTCCCAGCTTTGCAGAATAGCATTCTTGTTATCAAAAATTATTCCAATAACGTTTCTCTTCAACCCTACTCGCATAAAATCTTCCTCTTTAGCATTAAGAATAAGATTATACATTCCTTTTACAATCCTTCTACGCCAACCAAAATCGTTTAAACTTGAGCCTTGCATGATATGTGCCATTCTGGGTTCTTTTTCGCTTAAGCCGTGTAAAACCACATCAATTCCTAAACCACAAACATAATCTACAATCTCCTTACGTGAAATAGCGTCAAGTATTCTAGCATCATCGCTATCAACTTGAACGTGATAACCTCGGTGCCCAGAAAAAAAAGTGCGTATTTCGTTTTTAGAGAAACCAAAATCATCTGTCAATGCATCTAGAAGCTTTATGGTTTCAGATTTTGCAGAATTCAAACAAACTTCGCAAGGCCAAGTTTTCGCATCAAACTTCTCGCTACCACATATAGGGCATATTTCGGGCGTAATGCCTTTTCCTGTAAACCCACAACTTCCGCAAACCCATTCATCATGAACTTTATTGCAGGGTGTAGGAATGTGATCAGCGTCAATATCGAAAATCAAGTCGGCACCTAACCAGCCCTTTTTTTCCATGTCCGCCTCTGGATTCCCGTAATAAGCACATGAACAATAAGCGTTTGACGGAACAGAGTTTATCAAATAACTCTTCAACTCATCGCCATATTTGAAGCTTTTATGACGAAGCATCACACCTTCAAACAGAACAAAACCGAATTCGCGTTTATCAATCATATGAAGAGTGCTGTTTGGGGAATAGTCTCGCATGTAATAGTTGCGAAACAATTCTTGCACGAGTGTAAGCGATTTCAATTCCACTGTTCTGATTAAGGTGCAGGATAAAAAAAATGTTTCGTTCAGTAATCGTTCTTTTTCAGCTAGGACTTTTGCACCGTTTATGTTTAACGCCCTTGCTCTATCATAGAGTTTTAGTTCAAAAACTTCGTGTGTTTGGTTAATGATATAGAGATTAACTATTGGTTCAGTGAAAATCAAGCAATGTAGAAAACGCATCAAGTAAAATTTAATAAACCGAATTAAACTAATGAAAAGGTCAATCAAAACAGAAGTTTAGGCACACAAGTGAAGCCGTTACAGAAAGTTGAAACACGATGAAAACCCATAGAAAGATTCTTACATTAACTTTCACGACCTTTGTTATTTTGCAGAGCACGTTTCCACTACTTCAAGATCACTTCATGGAAGCATATACCCTGTTTGTCTCGGCATCCCTCTTGGAAGCTCCTTGGAAGCCTTTACAGCAATCGAAAGTTGCAGATGATAACCAAAGCAGTTTTTGGACAACATCACTTTCAGGCGAAGGAAACATAACCATAAACTTATCTGATGATTCTCTAGTCAAAAAGACTGGTGTAAATAGTCTAAGGATTGTTAGCGAAAATGGGTCCTTCCAATACTTTGATATTTATCACAGATATGAAAACAGCCGAAATCTATACATGTTCAATGTTTTTGTTCTTTGGTGGTACGGTAACGGAACAAACGCTAGCTTTAAGCTTCACCTATATACTCCTGACATAGAAAACGGGCTTTACTACAATTTTTGCGATGACTTTTCAGGTTGGAGACAATTTGTGCTCTATTTCAACAAAAACTTCACAAACGTTGGCAAAACAAATCTAAGTCTCTTAAAAGAGATCCATATAAGTCTTGAAACGGCAAATACCCAAGGAACGTGGTACCTAGATGATGTGATAACAGATGTCGTTTCTGCACCAACACCTGAAACATACTTGGCTGAATATGAATGGAGTTTAAATAAGCTTTTAGACCATAGAGACGAAAAGTCAAGGCAAGTACTAAACGGTTGGGGAGCAAGTAACAACTGCTGCAACTACGCAGACTTGTATCGTTTAGACATTACTGTTCCAACATTTACAGAAGCATACAAAATCACGGGAAACAAAACGTATCTGATTGCTGCAAAGGAGTCGTTTGATGGTGCAATAACGCATCTATATAACCAAGAAACGGGTCTCTTTGCAGTGTGGTGGAATTCTACAAGCAAAACTTATGTTGATGAACTAGACGTTGTATGGGGAGCAATAGCATTAAACGCCATGTTTGATTTTTGCAGCGTAACCTCAAATAGCACTTATTTAACATATGCAAACAATTTTGCCCAAGCCTTACACAGTTATGGCATAAACCACACAACCAATTTGCCTCATTCCTCAATTTCTGTCTCCAGCGGAGACACTATAACTCGAAACACGTTTGTTACCATGGAGACAGGGCGTTTAATAGGTGCCTACATTAAAGGTTACGAAGTCACCTTCAAAGAAGATTACAAGACATGGGCAAAGGATTTAGCCCAAGCATTTTGGAACAAAAGAAATACAACAACAAACCTTGTTCCATCATGTATAGACTCGAATGGCACAGTATTGTGCGATTTTTGGAAGCCAAATTTGGATCCCATTCAAAGTGTTCTTTTGAACGCCTATAAGGTGACAAAAGACGAGTTTTATCTCTCACTTTCGATTAATCTGACCGAAGCAGACTTAACTTATGCATGGTCCGATCAACTGGGTAGAACTGTTCAGTCCGTATGGACAAATGGGACTATTCGCAGTTCCTCTCTAGACCTTGTAGATGGCCCCCAGATATACATCGTTGGATTGCTTCAATTATTTCAATTCACATCTAATAAAACATATTTAACATATGCTGAAAAAATGTGGAACACTATTCATAACAATGCCTCAGCAAACAACTTATACACTACGTATCTGTATGAGGACAATTGTCATAGTCAAAACAGCAATCTTTATACTCAACAAATGATGGTTCAATGCGACGCTTATTTGTTTTACTTTACAAAAAATCAAAAATACTTTGACGACTTGAAAAAAACTGTAAATAGCTTTCTTTTGTATTTTAAGATGCCCTATGGATTTTGCCATGAAATCAACATCGCAAGCTATGAGACAGTATCAGACAATACTTTTGACTGGTTAGACTCGTCAAGTTACACGTTGGGGGCAGCGATTTATGCGTGTTCTGTCTATTCATCGCAGAATACGACAACAATTGAAGCAGACATAACATATTATGTGCCGTACTATCCAATGTTCAAGATTAAAGAATCATTAAATTATGCAAACAACAATATTCACATTAACTTGAGAGGAACAACTTCATGCATCAACGTAACCTTTACCCTTCCAAAGGGGAAAGCAGTAAGCACCGTAGATGTTAATGGGTCATCCATCTTTCTTTACAGTGAAAACACATCGCATCTATTGATTTGGGAGCCTGGCGCATACTCTATTAACCTAACGATGAAAAATGGAGCACCATCAAACATTACTATTAACGAGTTCGAGTTTGCTAATAAAACTTTGACAACTATAATTGAAATGACAAGCATTGCTAACGTCACCATCAAACTCCATATTCCGTTCAACGAAACTTCCCAAACCCCGTTCCAAAACGATGCGTGGGATGTTAATTGTACTGCAAGTTCTTGGAGAGACAGTTGGGAACCCATAAGCCGTGTTTTGACGGTGTGGATGCTCTGCAATCGCCCAGCCACCATCATGATTTCGAACATGAAGCCCAAACCAGTTGAGCTATACATTCCTGAGGAATCGGATATTGCCGAAGACTACATAAAGTTAGTATGGGAAGAATCAAGTGTCAGAGATTTCGCCAAATACGAGATCTGTATGAAAAGTAACAAAACTGATTGGATGGTGATTTATAGCATAACAGAAAAATCGAATAATACATGCAGAGTAACAGGGCTTTCACCTGATACGACGTACTATTTTGTTATCCGAACTATAGATACGGGAGGACTATTTGCAAACTCTCAATACATCGAAATCAAGACTAAGCCACCAACTGTGTATAGATGGTTACCAGTTATCATTGTAGGTGTGCTTTCTATCGTCTCAACTTTGATTCTGATTCTGCGAAAAACTAAAATGATCGTGCAGATAAGAGGAGACTCAAGCATTCAACGCCCAAAAAACACTGATTAATATTTCTTAAGTGTCTTTTTTTAAAAAAGCTTTGATCTCTAAGGAATTTTGTTTAGTATATCACAAAGTTAAAAAATGTTTAACAAATTAGAATCCTGAGAGAAGCCATATGTATCTGGTGGTTATCCCAGCCTTTAACGAAGAAAAAAGTATAGCAACCATAATTTATGATATAAAGAAGCACATTAATCATGTTGTTGTAATTGATGATCATTCCTCAGATGACACTGGTAAAATAGCAAGAAAATTTGGTGCCACTGTCATACGTCACCCCAAAAATAAAGGGGTAGGTGCTGCCATGAAAACTGGAATAGCGTATGCGAAAAAATTAAAACCCGACATTGTTATAACGATAGACGCTGACGGACAACATAGACCAGAAGATATACCAAGTCTCATTGGACCTATCATTCAAGGAAGAGCAGATTTTGTGCTAGGATCACGATTTTTGGCCAAAGAACCAACAGATATGCCATTACAGAAGAAAATTGGAAATAAGCTCTTATCATCAATTGTAAGTTTTTTGGCTGGTGTAAGGTTAACTGATACACAGACTGGGTTCAGAGCCTTAAATAAAGAAGCCTTATTGTCTCTAAATCTCGTTTCAGATTTTACATACACTCAAGAGATGATTCTTGTTCTTTGTCACAATGGATTCCGCTGCGTTGAGGTGCCAGTTCAGATTCACCCCAGGAAACATGGAGAATCAAAGGTTGTATCAAAAGTCAGCAACTATGCTTTTAAGGCTCTAACGTCCATTTGTTCCACGTACCTACGGTTAAAAATTCATGGGTAAACCTTGATGAAATTTATAAAACCCGATAAAAGCATCATAGAAAAAGCCAAGCCTTACATAGGGCCTTACAGCGACCCCATTTTGCGCGTGATCTATTATGACAAACTCAAAAGAGTGTTCAACTACCTCAAAAATAGACGATGGAAATTAATATTAGAGATTGGCTGTGGCGAAGGATTTCTACTACAAAGTTTATGTCAAATCGGCGAGAAAGTTATAGGATCTGATATTAAGGAAACCATCGAATTCTCCAAAAAAATTACGTTAAATGAAATCAAAAAAAAATGTACAAATTTGGAACTAAAAGAAATAGACGTTAAACATTTATCATCAGTGATTGATAAAGAATCATGTGACGTCATTGTTGCTGTAAGCGTTCTAGAACACATTCCTGAATACAAAATAGCAATAGAAGAAATAAAAACATGCCTTAAACCTAAAGGCATTTTTGTATGTGTAATTCCTACAGAGAATACACTATATAAAATCGGAAGAAAAGTCATAGGATATCATAATGAATACCACAAAGCATACAATTTTGAAGATTTGCGTGCTTTCTTACCTAAAAACTTTCATGAGGTTAAAACGTGGTTTTCTCCCTTTCATTTTCCACTGTTCTTCTCAGGAGCATATCAAAAACCTCGGAACATCATAGTTGAGGGAAGCTCGTATGAACACCATCTTGACTTAGGTTAATCAAGTTGAGTAATATGGCTGGTACAAATAAATGAGAAACAAAAATTTATTAAACCGAAAAGAAATGTCTTAAATTTCCTAGAACAAATAGCTTGCATGGTGAATTTTGAATGGATATCCTCTGGTTGTTCGCTAACATTTGGATTGGCACATTTATTTTTTTTGTTTTCTTCTATTTTGGATATTTCTTTCTAGTTTTCATCTTAGCCAAAATAAAAGAAAAGAAAGTTCGAAAAGCTGAGAATTTTGCACCATTTATATCTATCCTTATTCCGTGTTACAATGTAAGTTCAGCAATTGACCTAAAGATTAAAAGCACTTTAGAAATTGATTATCCAAAGGATAAGTTTGAGATAATTGCTGTTGAATCAGGATCCACGGATGACACGCATTCTATACTTTCCAAGTTTGCTGACACTGGAAAAATCAAATTGGTGAGGCAAGATCAACGTTTAGGTAAATCTTCCGCTATAAACTTTGGGCTGAGCTTTTGTAATAGTGATATTATAGTAATGACAGATGCCGATGCAAGCTTGAAGAAAAGCAGTATTAGTGAGTTGGTGAAAAATTTTGCAGATGAAACTGTTGGTGCAGTGGTAGGCAACGTAACTCTGGTTCCAGGTAAATCTGTGATAAGCAAAATGAATTACTTATTCTATAAAATTTTCAGAGAAAAGCTGAGGGAGTGGGAATCAAGAATTGATTCAGCCTCTTTTTGGTCAGGAGAGTTATGTGCTTTTCGTAAGTCGGTTCTAGAAAGATTGGATGAAGATATAATTAATGATGATCGTTATATTCTACTTAAAACAAGAAGTAAGGGATACCGTTGTATTAGCGAACCTTCGTCTTACGTTTTTGAAAAAGATGCGGAGAACGTTGTGGGTCAGATAACTCATAAAAGGCGAACAACAGCAGGTACAATTCAAGGGACACTCAGATTCAAGCAAATGCTTTTTAACCCAAAGTACGGTCTGTTTGGAATGCTTATATTTCCCGCCCATTTCCTCAGGATAATTTTACTTCCTGTACTTCTTCTGATGATCGAAGTCTTAAGTCCATTTGCTATTTTTGCCCTCTTATCTTCCTTTGTAGGAGCAGTATTGCTAGCAGTTGCAGTAATAGTTCTAGTCGTGCTGAGTATTTTTGATAAAGGACGTAAAACATTATTTTTAATTTCTTATGGAGTTTTTATTCAAATAGCAATAATAAGTGGGATTACAGACTATGTTCTAAAAAGGCAGAGCCCAATTTGGAAAACGATAACAAAAGGGTGAGTCAAACGGAGACCAAATCGCCTTCAAAGAAAACGCTAGCAGCTATTTTATTCTTACTGGTTATTACAAATTTCTTAATCTTGTCCTTCCCCTACCTTTTAAAACGACTGTCCGTCCCTGTTGGCTGGGACACAGCATGGTATGTCCGCAATATGAGACTGATAGCAGATCAAGGATTTCCAGCCTTATTCGAAGCGACAGGAGGGATAAATTTCTACAGCGTTTTTGAGTACTTCTTATCCTCAATATTTCATGTCTCTTTCATGCTCACCGAAAAAGTCCTCCCCATCATCATTGGAGTTTCTTACTCGTTAGTTAATTTTGGAATCGTTAGAAAATTTTCCAAATCTTGGAAATTTCCATTTATAGCTATGGGACTTTCTATCATTGCCTTCAATACAGCTCGAATGGTTCAAGATTTGCACAGAAATCTGTTTTGCTTTATGTTAGTTCAAATCGCGTTGTTTCTTATTCTTCCAGACGTCTTGGAGCATGCCTCTAAAAAAAAGGCTATCTGTTTCATTTTTTTGATGACATTGGCAGGCATCTCTCACGTCGAAACATTTGCGTTGGTCATGTTTGCGCTTTTTTTATTTGTCCTGTTTTATTCACGAAAGCATCCTTTCGGGAAAGCCAAACCTTTGTTTATCTACATCGCTATTCCTTCTCTGCTGGTTTTTTTGTTAGAATTCCCTTTTTTGCTAAATTATTTGAAAGATGCCGTGTTTCTAGATCAGTCAACTAACTTCTCATACAAGGAGTGGATAGCGGTACCATGGAGTTATCTTTTTTCCTTGGGAGGTGCGCTGATTCCGTTTTATGTCATTGGTCTGTACCATAGCTTATCCACCTCTTTAAGAAAACAAGAAGAGCAACGTTTGTTTCTGATCTCTTTTTGGAACATTGTTGTTATTGTAGGTTCTTTTACACCATGGTTTGGTATCAAGATTCCTGGTTATAGGTTCTTGCTCTTAGCTACGGTGCCAGTAGTTGCAACGATAGGATTTGCAAGATTTTTTGCATACAGAAATCTGAACAAAAAGAATGTAGCCCTCTCAATAGTTTTAATCGCTTTGGCAGCAGCGACACAAGTCATCTATATATCAAATAATTACAATTCTTGGCTCTCCAATACTCAGTATGAGAAATTGATGTGGATCGCTAACAACAAAAAGGATGATCCATGTACGCTCGTGCTATATTTTAATAGTGGAGAAACAACCCATCTTGTAGTTGAGATGTATGGATTTTGGATCCAAGCAGTGGTTGGTTCTCGGACAAACATATACTTTGGACGAATCCAGGATCTCTTAAATTTGCAACCTACACAATCAGAGAATCAATATATGAATGAAACGTCGTTCGCTTATTGGAATATGATGAAAAATGATTTTATAATAGAGAACGAGATTTATTTAGTTGCCGATTGGTACAACACGTCTTACACCTACCCAAAATACTTGGAACAAGTCGATGAAGAACTAGGCATATACAAAGTGATACATTAGCTGCAAATAACGCCTTTGTTGAATCAAACAATTCCAGAAATATTCGGAGGTAATTGGCTTTTGACACGATTGAGACTCATTAAGCTAACATTGATAAATAGTCAATACCCACGAGTTCACTTCCAACCATAACAGAAAAAATACCACCCCAAAAGAGAACCTAGCTTCGTCTTATCTAACCATTTAACATAATTCCAATAACATCTCTTTTTAAGTGTCTCTTTCCCCAAGTTAGGGCTCCTTAATAACTGTATAGACTTTAACGAAGGAACAATTACCCCCATTCCATACACATGAACATTACTTAAACCATTAGCAGTCAAAAGCTTCTCTATTTGTTTTTGATTTAACCTATTTTCGAACATTTCATCAGAATTCAGACCTACATTCAAAACTTTTTCACCCAGCCTTCTAAGAAGCCTGAATGTTGAGAATTTCTTCGGAACTATGTCAGCGTAGAAAAGTCCTCTAACTTTAAGGATTCTTGTCATTTCTCTAACTATAGGAAACGGGTCAGAAAAATGCTCAAGTAATCCTGTACTCAATACAATGTTAAATGTTTCATTTTTGAAAGGTAACTTGAAGGCATCTGCGCATACAAAATCTCCTGATAGGCTTAATTGGAAATAACTATTTTTTGCAGTTATCAATGCTTGCTTTGAGTAATCCATAGCGAACGTTTCGTAACCCTTAAGGGCTAGCCACGATGAAACTCTCGCCGAACCGCAACCTATCTCTATTGAACTTCCTTTCATTGGCAGAATGTTTAGAAGATGCCTAAATTTAACGTAATCGATCATCTCCCCCAAGGAGTCGCGGCTTGCCCAATTCTGTGTTGTCCACAACTTATTCCAGTACTCTTGCTGCTTCAAGTTCGAATCCTCTAGGCGATGCCCAACCTCTTTATTTCGGCGTGACCTCATTCCATAACAACTTCCATGCACTACAATAGGGTAAGGAAAACCCTTCACATTTAAACTTTTAACGACCATAAGCAGCACAACTGAACAGCAATTTTATTCACTGCTCGTTTGTATCTTAAAAATCACAAAAATTCTGAAACATCAATTGAACTATCTGACTTCTAGTACAATCATGGTACATTAAATTAACCTTTGTTCAATACGTCAGCATATAGATCCAAAGTCTCTTTAACCATTTTTTCCCACGAGAAAAACTCTGCCCGCTTAATAGCCTTCTGCGAATAGGCACGTTCTACATCTTCATTTCCAAGGACGTATATTAGAGCCTCAGCCAATTTGTGTGCATCACCTGTTTCAACGAGCACACCTGCCTCGCCTATGTATTCAGGGGTGTCAAACGCATTATTAACAACAACTGGAGTGCCGCATGCCATTGCGTCGAGAACCGATAAACTAATGCCAGAATAGGCAGGCCAAACAAAAACGTCGCTTGAGCGATAATATTTGGGTAATTCCTCATCTTTTATGAAACCAAGGAGTTTTACATGAGTTTTAATCTTAGGTTGATGGAGGACCTCTTGGATAAGGACATTATCTTTACACTTGCCTCCGATTTTCAACTCAACATTTTTTAATTCTTTCTGAACCAGCTTGAAAGCCTCAATTAACACGTGAACGCCTTTTAAACGTGTTAGACTTCCAACATATAATATTGTTTTCTTCTCTTTTTCTATTTTTGGTGTAGGTTTAAACATTTGATGGTCAATGCCATAGTAAACAACTCTTACCTTCTCTGCCGGTACTTTGAGTAGGTTGGTGAGAAGGTTTCTTGTTGTTTCCGATGTAGCGATTAACATTTTACTCTTACTGGCTAATTTCAAACATGATTTTTGATACCAGTACTTCGCTGGTGCTGTTGGGTGAAAATAAAGGGCAAGGACATCATGGATGGTTGTAATGGATAACGTTTTTTTTGTCAATATCATGTTTTTTGCAGCAAGTTCAGAAACTGCATGATATAGATCAGCCTCGATCCGAAGGACTGTCGCAAAGGCACAAGTATCTTTCACCATGTATTGAAGAGGGTTTTTCACCACTCCATCTTTCAAAGACATCGGACTTAGTCCATATTGTTTCAATCCCTTCAGTAACTCGTATGAATATTTATCGATGCCTCGTCCAGTTTCTTTGCTTGGATAGTTGGGAAAACAAAATACACAAATCCTTTTCCTTTGAAGGTTCGAAGCTGTTTCTATTTCCACTATGGTTGCCTCATCAGTGAGTTTTTGAAATTGCAGTAACATTCCAGACTTTTTTGGTAACTCTACTTTTCAAACTGGGAAAGGGGCACAATCTTAAGAGTTTAAAGCCGCTTTCTTCTAAGTATTGCTTGATTTCCTTTGGAAAGAAGAACCTGACTACGTGGGTTTCTTTAACGTCATCTATTATTCGATTTCTCTTTGTAACTAACAGATGGTAATCTACTTTGCATATGTGGCGAAGTCTGTCCAAACGAGGTTCAGCAACTCGTACTATTCTTATCCCCTGCTTCTTAATCGTTTTTGTCCTCACAGAAGGAAGTACCGTTAATACAGCAGGACCATACCAAAAGTCAAAGATAAACAAGGAACCTTTTTTCAGGTGGTCTCGAATGTTGAGCAAAGTTCTCTGTATGTCTTTATCTTCGGTTATGTAATCCATCGTCGCGAACATGGAAATACAAGCATCGAATCTTTGATTCAGTCGAAGTTTTCGTACATCCATTTTGTAAAAGTCTATGCTAACTTGCTCTTTTCTCATCTTCTCTAAAGCTGTCTGAATCATCACCCCAGAAAGATCTAACCCTGTCACTTTGTATCCTCTCTTTGCAAGTGACAGAGCATGCCCCCCTGTGCCACATCCGACATCTAGAATAGTTTTTGGCATGAATTCGGCATATTTCTTGAAGATTTCCTCTAAAAAGTCACATTCTTTTTCGTAATCCTTGTCTGAATAGATTATATCGTAATATTTTCCGTAAGAAAGAAAAACTCCGTTCATAGGGTATTCATCTAGAGAAGTCTTTCCCAACTCCAGCGTTTGCCGTTTTCCTTATACCAATCTATGGTTCGCTTAAGGCCTTCCTCAATGTTAACAATTGGTTCCCAACCAGTGTACTTTTTGATTTTAGAGTAGTCACACTGAAGCACATTTACATCCATCGGCCTTAGCCTTGAACTATCAACTTCTATTTCAATGTCGTCATAGCCAATCAATTTTCCAACTAGATAAGCTAGCTCTTCAATAGAGGGTGCCTTATTGGAACCGACATTAACTACTTCACCGTTTGAAATATCCGACTTCATTGCTGCGATAGCCGCTTTTACTGTGTCTTCCACATAAGTGAAATCTCTTTTTGCCTTAATGTTTCCAAGTTTAACAATGTTTCCTCTGCTTAATTGAGAAATGATTTCGGGTATAACATATGGCTGCGTCTCTCTAGGTCCATAGCAATTGAATGGTCGAAGAATTATAACAGGTATACCATGCTCATGATGAAAAACAAAACACAGCCTGTCGGCAGCCAATTTGCTTACTGCATAATTGGATAATGGAAGTGTAGGGTGGTTTTCATCCATAGGCGTATGTTGAGCAGTTCCATAAACTTCTGAACTAGAAAAATGCAGAACACGTTTTACGTCAAACGTCTTGCAAGCCATTAGAACGTTCATTGTGCCTTTAACGTTTACGTCGAAGAATTTCTCTGGGTTATCGTAACAGTGAGGTATGTACGGTTCTGCTGCTAAATGAAAAACGTATTGCACATCGTGCTTTTTTATGGCGTTGTATATCTTCCAGCTTAACACGTCACCGTTTACAGTTTGAATGTGGTTTTCTTCTACATCCACTAAGTTGCATCTGTCTCCATAAAGAAAATTGTCATAAACGACTACATTTGCACCTTCCTTAGACAATTCTCTAACTAGTGCTGAGCCAATGAAGCCAGCACCGCCTGTGACCAACACGTTTTCCTCTTTCATGCAGTTATCCATGTTTGATTTCTCCATTTGCGGAAGAGAATTTCTTTATGTGTTTGTGCTTTATATTAACTCATCGTTTCACGTACTTATTTATACATTCACATATGTAGGCTACTTCATCAGCAGTCAAGCTGTTTCCTGAAGGGAGGTTCATTCCCTTTCTTGAGAGTTCGTCGGCAATGGGGAACCGTTCTTCAGTGTATTGCTGGGCGTAGAAGGGTTGAACATGAACAGGATAGAAAAATGTCCTGGTCTCAATTCCATCAAGTTCCAGTTTCTTCATCAAATCGTCCCTTGACATTCCAAATTCTTCTTGAACTAGAATCGAATACATCCAATACACGTTTTTTGCCCAAGGGGCTTCTGGATGTAGAGTTACCTTGTCTCCAAGTTCTGATAGAAGAGAGTTGTAAAGTTTAGCGTTTCTTCTGTGAATTGATATAAACTTTTCGATTTTCTCGAGTTGGGCAACGCCAAGGGCTGCCTGCAATCCTGACATGCGATAGTTAAAACCTAAAGCTTCATGATAAAAATGTTTACCGTGCCGACCAAAGGCAAGGCCACGGAGCCATCGAGCTTTTTCAGCGTACTCTTCATTGTTTGTGACGAGCATTCCTCCCTCGCCAGTCGTGATTATTTTGTTAGCGTAGAAACTAAAACAAGCAATGCCGCTGAGGCTTCCAGCTTTTCTTCCTTTGTATTCTGCTCCATGAGATTCAGCGGCGTCCTCAATTAAACATAAGCCGTGTTCTTTTGCTATTTCCAGCAGAGGATCCATATCTACTGGATGCCCGTACGTATGCACGACCATTATTGCTTTCGTTTTATCTGTTATTTTTTCTTCAATTTTCTCTACGTTTATGTTCCATGTGTTCAGTTCGGAATCTACGAGAATGGGTTTAGCGCCAGTGTATACTATCGAATTGGCAGTTGCAATCATCGTAAAAGCAGGTATGATTACCTCATCTCCATTGCCGATGTTGAGGGACGCCAACGCTAAATGTAACGCTGTCGTTCCACTTGATACTGCAACTCCATATTTTGCACCGCAGTACTTACTGAATTTCTCTTCTAAATCCGTTACGTATTTGCTCTGCGACGATACCCAACCGGATTTGACGGCGTCGGTGACGTATTCAAGTTCTCTCTCTCCGATTTCAGGCTTAGCAACGGGAATTTTGATTTGCTGCATGTTGAGAACACCTAATACCATGATATAATGGTTCGCTGTAGATCTTAAAATTTAAACTTTACTCATTGGTTCATCAAGGTTATTCAAGGTGCATGTAACAATGTTCTTTTGTCCTACAAATCACAAAAAACGCGTGGTATTTAATGTTTTCAAATTTCTTGTGTGTTTAAACCTTGCTTTTTGCGTTTTTCAAGATGAAAAATAACTTATGTACGCTGTATCGTGTTTTCTCTACGAGTTTGTATTTTTCAATTGAGATGATTATCAGTATGTAAATTGAAATCCATACAATGAAGTAGAGTTCTCCTAAAGTGTTATGGAAGAAATCGGCGGCCGCTTTACCGCTGTTGACAGAAATTATGAAATATGAAGCGATTCTCAAAATATTAGCGAAATATGTGCCAACCACTCCCACAACAAAGTATATGAATTTTCGATAGCTAGAAATGTTAGATCTTTTGAACAACAATAGAATAATAACCACGAAAAGAAAAAGACTGTGAACACCTGCGCAGGGCCAACCAATATAAGCAGCTGCAGGAGGGTATACTCCGTTTATTACTATAAGCGGCATGGAACCTACTCCTGATGTATATTGCAGAGTGACGTTGTAGCCGAGAATATCAAGTAGTGCAGCAGCGCATGCAGATGTGGGAAGGGCTAGCATATCAAAGGGCTTGAATCCTTCAATGCCAGAAAAAGTATTAATCGCGTATATGATGCACATTCCTGCAAGAAGACTTAGTGCGATGGCGAAGAATTTTAAACCTTCTATTTTGTAGGCCAGAAATATGGCAACTAAATAGAAGACGGTGAAAACTATGTATTCAGCGCTTAGAGGCCAGTGGAAAGTTAGAAAATAACCTGTGAAACCTAAAGCTCTACCAATACTTGTAATAAATTCGTTAAAACCCCAAAAGTTAACGCCTAAAACGTAGATCAAAGGTACAGCAGTGGCAACAAAAAAGGCGAAAATTCTAAAAGGGTTTTTAGGTTTTTTTTCGACAATCTTGTCCCAATCAATTATCGATTCCAAAGCAAGAAGCCATAAGAAGAACAGGTAGAACATTCGTCCTTTCCATGTTTCAAGAAAGAGAAATCTTGAGTTCAGGTTAAAGACGTGGAAACTTTCAATGTTTAGCCAATCTAATACCATTAATACGATTATAGGTAATGAAACAGAAACCAAAAACGCAACGTGAAACCAAACTTTTCCTAACCTTTCTCGAACGCTTCTGTCGGTGGATTTTTCCATAGAGTGCATGAAGACGCCACACTTCAAGTTTACTAGAGAAGCTAAGAACATAAACCACATATAAGTCTTAAATTACCGAAAACCAGACATGATGAACCAACAGTTTGGGTTAAAAACTCATGTATTTAATGTTGTGTATTTTTTGCAGAGTTCAAATGTTCCACATATTTCTTGTCTGTTATAATAGCCCCCTTGAGCAGTGGAGCATCTCCCAGACTCGCAAGGTATCTTATATCCTTTGGAAGGCATTCTCCCTTAATACCATCTCTAGCTTCTAAAAGATTGACGTTCCATTTAGTGTTAGCACCTTTTCTAACTTCTTCAAATGGAATGCCATTTGCTTCACACAAGAGACGCAACTGCTCTACGAAAGCGATTTGCACATACCGATATGCATTCTCTGTTATCTTTACAAACTCTGCCACTTCAAGGCTTGATACTGGGTGCAAATGTATGCCAAGCGATTTATAGAAACTCTCTGCTTTAATCATACTTTCATGATTTAAAGCTCCGATGACTCTGCCTTGCACAACCCCATGTTCTTCTGGCTCTTTGTCCCAAAATCTATGTGGCACATGAGCTATGTAAGCGTCACTGAACATTTCAGCGACCTTGCGACAGGTGCCCACCGAAACTGTGCTTTCAATGCTTACTAGAGGTTTGCTTCCTTTTTCTTTCATTGCAATCCTATTGCACACGTCGAATATGTTTGACATGTCGGATGTTTTGTCTTTCCAACCAGTATTAACACATATAACGTAAATGTTAGATAAAGGAACTCTAGTCCAGTCGCAGAATGCTGTAATAGGATTGAGGTTCATTATTTTTCTTTCGTCTATATCATATCCGTAAACTGGATAACCATGTTCATGAATACAGTAGGCTGTAGGAAGACCTACATTACCCAATCCAATTACGCAGACCTTAGCAGATTTGCGGTCGGTTGGGTCAAATTTATTCACCATTTCCTTTCACACCATCTACAATAGGATTCCAAAGTTCAAGCTTTCTTGAATTTATAGTTAAGATATTTAAAAGCATTGCGAAATAAAGGGTGTTTTCTCACCTATTGCAAATGCATTTTTTAGGCTTTTTTTATGATTCTATCAGTTTTCAAAGTTTTTTTACGGTAATAAGCTAGTGGATGTTGTATCGTTTGGCATAGTTTGTCTGGGTTTATGCAGACTCCGTGAGTTTTCAGTGTCGCGCATTTTGGTGGTATATACCGTGTTCTAGAGCCTCTCTCGCCTGCGATGTGCTCGACTTGATAACGAGTCAGTCTTTCGTTGTAGTCGGAAAAACCTCTGAACAAATCAACCACATTTTCCGGTGACATTCCTACGTTTACAAGAAAAGAGGTTATTGCGAATCTGCCTACGTGCGAGAGGTGACGTCCTGATGTGATTGATTGATAGAGAGCCGTTATGCATGGTGGAAATGCTGTTTGTGTCACGATTTTTGGGAATCCTTCCATTTCGTCTCTGCCTATTTTTTCTGTTGACAATTTCTTTATTGCTTCCGCTATCTCGATTATTTTTGGCGGAAACTTTGGTAGCTCTTTCAATTCTAGTCGTTTTTCAATTTGTCCGCGGACTTCTTCGCTTAGCAGTCTTGCAGTCTCGTTTCTGGTTAGGTAAACATTTCCGTTCGATAAAAGACGGTTGACAAGCTTCCATTTCTTCTCTCGCAAGTGTGTCGTGTTTCTAAGGAAATCTGCAAAGTGAAGCATGAACTCATAAGGTATTCCAACATTGTCGTTAATTTCAAGTTTCCATCCAAAATTTTGTGCGATTATCAAAATTCTTTCTTTAGGCTCAAATTTCATGTCGTTGTATGCTTGTTTTGCTTCGGCGAGGGCGTATCTTTTTTTGATGAACGAGTTTTCAGTTGCGACGGCTAACATGATTGCCACTGGGAAGGATAGAATTTCAATATCCTCGTTGTGTGATTTTCTGCTAACTAGAGCGTATAATATTGCTTCTTCAACTCTTTCTTTGGCGCGTTCAAGAATGCTTGTGAATTCTGGATTTGCCATGTCTTCAATTTTTAAATCGAGTCTTTTCACGTATTCTGTGGTTTCTTTGAGAAAAGGGTATTTTGCTAGGTCGTTTTTGGCGAATTTGGTTGTTGCAAGTTGCATTTTGTTTTTTACGTTATTCTGTTTCGATTCTTGGTGCTAAGTAAAACGTTAGTTTTCCTTCTTTTGTTTGTTGGAAG
>Ga0172364_10001342_pt1 | contig 18850 bp, 20 predicted proteins | sample LakKivSesite10cm_FD_114545 | JGI IMG/M metagenome (GOLD analysis project Ga0172364, IMG submission 114545) | Sediment microbial communities from Lake Kivu, Rwanda - Sediment site 10cm | ecosystem: Environmental > Aquatic > Freshwater > Lake > Sediment | place: Rwanda: Western Province, Lake... | reverse complement strand
GTTTCCCCCTAGCTATCGTCTACGGTGGCTCGCAGGGGTTACCTTCAATATTATCTATCGGTTCAGTAGTGATGATTGATGGTTTTGTTTCCTACTCGCTCTTGAAAGTTCTCAGAGTCTTGGACGAATATCCGCGTGTTCAACCGTACCTTAACAAAATCAAGATAAGATACAAGGAGAGTTCTCGATTATTTGTCACGTATTCAGGAAGACTTGGGGTTCAGGGGGCGTTGGCAGTATGTACCTTTCTCATAGGATGGTGGATCACTGTAGTGATAGCGTACATCATGGATCTAGACACACGAACTGCAATGATTAGCATACTCTCAGGGTTGCTGGCCGGGGGACTGCTATCTTGGAGTATCTACGAAGGATCCGTCAGGCTGATTCCAGATCCCCTAATTGTTGTGGTCGTATTCCTCACACTGTTCATGGTTACCGGGTTTTTGGTGGGCAGACTCTTCAGGAGAATAAGCCAAGAATAACCCCGCTATGCCTCTGTAGCCAAAACAATTTTGGTAGCGGGGGGTAGATTCGAACTACCGGTTGAGCTCGGTCTTCCGAGTATCTCAGGGTCCCTCAGGATTGTTCTTATGAGCCCTGCGGGTTAAACCTGGTTGGGCTTCTTCATCTCGAAGAACCTACCCCACCCCGCTATTCGCCTGACTTGTCAGAGAAATTCTAAAGATAAGTCTTTTGGCATTATAGGTCGAGGAGGCCAATACAGTTCGGTATCGATGGACTGTTGAGTCCTGCTGTGACTCCATTAGCAACGCTTATATGTCATTGTGCCGCGTGTAGGCACAAGCTGGTTTATAGGAGAAGGAAGTAGGATCTGCCCGGTGAGGGCGACTATTGCTTATTCTTATGACTGGCGGCAACGGAAAGAGGTGAAGCTATGATGGCAGTAAGTAAGCCTGTTGAAGAAGGGAAAGAGTATGAAGTCGACGTTCAGGAGCTCAGCAGGCGTGGAGACGGACTTGCAAAGATAGAAGGCTTCGTCGTATTCATTCCCAATACGAAGCCGGGCGACCACGTAACCATAAGGGTCACCCAAGTCAGAGATCGCTTTGCAATCGCAGAGAAGATCTAAAGCCTAGCTAGGCTTTGCTGACACTTGACCCCTTAAACTCTTTTCTTGAACTTCTCGAATCAATAATTCAGACACTCTTGGATTTCAAACCTTGAGGTTCTCAGGTTGGACAAGCTTCTGTTCACAGAATATTCTCCTGCGTTAGCCTCTCCGCTGTACATGGTAGGGCTTTCTGGGCCAAGCGGGCTGGGAAGAGTCGCAGCTCAGATGCTAATTAGCCGTGCTAAGGCTAGGCTTTTTGCCCAGCTCTACAACCACCACTTTCCAGATCACGTCATCATAACAGAAGATGGAACATGCAGACTGTTAAGGTATGAGTTCTACGAGAGCTCCACATCATCACCCCATCTGCTTGTTGCCTGTGGTGACGACGGAATAACCCTTGAGAATCCTGAAGGGGGCTATGATGTGCTCGACGAACTTGTTGAGCTTGGGAAGAATTATGGAGCATCGAGGCTGATAGCCGTCGATGCTGTTCCGAACGACGGTGACACCTCGATCTACATCGCAGCAACAAAGACCGCCTTGACAAGAAGTCTGGAGAGTAGAGGAGCAAGACTGGTAAGAGAAACACATTTGCACGGGCCAGCCGGGATAATACTTGGAATATCTGAATTCCGTCTACTGAGCGCCGTCGGCGTCTTCCCAACGCTAGCACCAGAAGACAAGATAGAAGCGCGTGCAGAGGAAACCCTCAAACTCATAGAGGAATCCTTCAGCCTCAGCTACCCTTCGTAAAAGGATCTTTCGGGTGGAATACGCTTGGGGCTCATTAGAGTTGGCATAGACGACACAGACTCAAAGCATGGCATGTGCACAACCTATGTCGGAACCGTGATCACTGACAGACTCAAGGCTCACGGTTTCGGTTTAGACGGCTATCCGAAACTGGTTCGACTGAACCCTAACTGGCACCTCAAGACTAGAGGTAACTGCGCGATCTCACTGCATGTGAAGTGCAACCCTTCAGAAGTCTCCACTATGAAAGAGTTGGTCCTGGAAACAGTCGGGGAGCTTGCTGAACTGCAGTACGAAACTACCAATCCTGGAGTAGTATTCTACAGTTGCAGCAGAGTTCCGGAGGAACTCAGGAGATTCTCCAAGACCGTTATCCAGAGCGTTGTCCAGATAGAAGATGCTGAGAGACTGGCCCGAAAGATAGGTGCGGAATACCACAAGTTCAAGCTGGGAAGGGGCATAGTTGGTGCCCTAGCAGCTGTTGGGGAGACTTTCAAGCAAGACTCGACATATGAGCTCCTAGCATACAGGACGCCAGACTTCAGAGGCAAGAAGAGAATGATTGATTCCAGCAGCGTCCATGAAATGGACAAGAAGACGTTCCCTAGAACCTTTGATAATATCGACTCCACCACTGGCGAGATCAGGATAACACCTCACACTCCATGCCCTGTTCTCCTTGGGATTCGCTCACAAGATCCAAGCTCAGCATTAGAAGCCTTTCGTCTAGTGAGAGCTAATGAGCCGGTTGAGAGGTGGACGATCTACCAGACTAATCAGGCAACTGATGCACACTTAGTTAAAAGCACAATCAGCAGTCTTAGACCATTCAACTCCGCAATTCTGAGCGGCACGATATCACAGAAACCCCGGATCATTCGAGGAGGACACATAATATTCGGTCTAAGGGACGAAGGTGGCATGATCGACTGTGCCGCATATGAGCCCACACGGAGATTTAGGGATGTGGTCAGGAGTCTTCAGGTTGGAGATTCCGTAAGGGTCTACGGCGGCGTCAAACAGAAACAGGGCCTCCCACTGACCCTCAACCTAGAGAAGATAGAGATCGTGGATCTCACTGAGATTTGCATCAAGAAGAATCCCACCTGTGCTACCTGTCATAGGCGCGCAAAGTCAGAAGGAAAGAACAAAGGCTACCAATGCGCAGTCTGTGGTCAACGCTTTCCGCCTGGAAGCGAGACATACATTGAGAAGCCGCGCGAGTTGCAGACTGGACTCTATGAAGTACCTCCGAGGGCCCGCAGACACCTGGCGAAACCCCTATCCCGCATCACAGACTCCAAACACGATCAACGTTCTCTGTGACGAGATAATTCTGTGAGACATCTTACGGAAGGAGCTGTCATCACTTTCCCACTACTACGATCATTGTCAAGGTAGAGCGTACCTTCTCAAGGCGTCTAATGCCTAAGGCCACGAGTTCCTTGAGCTTATTCAGGTCTTCAGCTTCAAGCTTTGCCACTATGTCATAGACCCCATACACAACGTATGCCTCTTTGATGTTAGGCATCTTCTTGAGTTCTTTCAAGACCTCGTCTTCAAAACCAGTCTCGGTATTTATCAGAACATACGAAGAAGGCATCTTATGACCCCAAAGATCAGACCGTCTTCTTTGAACTTAAGACTTCTCAAACTGGCTGCAACAACGTCAGAGGCTCCGAAGGTTGATCTGGCAAAAATCAACCTCCAAATACTCACCACTATTACTCGCATTGCCAAATGCTGACCGCAACTGTTGATCTGTTAATATTAAATCCGGTCTACGATATTCATTATAGAGCGTGTTAGTAAGTGAGCTTGCATGGCGCTCGTATGACTTCACTTGACGTAAGAAGGCTCGACCTCAACTCAGAGTACTTAGGCGTCTCCACACTCCAGCTCATGGAGAATGCAGGTAGAGCCGTGGCAGCGGAGATCGCCTCAAGGTTCAAGCCTAACTCGTCGGTCCTAGTTCTCGCGGGAGTCGGTAGAAATGGCGGTGATGGGATGGTTGCTGCAAGACACCTTGCTTCAATGGGGTATGGTGTCGACCTATGCCTTGTGGGCTCCGAATCCAGCATTCGGGATAATATTGTCTTGTTGAACTGGAAGATCCTCAGGGAGATGACCTCAAGCATCAAGATTCAAGTGCTCTCAGATTCATCCAGTCTTAAACCGCTCAATGCAGATGTGCTTGTAGACGCGCTTCTGGGCGTCGGGTTCAGAGGTACTCTGAGACAGCCGATTCTCGAAGCAGTGAAGATCCTGAATCGTTCGAAAGGGTTCATTTTATCTGTTGATGTTCCAACGGGTATCGATGCTGACAGCGGCGGGATACAGGAAGACGCTGTAAAGGCCAAATTGACAGTGACCTTCCAGGCTCCAAAAGCAGGATTTGAAAACGCAAGAGAGTATGTTGGCGAAGTCAAAGTCGCATCCATAGGAATCCCACCCGAAGCTGAACTGTATGCAGGTCCCGGTGACGTAGACATCACTCTGCGGCGCAGACCCCCACAATCAAAGAAGGGAGATTTTGGTCGAGTATTGGTGATTGGAGGAAGCGAGACCTACAGCGGGGCTCCAGCCCTTGTCGCTTTGGCTGCCCTCCGAGCCGGAACTGATCTGGCTTACGTCGCAGCACCTGAACAGACTGCCGAAGCGATCTCTTCGATGTCTCCAAATCTCATAACGATAAAGCTGAGCGGGAGCCATTTCAATACAGCGAACCTGGGGCAACTCAAGATTCTCTTGGATAAGACCAGTGTAGTGGCTATAGGCCCGGGTATGGGTTTGCATAAGGAATCATTCGATGCAGTCGGTAAGATTCTCGAAAGACTGGAAGAACTCAAGAAGCCAACGCTGATTGACGCGGATGCATTGAAAGCTCTTGGAGCCCTGAAGCGACATCTCACATTTCCAGTAGTCCTCACCCCACATGCAGGCGAGTTTGAAGCAGTAGCTGGAAGAAAGGTATCACCTGAACTAGAGAAGAGAACGCAGGATGTCAAGGAGCTGGCCAAGGAGGTCAATGCTGTCATTCTCCTGAAAGGGAGGGTTGACGTAATCTCTGACGGGCACAGAATGAAGCTCAACTGGACGGGCAATCCTGGGATGACTGTTGGTGGAACGGGTGATGTCCTCTCAGGCATCGTTGCCTCTTTGATAGCTCAAGGTTGTGAGCCTTTTGATGCTGCTGTCGCCGGGGCGTTCATAAATGGCGCGGCTGGAGACTTTGTGTACAAGGAGAAGGGGTTTCATCTTCTGCCAACAGACCTGATAGAAAAGATACCTAATGTGATGAATGATCCAATGAGTCATCGAGATGCGAAATTCCTTGAGTAATGGGCCCAAGCTGAGAGTATTTGTCTATGTCATGAAGCAGGATGATCCTAAGAAATGCACCTCTGCGAAGCTTGTCAAGATGAGTTTGGCAAGACCGTTACGTTCCAGATCAATGATTCCAAAGAGAGCGGTCGTCCTGAACCCATCAGCCTCGACTGTGCTCTTGCCTTCCGATCGTGAGTATGTTAGGCGTTCAGGTGTTGTGGCGATTGATTGCTCGTGGAACAATGCTGGGGCTGTCTTCATCTCAAGATTTCCAGGCGTGAATCGTCGCCTCCCGAGCCTCCTCGCGGCTAACCCTGTAAGTTACGGGAGGCTTGGAAGGCTAAGCTCAGCAGAAGCGCTGGCGGCAAGCTTGATAATCACACAGTTCACTGAGGAGGGTAAGAGACTGCTGGAGATTTTCAAATGGGGTCCGACCTTCCTTACTCTGAACCATGATCCCCTCATGGACTACAGCAGAGTCAAGGATCTGAAGGAGCTATCGGAGGCTGAAGAATCCTACTTCGGTGTAAGGTCAGACCTGATGCTGGCAGGGTCCGAAGGCCCTCCATCTATTGATTCCCGGGCATCTCCAGCAGAATTCTAATACTCTATTCCTTTCCTTGAACCGATACCTTTTCTGTATGGATGCTTCTTCTCAACAAATTCAGTGACATAGTCAGCAACTTCAACAAGCTCTGCGGGCGAGTCTCTTCCCGTTACTACCAACTCAAGGTTCCTTGGCTTTCCGCCAGCGAGTTCCATAACATCGTCTAGTCTGACCAAGCCCAGGTTGATTGCATGTGTCAATTCGTCAAGGATCACTAGATCGTACCTTCCGCTACTGACGGCTTGTCTGGCATGTTGGAAGGCTTTTTGGGCCTCCGCAAAATCTTTGCGAGTCGGCTTTTCTCTGATCAGGTGTCTTTGGCCGTAGGCAACTATTTCCAAGCCGGGTATCTTCTTGGCTGTGTGCCTCTCCCCATAGAGGTATCGCCCTTTGAGGAACATTATCATGCAGACTCTCATTCCATGTCCTGAGGCCCTCAATGCCAAGCCCAAAGCCGCTGTTGTCTTTCCTTTCCCATCTCCTGTGTAAACATGGATCATCCCACATCTGCTGGTTCCTTTCATTCAGTCCTCAACTCTGCGGCTTAAGCTTGATATCATGGTTGTCGCAGGCTAGATCAAGCTTTCCATCTGATACGCAAGCTGCGGCTGAACCGATATAGTCTGTAAACGCGCTGAATGGCATCGTTTCTTTGAAGATCTTGATCACCTCAAGCGCATTGTCTGCCGAAGTCCTCGACGGAATGCTCTCCAATGTTTTGGAGTTGGTAAGTAGAGATATAGTATGCCCGGCCTGGGTTAGCTTGGAAAGTCTTCAGGCCTTTCCTCCGCTCATCAGCCAGGCCAAGAACAAGCATATCATTGGTGGCAACGCCAACTATTCTGGGAGTTGTCTTCTCATTCTTCTTTTGTTTCAAGGTCTCAAGGATGTCTGAGAGAGACTGCCCATGTTGCTTTGACAGGATATCATCTTCTCGACACTGTCTGTATGAGATCCGTTTCCTACAACTATCGTCGATCTCTGTCCTAGGTTGATGATTTCGATGCAGTCATAGAAGAGTTCGGGCGGATATAATTTGGCTGTCGCTTTTCTTGGTATCACTTTCGCGGTTGCTCCCTGAATGGAAATGTCTCTTTCAAAGTAGGTCTTACTTGACAGCAGGTAGGCTGCGACGAGGGTTCCGCGCTTGGAGACGCCTACGAGGCAGAGTCTTCCGACGTACAAGATAACACCTTCAGTCTCGGGCTGGACGTATTGCTTGTCGAACGGCCAAAAAGTCTTAAGTCTGGGAGATGCTCACGAATAGAGCGGGCCGGTAGCTCAGCTTGGTTAGGTTGCCTTGAGCAACGTCGAAGAGCACACGGCTGATAGGCTTGCGGATACTAAGAGACCGTGGGGTCATGGGTTCAAATCCCACCCGGCCCATCATTATTGTTCCTCAGTCTCGCGATGGCCTCTAATGATTCTCTTTTGAGCCAAGAAAACCATGGCAACAATGATTAGGACGGCTGTCATGAGAATGATTAAGTAAGGTGTGGAGTAGTCTGCTGTCCAGTTTGCGGCCACGGCTTTTGGAGAATCCATCAGTACATCAGCTGCGTTGTTTGAAGAGATCTTGTCACCAGACCATCCGCTAAAGACATTCCTTCCGCCAAGGGCTCCCATGAGGCCCGGCGAGGGGAGGTCTCTTTCCACACTGATGACTGCGTTGGAGCCTTCTCTGTACCAGCCGCTGCCTGAAGGCTTACCGTATTGGGACACGATCTGCAGATAGTATTCCTTGTGATAATTGGCCCTAGCTTCCAGGGGGGAATTGAGAACGACCCTCAGACTTGAGTCCTTATTCTCGGAGCCTGAGGCAACCCAGCCATCAAAGACGCTTCGAACCCCCTGTGAAATCTCAACCATCCTTGGGGTTTCGAGTGTAACTGAGTAGCCTCTTGCGTGCCATCCGCTATTTTTAGCCGCATCACCATGAGAGGTGGACACAGACAGCAAGTATTGCTGCGTGTAACTGAATGTATGAGAGACTTCAGCTTCTCCTGAAGGTCCAACGGACTTGTCCAGCGTCCACGAGTTTGACTGGCAGTAGTATCTCTCGCCTTTTGAAACCTCTAGGTAGGGTTGAACAGAGAAGCTATGGGATAATTCAGATTTTACTCTGATCTCCCTTTTTCCTCCTCCCTGAATCACTCCATACTGTGAATTGTCAACTTTCAATTCAACAGAGTATTGGGATGGGAGATCGTCGACACTTATCATCGCCGAAATCGACGGTGACTCTGGGGCTGACGGTTCCATGTAGAAATTGACAGTCGTATCTGAAGCGTACCATACCGCAACTGTCTTGGATTGTGAATAGTAAAGTGTTACTGTTGAGAGCATTGCTGTCATTAGATAGGTTCCAGCCGGCAGGTAAACCAGATAGTACCCGTCGGCGTCCGTCCTTGCGGAGGTTTCAAAGGATCCTCCTTTGATTATGATTGTTGAAAAGCCCACTGGCACGAGATTCCTCAGAGCATCTCTGGCATAGACACGTCCCCTAACCGCTCCTCCCTGAGCTTCAGCTGACTGTATGGAGAAAGCGAATACCAGCAACGAGAGCAACATTGCAGGTGCTAATAGCCTGCTGGGTGGCAATCTCGCTCCCTCAAGAGAGATCACACTTCCCACTAATATTCATGATTGCAGTGTTCACTCTGGATAGCTGTTTAGTTGTTGAGGATGTCGAGGATCTAAAGTAGCCTAGCACCTTCGAAGTCGATGCCCACCGAGAATAGTCTGCCTCCGGGCATGAGCCCCCTCAGTCTCCCAAGAATCTCCCCTGTCAGGTCTTCTTCGACTACGGCGTGGAAAGCTTCTCCAAGCATGTTCTGTGCGGCTCCAACCGCACCCATTCCTTTCGTTGCTGTGATGAGTCTCTCAATCCTCTCTGTCATGAAACCAATTCTTGAGGCGAATTCCTCAGAATTGCGCAGGAAATTATCAAGGCTAGGTCTTGAGAGGATAGATGCCATGGCTTTTCTTCCTTCTTTGCCGATTCTCCTGGATATGGGCTTCGAGTTCAAGACATCAGATGTTGGTATTTGTCCGTAACATCCAGATACGATCCTGTAGGACGGTCTTATGGGTATGCGATCGATCCTGCATGATCCTGGGGGGCCACCCTCCCTCTGGAGGATACATCCTCCAACCATCAGAGGACCAACGGTTCCCAATCCGGTCTTACATTTTACCTCTGCTAGATGGGCGAAGAGCCCTACCTGATCATACGTCAACCCAAGCCCGAGCAGCTCATTCATGGCCAGGGCTGCTGATAGTGTACCGGCCGCGCTGGCGCCGTATCCGGCGCCTACTGGAATTGAGATGTCGTGTTCAATCTTCACGGTAAACCTTTGATTGGTCTGTTTCAGCAGGAGTCTAGCGACGGTCTCTGTCGTATAACAGTCATGAGCAGGTTTCTTGTTGAGGGATATCTGTATCCTGTTGCTTCTAGCCCGCTTGGCTGTTACACATGTTGTTGTTCCCCTCTTGGTTGTGAACCCTCCACCGCGAGCCGCCATTCGGAGATCTCTCGGGAGCTGGCTCTGTCTCAGCCGATAGGGCTCGAAGAAACTTGTGATGCCTCCTGGACTGAAAGCCCTGATGGGACCCATGAAATTCACATTCAGTTGAAGCCCTTAGGCTGCTTATCAGTCTTCGTTCTGCACAACCTCTCATTGATGGATTACTTTTTGATTATGAAGTGAGCAGATGACTCGTCATGCGTGCGGTGAAGACGGCTAAACAGGGCTACATTGCTGGTGAACAGATTGCGTGGCTTCTTGAGCAGTTCCGTTGCATGGTGAATGGCTCAATGCCGGCTTGTCAGAGAATGTGACAAGCCTCAAGGCTTTGTCTTCGAGGTGCTACAGGTAGCCTGCCAAGTATGATGATATGGCCTACCTACAAGCTGTGTGCCATAACAAAGCTTCAGCCATTATGAAGAATCAACGCAAGGCTAAACGTAGGAACTCGAGGATAAGGACTCCCTACGTCTGGGCACCTCAACCTGTCACCTGTTATGGCTTCAAGTTTAGGGATGGCAAGTTGCTTCTGTCTTTCAAACCCAAGCAGTCTATCATCATTCAGTTGAAGCGGTGGTGGCGAAACCGTAGACTGAGCGTAGTCCGCAGAGTCTATGGGTGCGAGTGTACCTCTGTCAGCAAGAGACCGCAGAACCTCAGTTCTACTCTAGGTTCTTGCACTGGATACTCGATATGTATTTTCCCAAAGCGTTTTATTTAGGGTCTACGTAGATTCAGCCGGCAAGGGAAAAGACAGGGCATGGTATCGATTTCCCTCGGCGCCAAGGTAGCGCTAATAGTCACGGGAGCATTTGCCATCGGAATGGGTGCGCTGCTCCTCATTCTGACATATCTCTGGTGGGGAAGAATATTCGACAGCATCCTCTTTTTCATGCTCTTTCTCCCTGTCGGGTTGCTTTTGATGGTTTCTGCTCTCATATTTGGCACAAAGCCAAGGAGCCCGAAATATCCGGGCTACCCACCTTTCTATGGGCAGTACTCCCCTCAAGGACAGTACCCGCCCCAAGGTCAATACCCGCCACAGCCGCAGGACTTCGAGTCTCAGCAGAAGATGTACAAGCAGATGTATGACCAGGCGTATCAGTATGCTTACCAGCAGGCTTACTGGAACGCCGTGCAGAAGTTCTATGAGCAGATGTACAAGCCCTCACGTCAACCCTTCCAGTCCTATCAGCAGTATTACCCATACCCGATGTAGATGCTCACTACAACTCTACGTTGAGCGGAGTTTCTTCTAGGAATCCTGCTGGATTCTTAGGTCCACCTGCAACTCTGATAAGTTCATTTGAGCTTGCCGATTGCAGTAAAGAATGTAAACAGCGGCGCGTTACACACAGACTGTTGGAGTGCATGTGATTGGGGCTTCCCGAGAAGATCAAGGCAATAGAGGAGGAGATGAAGAGAACCCAGATCCACAAGCATACAGAGCACCATGTCGGCCTCCTGAAGGCGAAGCTTGCGAAACTCAGAGATGAGCAGGAGCACCTGCAACAGTCGCGGAGGGGGGGCGTCGGTTTTGAGTTGAGGAAGAGCGGGGACTGCACTGTTGCGCTCATTGGCCTTCCAAGCGTTGGAAAATCGACGATACTGAACAGACTGACAAATGCCAAGTCAAAGGTCGGTCCCTACGCTTTCACCACTCTGACTATAATTCCAGGTATACTTGAGTATAGAGGTGCCAGAATACAGATCCTTGATCTTCCTGGCATAATCTCTGGTGCAGCGGCGGGGAGTGGAAGGGGAAAGAAGGTTCTGTCTGTTGCGAGAAACGCGGATCTCATACTCTTAGTCGTTGATGTCTTTCAGCCCAGCCAGATTGAAGTATTGAGAAAGGAGCTTTACGAGATGGGCATCCGACTCAACGCTCGTCCTCCAAACGTCACGGTCGAGAGGGCTTCCCGTGGCGGCCTGAACCTGACATCAACCTGTAAACTCACCAGATTGTCCGAGTCTGCGGCACGCGCGATAATGAATGCCTACAGGATTTATCATGGAAACGTGGTTGTCAGGGAGGACATTAGCGATGACCAGCTCATCGATGTTGTCAGCGGAAACAGGCGCTATGCGCCCTCGATAGCTATCTTGAACAAGATAGATCTGGTCAATCCCAACTATATCGCTGAGGCCAAGAGACAGATGGGTGAAGACTTTATAGCGATCTCGGCAGACCGCAACCTCAACTTGGAGGAGCTGAGGGAAGCCATCTACGATCGATTGAATCTCGTGAGGGTCTACCTCAAGCCACGCAATGGCCTACCAGACTTTGATGAGCCGCTCATTCTCACTTCAGGATCTTCCGTCGCCGACATCTGTGCTAAGATTCATCGAAAACTCGCTGAGGGATCAAGGTACGCGCTCGTCTCAGGCACGAGCGTCAAATTCAGTCCCCAACGTGTTGGGATGGACCACATCATCCATGACAAGGACATAGTGACGATCGTATAGCCAAAGGTGAAAGTGCGGAACGGTAACCGTCCACAGCAGATCCCTACCAAAGACTTCGACTAGGGTCCGCGTCATTGGGGGCATTCAAAGAGTTCAGTCGCAGCCACCTCATAGACTTGGAGGTCTGAAGAGGAGAAGAGAATAAGGTTCACTTCTGCCAGGTCGTCTTTCTTCTCAAGGAAGTCCTTGATCGTGCTGATCGCGATCCTTGCAGCTTGGTCAATAGGGTACCCAAAAGCTCCTGTGCTTATGGATGGAAAGGCTATTCTCTTCAGTCCTTTCCTTGCGGCGAGCTCCATGGAATTGCGGTAGGCATCCTCCAGTAGCCCAGGTTCGCCGCTCTTGCCGCCGCGCCATACCGGGCCGACCGTATGGATGACATACCTCGCTTTGAGGTTGCCCCCTGTGGTTATCACTGCTTTGCCTGCCGGCAGCCCGTCGGGCCACTCCTCAGCCCTTACTTTCTTACATTCCTGAAGTATCCTGGGTCCACCCTTTCTGTGGATTGCGCCATCCACACCTCCGCCACCCATCAGACTTGAATTTGCGGCATTGATTATCGCATCAACGTCCTGATCAGTTATATCCCCCTGAACGAGGCGAATCCTAGCTTGGCCTACAGACCTCTCCACGACTCTGATCCCCGTCACCTCAAGTTAATCTGTGAGAGATTTTAGTCTGATGTCAGCCAGTAAACTGGATCAATTACGTTGGAACCTCCCTAGGGGGGCCCTCTATTACTCCTCTCACAAGAGCCAAGATTCAGGCACTGGATGCGCCTCATGCGCCATTTGTCCAGTGTTCAGCCAGGGATGCGTACGCGTGAGAACAGGATCCTGTAGTAGATTCCAAAGATAACTCCTACAACCATACCGCCAAGGTGAGCGCCATGGGCGACCTCTGAGGGCGCAAAGAGGCCTACAAGATCAATTAGAACCCAGAGGGCCGCAGCCACGATCAACGGCAGAGGAAAGAAACCGTATATGTAGACGAGCGCGAAAGGCTCCAGGGTCGCGAGGGCACCTATCACGCCGTAGATCGCTCCGGACGCACCTATAGCTGGAATGCGGGATGCCGGATCCGTGATGAGGTATCCGATATTTCCAATCACCCCTGAGGAAAGGAAAAGGATAGGAAAGACCCTTCGGCCCAGCAGCCTCTCTAGGCTTGTGCCGAAGAAGAATAACGCCACAATATTGAAGAAAAGGTGAGATAGGTCTGCATGCAGAAATATTGAAGTAATAAACATCCATGGCGCTCTGAACGCGACTCTGGGAAAGAACGCTAGATAGATCCATAGGCTGGTGATGTTCTGAAAGACGAAGCCAGCTATGCATAACGCAATGAATACCCAAGTCCAGTTTGAAGTATGATGCAAAGCTGATCCCACAAGGCTTTTTTACGAAAGAATCATCCATGACCTTCTTTAGGATTTGTGATAGACACTCTGCCACTGCACCAGATCAACAGGTAGATTGTATGAGTAGACTGCTCCTGAAAGATATCGATAGGTTGGAGATCATGAATCTCACGGACAACTTCACAGACATATTGATGGCCGGATCTAAAAATGTTGAACGAGCACCTTTTGGCAGAAATGAGGATATGCCTGCCCGCTACATCCAGAACGCCATCGGAACCAGATACATCCTCTAACACCGTTGCTATCATGGATTCCTTCTGCGCTACTCGTTCTTCCATCTTGGGGGTCTCTTCTCAAGCAAAGCCTTTATCCCCTCAGCCGTATCCTCAGACATCGATGCAAGCGCTATCAGATCTTTTGCGTAGTGCAACGCCTTAACATACTCCATATCCCCCATCATGTAGAATGCCGGTTTCCCGATGTTGTAGGCAAATCTACTCTTGCTTCCAATCTTTTCGGCAAGCTCGATGGCAGCCTTGGTGTGTTCGCCCTTGGGGACGACCTTATTGGCCAAGCCCAGCCTCTCAGCCTCAACTGCGCCAATCGGTTCTCCAGTTATAAGCATCTCCAGCGCCTTCTTCTGGCCTATCGATCTCTGTAGAGGTATCATCGGTGTCAAGCAGAAGAGCCCTATATTGACCCCTGGCGTCTGGAATATAGCATCCTCAGATGCGATGACGAGATCGCACGCTGCGGCGAGCCCGCAGCCTGCAGCGGTCGTGTAGTTGTGCACCGCAGCTATCACAGGTTTGCTCATTCTTGCAATCTCTTCGTAGACCTTGATCGATTTCGTGAAGAGATGCCTTCTCTTCAAGAGGTCACTTCGCATGATCTCTTTCAGATCGTGGCCGCTGCAGAAGACCTTCCCCGAACCTTCTATCACAGCAGAACCCAGATCGCGGGTTGTCTCGACACATTCGAGGTTTTCAAGAATGGCGTCTACCATCGGCTCATTCAGAGCGTTCAATACTTGGGGGCGGTTCAGCGTCAGTAGGCCGACGCTGCCTCTCTTCTCGAATTTGAGGGGCTCATTCTCCAACTGGAATCACCATCACAGCTGAGTCTGCTATGATCTATAAAAGGCTCGGCACACGAGTGCCCAACCGGAACGCCGAGAGAGTCTCATTCATCTTCCCAAGTTGTCTCAGCCATGGATTAGGGCTGGTATACACCTTGCGCAGACCCACTCACTTCTCCCTTCAAACCTAACAGGAAAAAGGACAATTCCTTGCTCCGTTCGCCCACATTTGAAACATTTAGCAACTATCTGCGATGAGGCATGCGCCTTCTCCACCAGTTCCTTATCAAAATCAGACGCCTCCCGCTCCTCGATCGAGAGAGCTCCCGTTGGGCATATCCCTATACAATACCCTAGGCCGTCACAAAGCTCGTCCTTGACAACTTTCGCCTTGCCATTGACTATGGTGATAGCGCCTTCAACACACGGCACAACGCACTTTCCACACCCATTGCAGAGTTCTTCGTTTATTTTGACGATCTTTCTTCGCATATTGAGCGTCACCTAACAACAAGGATGCTGGCAGAACAGAATCTTAAGGCAATTTATGATATGGACTGACTATTATGAATTCCTAAACCATTCGCAACGACGCAAAACCCTTGATGTGGCCAGATCATAATTGGAAAAGATCTGCAGCCAAGAGCAAGTGGAGGCTGAGGTCAACCCTCAATAACCCAGACATGATGGTCCAGCCAACTTCAAAGGTAGTCTAAGCCATAGTAATCTTTGCTGAGGGATACTGCCTTTAAAGAGGCTCATCGTTATGAATTCTCAGGGACCTAGTCAATGGTCTCAGGGAAGCATAAGTGTCGATTCAAGGGCTTCCTGTGCATGGAAGAGCAAGAGTGGGAGTGGTGTTTCCTTTACAACGGAGAGACTTCGAAGCTCAACTGTGCAAGATGTGAAATCAAGAAGCTAGATAGTGAAACATTGAACACGCAAGAAAAGACAATCGCTTGATAACAATAGAAAGGCGACGAAGGCTAGGAGTCTCTCGTCCAATGCATTATGTTCTTTCCTGTGGGATCTCCACTGAAGGCGTGGCTAACCACTCTTGATAACGAATCCAAATATGCAGAATCACCAACTGATTCTATAATCTCATTTTCACATCGGTATTGAATAATGAGAATATCGATGGAATTCAGCCTTGGCACCACACAAATGCTTAAGAAAGGCGAATTCCAACCAAGCTGCCGTCTTGATATCCATAATCACTCCTCTATTCAATGAAGAGGAATGCGTGGGGACTTTCCTAGAGAGCATAAAACTACTGGAAGGAGATTTCGAACTCATACTCGTAGATGGAGGAAGCACCGATAATACGATGTCTGAGGTCCAAAAACAAGTAAGCGAATTCGGAGAAAAGGTAAGGATATTGAATGCTGAGCGTGGCCGAGCAGTTCAAATGAACGAAGGAGCGAAAGAGGCTAAGGGCGACATTCTTCTTTTTCTTCATGTTGACTGCGTAATACCTAAGGATTCCCTAGAGATGATTGAAAGAGTGATCCACAGGCAGAACGTGGTTGGGGGGGCGTTCAAGCAAGCCTTCTCAAGCTCAGACACGATGCTGAGGGCTGTCAGTATCTTCGGGAATCTGAGAACGCAAATTACCAAAACCTTCTTTGGAGACTTCGGGATATTCCTCAGAAAAGATATTTTCAGGAGAATCAACGGATACAATACGGCGGTCCTGCTGGAAGATGTTGAACTTTGCAGGAGAGCCAAGAAACACGGCAGGCTCACCCAAATAGATGGCTACATCCTCGCTTCTCCAAGGAAATATCTGGGCAAAGGAAAAATGCGACTTACAACCCTCTTCATCCTAGTTTGCCTCTTCAACGAATTGAGATTGAGACCTAGACTGTTAACAAGACGTATGACGAACGGATGACACTACCTACCAGAATGGCATGGTTCCATCGAATGTGAAAGAGAATCCTGACCGCCTATGGAAATCAATCTAAACCTGCCCTACAGCACTGCTGACATGGAGGGCGTCGGCGGTCATCTGCGGCAGGCGCACGATCATTTCTTGGTGGAGGAACTACCCCTTTATAATCCAGAAGGAAAAGGTCAACACCTTTACGTCAATCTCACCAAAGAGGGATTGACTACTATAGACGTGCAGCATGAGCTGGCTGCCCTATTTGGACTAGAAGTCAGTGACATCGGCTTCGCTGGACTAAAGGACAAGCATGCCCGTACCACTCAAACCTTCAGTCTGAACGTCGGCGAAGTCGATGAGACCTTCGCGAGCCAAGCGGTGCGGCGCATCGAAGATGACATCCCAGTGACTGTGAATTGGGCGAGACTTCACCGGAACAAGCTTAGGCTCGGGCATCTATTGGGTAACCGATTCACCATCACTATCACTAGGCTGGAGCCTCCACTGGATGAAGTCCTTATGCGGGCCATGGCGATTGCAACGCGACTGCGAGAAAGAGGCGTGCCCAACTTTTTTGGGCCTCAGCGGTTCGGCTTCAATGGAGAGAACATTCGGCGAGGTCTGGAGATAGTCCAAGATAGATATCATGGTTCTGATCGGTGGTTGAGACGATTTCTCATCTCCAGCTATCAGAGCTACCTCTGCAACCGATACTTGACTCGCAGATTGGAGCTAGGGGCCTTCAACTATCTACTGAAAGGAGACGTAGCCAAGAAGCATTCAACAGGGGGTCTCTTTCAAGTGGAAGACTGCGAAAGGGAGCAGACTCGTTATCAAAGTCATGAGATTAGCTTCACAGCCCCGATCTATGGCTCGAAGATGTGGGCGGCTCAGGGTCCATCTGGTGAGCTGGAAGCAAATGTCCTCTCCGAAGCTGAGGTATCGCTCGAGCAATTTGATGCCGCAAATGTCATAGGCAGCAGGCGCCTAGGACGCCTGCTGCCATCTGATCTTGATGTGACCCTCAGATCCGATGGTTTGGTAGTGAGTTTTCTTCTTCCCAAGGGCGCCTTCGCCACTACAGTGCTGCGAGAAATAATGAAAAATGAACTCTCAAACTCACATAATCCCTGCCGAGCTTGAACACGACCGCAGACTTCGACTTGCCTACTGCCATCAGTAATACTTTTGCATCATGATTTCACAAGAAAGCGTTATGTGCATGAGTTGACGTTATTTTTGACGGGTGAGGAAATGTATGTGCAAGACATGTGGTTGCTCTCCATGTAAATGCGGAAAGCCAATTCAGAATGCAGTGTGTTCAGGGTGCAAGAAACCCTACGAAGACTGCACATGTTAGATTGATAACTTGGCTGGCTATTATTTTATGAGTCTCCTTTTTTCTACGATAGGCTATGAATCTGAAAATTAAGCACCAATTACTTAAGTTATGGAGTCTGACAATAGCTGCTGACGAGTGCAGGCGATGGATAGAGACAAGATTTCACTGCATATGAGGTTAACTCAGCGGTTCTGGGAAACAAGGCTAAAATCACAGAAGCAATTAAAACATGAAACTATCGCATGAAGAAATGCAAAGTGGTACGCTTGAAGAGGCTCCCGAGAAGTCCAATTGAAGCGCGACTTCAAGCTTGGCATGGAGAGATCTGGCACACCACCCGAGGAAGAATAATCAGAGATGTGGTCTACGCTATAGACACGGGGCTGGTCACTACGGTCTCCTTCATTGCCGGCGTTTCAGCCTCTCTAGTTGTGATAGACAGAATTGTTATGGCGGGGTTGATACAAATGGGATCTGGAATGCTTGCCATATTTTTCGGATCTTACATATCCACAAAGGCTCAAAAGAACTTCTTTGAGAGTCAGATAGAAAGAGAGAAAAGGGAAATTGAGGAGGATCCCGAGAAGGAGATACAAGAGATTAGAGAAGTATTCGGGGAGATGGGTTTCACAAGTGATGAACAAGAGATAGCTGTTAGGCGTATAACCCAAAACAAGGACAAATGGCTAAACTTCATGGTTCAAGAGGAAATTGGCGTAAGTCCAGGGCTTATTGATAACCCTCTTGAAATAGGCGCTATCTCTGCGGCCTCATTTCTGCTCGGTGCAGTTCCGGCTATATCACCGTTTCTGCTGTTCAGTACCGTTGCTCAGGCTTTGCTGGTCTCATTGACATCAGTCCTAATATTCCTCTTCGCTCTGGGACTAATCAAGTCAAGAATAACAAAGATCAACTGGTTAATGAGCGGGCTTGAAACATTGTTTTTCGGTGCACTATCCTGTGGGACGGGATTTCTCCTAGGGAGAATCATCTCAGAATATTTCCACTGAGACTCCTTCCGCCAAGTATTAGATTATGGATTTCTCTTGGAAGGCAGATTTCTTACACACTCATTGGTGTTAGCGATGACACACTTGGTCTAGCAACTTGATAGACTCAAGGCTTACGTCAACTTTGAAGGGAGGAGCTTTTATTGAGTCTATCTCTTCTCCCACAACCTCTATGTTTTCCATGCTTGTTACTCCTAACCCCATCTTCTCGGCCTTTCTGAAGTAGAAAAGTCTCCTCATGTCAAAATCGACTATCTGTCCTGCAACCGTATCCGCTGCCCAGGCGTCTTTTGAGGCTATTATCACGCCTATCTTCACGCTGTATCCTGTTCCTGGCGATCCCGGTCCGTGAAGTCCCCATAGACCGTCGATTATTGCGTAGTCTGGTGGCGCAACTTGGCAAAGATC
>Ga0172364_10001341_pt1 | contig 18853 bp, 8 predicted proteins | sample LakKivSesite10cm_FD_114545 | JGI IMG/M metagenome (GOLD analysis project Ga0172364, IMG submission 114545) | Sediment microbial communities from Lake Kivu, Rwanda - Sediment site 10cm | ecosystem: Environmental > Aquatic > Freshwater > Lake > Sediment | place: Rwanda: Western Province, Lake Kivu... | reverse complement strand
TGCCTTGCAAATATGACTGATGGAAATAGTTGTGATACTACGTGGCAGGTTAATGCAACAGGTAGTGCTGACACAACATGGGAATTCTTTGTTACTTATGCTTCAATGAATTATTCAGCAAATGTCAGTGATATCAACACCCCAACTATAAATATAACCATAATTAATAATATTGCACCATCAGTAACTGCTATTTCATTGACACCAGAATACCCTCTACTAACAGATGATTTGAATTGTATTTTTACAATAACAGATCCCTCACAATTAGATGTTTTGACAGCCAATGTTACATGGTATAAAAATAATGTTTCTAATATATCATCAGTTGTTAGTGTAGTAAATGGAGTTCAGAAGAGTGAAATCTTGGGCTCAGGAAATACAAGTTTAGATGAAGAATGGCATTGTGGGGTAACACCTTATGATCAAACAACATATGGAAACCAAGTTAATTCTTCAAGTGTGACTATAAAATCAACAAAGCCACCTATAATAAACCAAATACAATGTTTTAGAAACAATAGTATTTGGACTGATTGCTCAAACCTTGTCTTCCATGACATATTTTCAGGTGTAAGGGCAAACTGCACAAGTGAATTAGCAATTGTTACAAACGTTACTTTTAACCTCACAAATATTCCCGACTCACAAACATATTTCCATAACACAATAACAACCAATGATAGTAACTGGTGGGAATTCTATTCTAATATTACAATGAATAATTCTGGAATGTTTAAGGTTGAGGTTCTTTGCACCGACAACAACTCAGAAATGGATTATGATTCTGTTAACTGGACACTTCCTTTTGGGACCCTTGTTGCAAGCTTAGTTGACCCTAATTCAAATACAAATGTAGAAAAAAATGCTTTCTTTACATTCACAGCAAATGTTGAATGTGTGGGTGGGGAATGTGGTTATGTAAATGCAACATTAGATCCTGAAAAAGGTGCAATATCAACAACCAAGGGAGATACTCCATTCTATACAACAGATGCCAATCCACAGGATTATCACAACGAGAGCTGTCTTGGAAATATGATTGATGGAAATTTGTGTCAGGTTTCATGGCAGGTTAATGCAACAGGAGAACAAAACACAACATATGAATTCTATGCAATATTCAATATGACAACAAACAAAGCATATGTTAGTGACAATGAAACAGAACATATCAATATCACTATAACAGATAGTTCAATAGTGCCACCCTATGTAAAGCTTGAGTCTCCTCCTTATAATAATGTTACAAATAGTTCAACAGTTGTTTTTAATTGCTCGGCAACAGACAACAAAGGGCTTTCAAACATGACTCTCTATGGAGATTTCAACGGAACATTTCAGGAAAATGGTTCAAATTCTATTTCAGGAATCTCAAATAGCACAACCTTCTCAAGAACCTTGCCAGATGGTGTTTTCATATGGAACTGCCTTGCTTATGATAATGATGGAAATTATGACTGGGGAAATTCAAACATGACACTTACAGTTGATACAACTAAACCCTCAATAAGTCTTGAATATCCTGATAATGATAACTTTACAACAGATACAATAACCTTTAATTTTACAGTTACTGATAATATTGACTCACAATTAAAGTGTAATCTCACAATAAATTCAACTGTTAAGGACCAAAACTTTAATGCAAATAATGGCTCAATAACCTCAAGAACAATAAGTAGTCTAGCTCAAGGGTATTATTTATGGAATGTAATTTGTTGGGATGATGCAGATAACATAAACACAAGCGAAACAAGCAACTTCACCATTATAGACCTTCCTCCAACAGTAATTCTCATAACAACGGATAACATTTTTCAACAATCAACAAACATAAACCTGCAATACAATGCAAGTGATAACAACAATGTTACCTTAGCAAGGCTATTAATAAATGGCGCTCTGAATGATACAAAAACTGACCCCATAGATGGAGCAATAGAAACATTTTCAGTAACCGGGTTGGGTGAAGGAAAATACAACTGGACTGTAAACGTTTCTGATGTTAGTGGCTTGAGTGCTCAGGCTACTGAAAAATGGTTTACAATAGATTACACAGATCCTGTAATAAACCTGACGGGTCCTGAAGATAACTTCTCAACAAATTTAAGCAGTATTTACTTTAATTATACTGTAACAGATAACCTTGATTCTTGGCTGCTTTGTAACATAACAATAAATAGTAATGTTAAAGATAATAATTATAGTGCCCAGAACGGGTCACCAATCTCAAGACTAATAACTGATCTTGAGGATGGAATAAGCTATTGGAATGTAACATGCTTTGATGATGCCGGGAACAGTAACATTAGTGAAACAAGACTGATAAACATAAGTGCGTTTCCAACAGTTGAATTAAATCTTCCGGACGAAGGCCATTCACAGAATTCGTCAGAACTGAATTTTTATTACACTCCGACAGATAACTCTGGCTTTAGTGGATGTAACTTGATAATAAATGATATTTTAAATCAGACGAATTCAACATCAATAATGAATGGTGCTCAAAATAATTTTACTCTAACAGACTTAGGTTCAGGTTATTATAACTGGACTGTAAATTGTACAGACATCTTGGGCTTAAGTGCAGTTGCATCACCAGTGAGAAAATTTACAATTGATTTTGTAAAACCAACAATCACTCTTTATAACCCCCTGCCGAATGAAACAATTTATTCCCAAACCATAACCTTCAACTATAGTGTTGTTGATGATAGGGACCAGAACCTTGTATGTAACTTAAGTCTTGACGGTTTTGTTAATGAATCAAATATACCATCTCCCAATGGCTCATATGTCAACAGAACAATAGTAACAGGCACAGATGGAGTGCATTACTGGGATGTAACTTGTTGGGATGATTCAGGAAATACTAATACAAGTGAAACTAGAAATTTCACAAGCATGATTCCCCCTACAGTAACTCTTTATGAGCCAATACCTAACGCAATCTTAGATTATAGGTTTAATGTTACTTTTAGATATACTTCTTATGATGCTAATGGCCTAGCAAATTCAAGCCTGATAATAAATGGGATTATAAATCAAACAGACTACAATCCTAATAATGGTGATTATGATAATTATTTCTATGTAAACTTTACAAACGACGGAGTTTATACATGGACTGTTAATGCTACTGATACCAATGGAATGGAGGGTACTGCAACAGCAAGGAGTCTAACGATAGATACAACCCCGCCCAATATAACAATTAATCACCCTTATAATGGTGAAAATATAACATCAAACAACGTGACATTCAACTTCACAGTAACAGACAACCTTGACAACGAGCTTATTTGTAATATTACAATCAATGATGTAGTGGAATATCAGAACATAAATGTTGATAATGGAAGCACAGTGATAAGATATAAAATAATGTATGATGGAAGTTACAACTGGAGCGTAAGTTGTATTGATGATGCCAATAACACAAATGTAACATCAACAAGAAACTTTAATGTGAGTGTAGTTCCAAATGTCACAATCGGCAATCCGCAAAACCAGAGCTGGAAGAGCCATTCAAACATAACCTTCTATTTTAACGTATCAGACAATGATGGCTTTACAAACTGCTCCCTCCTGCTAAATGGCGCAGTCAACAACACAATAAGTTCAGGAATTGTCAACAATGCAGAAAACTCCATTAACTCAACTCTTGGGGAAGGCAGTTTCAACTGGAGTGTACAATGCTATGACAGTGGCGCATACAAAAATCTTGGAACTTCGCTAAAAAAGGAAATATATGTTGATTTAAACCCTCCTGCAATAGTGCTTTATGCTCCAGAGAATGGCATAACACTTTCAAACAACTCTCCTGTTTTCAATTTCACAACAATAGATTCAATATCACAGAATATGAACTGTAATCTGACTCTTGACAATAAAATAAATATCTCAAATATTACAATAAATAATGGTTCTGAGCATATTGAAAGCTTATACAATCTAGGTATAGGAATGCACTATTGGAATGTTACCTGCATAGATTATGTCAATTTAACAAATACAAGTGTGACCTGGAACTTCACAATTCTAAGGGCTGATTTGACATTGAATGATTCTGACATAAGCTTCATTTACAATACTGCAAACCCTGAAGAGGGCAAGCAGATTACAATAAATGCCACAATCCACAATATAGGGAGTTCTGCGGCAAACAACGCAATAGTCCAATTTTATGACGGCGACCCGGATTCAGGCGGCGTTCAAATAGATATCAACAAGACAATCAGCATTAATCCAAATTCTTACGGCTATGTCAGCGCAAACTGGACAGCCACTTTGGGAATGCATAATATTTTCGTGATTGTTGATCCTCCATTAGCGTCAAATGGCAGCATAGCAGAGGAAAATGAAACGAACAACAAAGCAAACAAGACAATAATGGTTCAAAGCTGGCACTATGTATATGGAAATCTCACTGGAGAACTGGGACTTAGAAATCAGGGAAACCTTTCTGTGTATTTATGGAATGTTACTGATGCCAACAACAGCAACATATTTGCTTCTGATTATGACAATGATGTGAACTGGACTTCGCTGAATGCAATAAGCAGGAATACGGCAAATGGTTATGTTGCCAATGACTTTTCTGATATAGACAATGCGCTTTCAATGTCATCATACTCAGATTCTGTTAACAATACTTACACTATAAATGAGCAGCCGGTTGCCACTTCCTCATTTTTGGTTTATGGAAACAATGTCACAAATGTTCCAGTAGCAAATTCCACAAACAATTCCAACTTTGCCACAGGCATTCTTTGGGACTTTTCTGACGGAAATTCAGAATACAACGGAAGCCAGGATTTAGTCTTTATAACGCAGACAAATGTTGCAAAGCAGGGCAAATACGGAATATGCGACTATGAACTGAGAATCCCCTCAAACCTGAAATCATACAAGGGAACTACGCAAAGCGTTGCATTGTATATTGAAATAAAGTGATACAATGAGATTAAGTGATAAAATGCTCAGCAAAAAAGCCTTGGTGGCTCTCAATTCATTATTCTTTATAGTGGCAGTTCTCCTTTTTTTAGTCCTGAATTCCTCAATTGCTTTCGCATCATGTGGTCAGGTTTCAATCTCGCAAGAAAAAGTTGCGGTTGGCTCCAAAATTATAATAAATGTAATGGCTGCGGAGCCGTCAGCAGAACTTGTTATAAAGTCATCATCAAGCACCTACAGGCTCCTCGGAGATGCATTCTCCCAAATACCATTTGTGCCGAAGGAGACTGGCTCATACTCGGTAGAGCTTTGGAATTCAAGCATGCTCTGCGATTCAAAGAATTTCACTGCTGAAATCGCTGAAGAAGAAAATCTGAAAGTTCCTGAGAAAACATTCAAACCCCTTATTCTCTGGACAGACAAAAAGGAATATCTTTTAAGGGAGAATGTGCTAATTCACCTTAATCCCTTTGATTATGGCTATTCTCAGAAAAACCTTCTCCTAAATATTAATTCCGGCGCAGAATCATACACTTTCCTTGACTCTCTCAATTCAACTATAATATATTATCCTCCTCATGCTGGAAACTACACGCTTTTGCTTCTGGACACTTCCTCGTCAGTAATCTGGAATTCAAGTTTTTCCGTGATAGAATCTGTAGTTTACCAACCTCAGACAAACAGCAAGTCCGGCAGGGTGAACCTTTCAGGAGTTGAGGACAGGGAAAGGATTTCCAATGTCAGCTTCATAATAAGGAGAAAAAACGGAAAAGAATGGAATTATTCAATAATCCTTTCCGAGGAAAAGCAGTCCATGCTCTTCAGGGGCATTCCGCTCGGAAGCCCGGCGGAGCCGGATTATAATGCCACCATCGAGATAAGTGGCTCTTTCATAAAGAAGATTGAGCTGAAAAAGCTGAGAATAAAAGGTGATTTTGAGCTTCCGATAAATGAGCTTTCTGATGAGAATATAAAAAATATAAAAATGCCAATCATTTCAGGCAATATCACAAATGCGTTCAGCATAAACCCTGAGGCAATAAACTTCAGCGAAGGATACATAACAGTTATTGCCTCTGGCAATGAACTTTGGAAATGCGTTGACTGGGACTATGATGCGCAGTCCTGTCTCGGTGACTGGAAAAAACAGCAGGACATAGTGCCAAGGCATGAATACACTTTTCACTTTAACTCCACAGACCCGGGCTATGCTGAGTTCTCTACTGCAAACATTACCTCTCTTGCAGTCACTCCAATTGGAGAGGACAGCTTTGCGGTTGCATACTGCGACGACACAAATGACAGGATTGCATTCAAGGTTTACAGGACAAACGGCACACTCATAACCTCTGAAACAATAGTAGATTCAACTGCTGGAGCCTGCAACTACAACTCAGTAAGCGTCTCTGCACTTGACCCGAACAGGTTTGTAATCGGGTGGTATGATTCAGGAAGCAGCTACGCAAGCTTTGCAGTATACAACAAAAATGGCACGGTTTATACTTCAAGAACTGATGTGGACACAACAGCAGGAACCTCAAGAGCAGTTTCTGTTTCTGCATTCAATTCAACCACTTTTGTTTTTGGATGGTATGACCAGATTTCTTCATATGCATCATTCAGGACATATCGTGATGACGGCAGTGCATACAGCTCAATTGTCAATGTGGATACTACTGCAGGGACTTCTTATGCTGTTTCTGTTTCAGCAATAAACCAAACTGCCTTTGTCTTTGGTTACTACGACCAGCAATCAAGCGACATGACATTCAGAACATACACATCTTTAGGCACTGTAATTTCCAGCGTCACAGATGTTGATACTGGTGCAGGCGCGTCCTCGCGTGGAATCTCTGTTTCTGCAATCAACAGCAGCGCATTTGTGATTTTATGGTATGACCAGAATTCTGGCTATATCAGGTTCAGGAGATATACTGTGGGAGGAACTATCATTGGAAGCGAGGCTACTCCTGACACTGCTGTCGGCACTGGTGCAGATGCGGTAATGGTTTCCACTGCTGCAATAAATAATAGCGAATTTGCAATCTCATGGTATGATAGCACAACAGACACAGGAATTGCTGCAAGAACTTATGACGCATCAGCAGCAGCAATCTCAGGCGAGATTTCAGTGCAGCCAGCATCTCTCAGATATAATGCAATTGCAGGTTACTCTATAGCGACAGATATCGGTTTCTGCAACGGCAATTTCATAGTTGCTTTTGTAAACACGTCCTCGCAGGCTGTTTTCAAAGCATATCAAAGAAACGGTTCTGACTGGAGCGGCGTCTGTCCAGATGTGCTTTCTCCTGTTGTAAACCTTAGCTACCCAGGAAACAGCAGCATTGTTGAGTCATCATCAGTTTCTTTCAACTTTACAGCAACAGACAACAGAGACACAATCCTTCCGAACTGCAGCCTCTGGGCAAATTTTTCTGGAACATTTTCTCTCAATAAAACAATATACAATGTTTCTACTGGCAATACAACAAACATAACTGTGTCAGAAATTTCTGACAGGAATTACCTTTGGAATATTCAATGTTATGATAACTCAGGAAATTCTGCATTTGCTGCAAGCAATTACTCATTCTCGCTAAATTATAACTTCCCCGTAATATCGCAGCTTGCGCTCAATGAGAGCATTATAAACCAGAGCAATCCAGTTAAGTTCAACTGTTCCATAACAGACAGTTATGGGATAAGCTATGCATACATGACGCTTCTCTACCCGAACGGTTCTTCCTATAACTATGCTCTGAATTCGTCAGGAAACCAGTTCTATTTCATCACAAACGACACTGTGCAGCTTGGAAACTACAGCATAACTTATGTGTGGGCAAACGATTCGCTCGGACAGGCATCATACAATTCAAGTCCAGAGATTTCATTTTTGGTAACTCCTTCTCCCCCTGCTGCATTTGATCTTAACTCACCAGCTAATGCAACAGTATCACAGAATTTAATGCCCAATCTAAGCTGGCAGCAGACTTCTGAGCAGGACTTCTTGAATTATACAATAATAATAGACAAAGACATTGATTTTTCAAGCCCTGATTTCATTTATTATAATTTTGGAATAGCAAATACGTCAAGAGTGGTTGATTACGCCTTTGACTCTAACACGCTCTATTACTGGCATGTTACCGCCTATGACGCTTTTGGAAATGCTAGGAATTCTACGCATTTCTTTTCATACATAACTGACACTCTTGCGCCTTCAATTAGCTTGAATTCTCCTGATAATTACACATTTGTAACAGAAAATCCTGTTTCATTCAATTATACTCTTTCAGATGCAAATACTTTGAGTACGTGCATTCTCTATGGCAATTTCAGCGGCTCATTTTTGCCAAACGAGAGCAGTTCCTCACTTATCAACGGCTCTCAAAATACTCTTTCAACCACTCTTAATGAAGGAATTTATTCATGGACTGTTTGGTGCAATGATACTGCAGGAAATGGTGGTTTCTCTTCTGAAAACAGAAGCGTGAAGATTGATCTCAATCCTCCTGGGATTAGGCTTGTAAATCCTGGAAACAATACATTAAACAATTGGTCAAATAATGTTGTTTTCACAATAAATGCAACAGACAGGATGTCAGAAATCTTGTCATGCTCTCTTATAATCAACAATGCTGTAGATCAAACCCAAACCGACATTATCAATGGCATCAACTACAATTTCACAAATTTCATGTTCAATGGAAATTACACCTGGCGTGTGAATTGCACAGACATTAATGGTTTCACTAACAGTTCAGTAACATACAATCTGTCTGTTAATGTAATAGATACCAATCCGCCCTTGGTTACCCTGAACTTTCCTATCAGCAACATTCATCTCTCATATCCAAATGTCAGCTTCAACTACACTGCAGAGGATGCGACTGGCATACAAAACTGTTCCCTGTTTCTTGACGGAGCAATAAATACAACAGACAACAATGTAAAGAACCTTGCGAACAACTTTTTCAATGTGTCCAATCTTTCAGAGAAAAATCACAACTGGACAGTGCGCTGCTATGACAACAGCACAGAGCACAACAGCTATACTGCTTCAGTAGAAAATTTCACTATTGACCTCACAAACCCTCAAGTTTCTCTTGAATCTCCAGCAGACGATTCTTTTTACCTCTCCTCAAATGTTGAATTCAATTACACCCCCTCTGATGCCAACCTCAACAACTGCTCTTTATACGGAAATTTCTCAGGCAGTTGGGAACTGCAGTCAACTGAATACAGCCCTATAAACGGCTCAATTAACTCATTCTCGGCTATTCTTTCAGACGGCAAATATGCCTGGAACGTGCTATGCTATGACCTTTCAGGAAGGAACAGTTTTGCAACCTCAAACAGAACAGTAAAGGTTGATACATCTGCTCCATCTTACAGCGGAATCTCATCATCTCCAGTGTCGCCAGTGAACTATTCCTCAGAAACTTATTACTTCAACATAACATGGACTGATAATTTTGCAGTTGCTTCTGTTTATTTTGAGAGCAACTTTTCAGGAAACCTTTCAAATGAAAGCGTTTCTCCTTTAGGGCAGCACTACTCTGTAAACAGGAGCGGGCTGGATGCAGGTTATTACTCATACAGGTGGTATGCCTATGACACAACAGGCAACCTGAACTACACAGACCAAATTTATTATGAAATTGATAAAGCGCCCTCAAATGTAAGCCTGCTGCTAAATGGAACAGACGGTAACCTCACAATGAATGAGGATTCATCAATCAACATCACTGCAAACCTGATAACGCCGGACTCAGGACATGTTGAAATTTACATAAACGGCAATCTGACAGCAAACGGCTCTTCTCCACAGAGAAAAGAGATAAACTTCACCGAGCCTGGAATGTACAACATAACTGCTGTATACAATTTCACCTCCAATTATCTTGCAAATTATAAAACTTATTTCTTATCTGTTTTAGACATCACCCTTCCTATAATCATGCAAATATTCCCTGGAAACAACTCAAAGATAGGCACAAATGACATAAATTTTCAGTACAATGTCAGCGACAGCAGCGAAATCGCGAACTGCAGCCTTTTCATAAATGGCACTTTAAATCAAACCAACAGCAGTGTCTTAAGAGATACAGTCCAGACATTCTTCCTAACTGTTGCTGACGGAGACTATTCTTGGAGGATTGACTGCTATGATAATGCAAGCAACTTCAGGCAAGGGAGCACTTCCAATTTCACCTCTTTGAAGTCAGACAAGATTATTGCACAGGCCTATCCTGCAAAGCCGTCATATGAAAAAGGTGATACAGTTTCCCTATTCGGCAATACAACGGGCGTGTTTGGAAATCCAATAAGCACAGATATATATGCAAATGTCATAAAAGGAAACACCTCTCTAGAATGGGGGAACACCTCATTTAAATACAGGCGCCCGATTTTTTCAACCAACAGTTTGAACATCTCCTTTTACAAAACAGTGGATTTAAACATAAGCGGGCTTGACTCCTCAATTTCAAACTGCTCAGAGATAAGGATTGTTCAGAACTCCTCATTCAATCACACAAGAGTGCCCTCAACAGTAATTGCAGAAGACGGCAATAACTCATGCGTTGTAAGATTCAACATAAATGCGAGCGCTCTAATCTCAAATCAGAATGATTACTACGCATATTACGGGAATTCAAGCGTGTCTGCAACAGGCGACAGTGTGCCTTTATATGGAATCAGAGTGCAGCGCGGCGATGTTGCAGGCACCACAACTTCTCTTACCGACTCAATGGACGCTGTCAACACTTCGCAGGCATTTGTGCTCTTTGGAATGAATGTTGCAAGCTCTGTGCCTGCAAGATGGGAGTTAACTGGAAGAATTTCCTCTTCTACACAGGTTGCTTTTGACAGATATGTCGGCACAACATCTGCGAATGTCTCATGGCAAGTTATAGACGGCTCTGACATTTATGTCCAGCGAGGCACATCCTCTTTTGCCGCAGCTGCCACAAATGTAACAATCAATATTGACAATGTAAATCTCAACGAGTCATTTATAATAATTTCAAGCAGGACAAGCTCAACAACTGCTGCCAACAGCAATATGGGATTCCTTACAGCGAGATTCCTGAACTCTTCGGTAATATACATTGAAAGGGGCACAAGCGGAAGCACAGCAACAGCAGAGTATCAGGTTGTCTCCTGGAAGGGCGCAAAGGTTCAGTCAGGAAATCTCTCCTTTACATCAACTTCAGCTTTATCTGAAATCTCCAGCGTGAACCTTTCAAGAACATTCCTTATTTTTAGCAGAGGAATCAGCGGAGACACAACCCTCGGCTCCAACATGATATTCGGCAATTTCACTAATTCAACTTCAGTTTATTTTGCAAGGAACACTGCGGCAGGAACAGCTTATGTTGCTTGGTTTGCAGTCCAGCTTCCTCCTGATTTTGAGGTACAGAATGGGATAATCTCTCTTACGTCAGATACGAATGTGGGCATAAACAAGGTCGTTCCTGAAAGGACATTCAACATTCAATCCTCTTCAACTGTTGGCACAGGCACTACCTATGCAAATGCACAAATGAGGTCAATCCTCACAAATGAGACCAACCTTTGGCTGGACAGTACTTCTGGCACAAACTCAAACACAGTTGCATGGTTCACAATTGAGGAAAAATACCTTAATGTTTCCTTCGGAGAGGAGCAGCAGCTCATGGCATCTGACTATGGCTCAAGCGGAATAAATGGAATTTACAATCTGGACTGGAATTCTGATAACAATCCAGTCGGGAACTATTCATTTGTATATGTTGCGTCCATGGAAAATTTCACTTCTGCAAGAACATATGCTCCTTTTGAACTAGTGCCAGATATAACTGCTCCAAACGTTACATTAGTTTCGCCTTCAGACCTTCATAAGCAAGGAGTCGGCTATGTCAACTTTAGCTATGTTCCTTATGATATAAATCTTAAAAACTGCACTCTGTACATCTGGAGAGGAAGTGATGTTTCTGTAAATCAGACGAACTCATCTCCTCTTAACAACCAGAGCAACTTCTTCTATAATGTTTACTTTGGAATAGGACTCTACAGATGGAATGTAAAATGTGATGATACTGAAAACAATTCAGGATTTGCACCTGCCAATTTCACTCTCAACATCACAGGTCCTGACTTGAAGGTTGCTTCAACTGACATCTGGTTCAGCAATGATTCGCTTATGGAAGGCGTTAACATCACAGTTTATGCAAATATCTCTAACATAGGACTTAGCGACGCTAAAGATCCATTTATTGTCCAATTTTTCAAAGGAGACCCTGCTTCAGGTGGAGAACAGATTGAAAACAATAAAACAGTGAACAATTTAGATATTGGAAATATAACAACCTTAAATGCGAGCTTTATCTTAACTGCAGGATTAAATTCTATATATGTTCTAATTGATCCCAACCAAGCGGTTAATGAATCAGATGAGAGCAATAATAATGCAACCAACAACATAAGCATAGTATTATACCAGTATTATTATGGGAATATAAGCGCAAACATGGCGTTAGATACTTCTTCAAACAATTCCATTTTTGGATGGACAGATGTCTACGGAAATTCAGGGTTTATCTTTGTTGCAGACATGGGCTCAAGCTTCCAATTCTCAAATCTTCAGGCGCTCACAAGAAACATAAACAATCAGTTAGTTAACAACGATTTCTCTGAACTTGATACAGTTCTTAACACAACTGACTTTACAGATTCAATAAAAAATGTTTGGGGCAACGGCTCGGAAACGCCTATTGCTACAGATTCATTCAATCTTGGCAGCGGAATTATAAATTATGTGCCCATTGTGAATTCTACAAATTCCAGCAATTTTATCACAGGCATACTCTGGGACACTGCAGATGACGAAAGCGCAAACTACCAGTATGACCAATCTGATAAAGAAGATGTAATTTTCGTTACAAAAATCAACCGCAAAAAAGCAGGCATGTATGGCATTTACGATTATGAGATTAGAGTTCCGTCACTCCTTAGATCATACACACCCGATAAGGAAACAGTAGTATTTTATACAGAAATCAATTAACTAATTATATTCTTTATCAAAAATTGCCATAATACCTTGTTATTATAATCAGGGAATGGACGGCACATTATGTCAAGTTTGGAAATATTCTTCTTTAGTTCAAGATATTTAACTGAAAATATTATGGTAAAAATAAGTGGTAAAAACATTTAGGATACTTTGCAAATATTCTGATATATTATTATTGAACCTGTTTCCTATTTATCTCTTATAATTATGATTATTAACATGCTGAAAATTTTTTTTTATGACATCAAAGATATGAGAAAAGAATCTATTTTTTTTATCAAAAATCGCCAGAATACAAAAAAATCGAAGATTTTTTGTACATAAAATGCTTCGCATTTTATTGTACTTTGGGCTTTAGCCCAAAGATATTTATTAAAAATTTGAAGTTAATCTTTTTATCCTAGTTCAACATAGAAGTAGTAATTTGAAACAGCACTGTTTCCATTATGCCCGTCTTCTCCAACAAGCATCTGGAAATCATGAGCACCGGCATCAAAGCCAGCCTTGTTCTGATTTATTATTGCTGTATACACAATGTATGTTCCATCGTGCAGCAGCACTTCCTCAAAATAGTTGTTTACTGCAGGCGCATCATTTTCATAAAGGAACTGGCTGTATTGGCAAGTGCCTGCTGTCATATTCAATGCTCCTATGTAAAATGTATTGCTCAATGTTTTATTGAAAGTTTCATTTATGCCATCCTTGTCTGTTGCGCCTATGTTGAGTGCTGTTTCTTCTGTGCTTATTTGAGTAAGGGTTGAGCAATTAATGCTCGCCCAGCTTACTGAATTTGGAGTTCTGACAGCATACACTTCTCCAGCAGGGCTCACATCTGTCCAACTATACATGCTCTTATTGTTTGCATCATCCAGTGTTATGACTCCAGAAACATTTCCATAATAGCCCTGCCAGCTTTGAGTAACCTGGGTTACATTTATTTCAAGCGCAGTTACATTTCCTGCTATTGCTGTTGTATTCAAGGCAGGGGATTCTGCCCTTCTGCTGCTTGAAACAGGAGTCAGGGTATCCGGACCTATTGGAGCTGCAGAAACAGAATAAATAATGGCTTGGAGCAATGCAAATATTACAAATAGTGCTATGAATGCTGCAAATAATTTTTTGCTATTCAATATTCTCCACCAATTGTCTGAAAACAACCCTGTTTTTCTGAATTTTGCACTTTTCACAGGTTCTTTTTGCTCTTAACTGTAGCACAATTCCTATATAAATCTTTTCATTTCATATTTAAGTATTTTAGTATATTAAATACGATAGTAAAAAAAATAAAATAATTAATAAAATTAATAACTTAACTAAATATTAAACTTAATGAACTATTTAAATTTTACTCTTGTAGCTGCACAAATTAATAGCAAATTCACAAGAAGAGCTGGTTAAAAACTTCTAAAGAACCTCTGCAACTATTCTAAAGAACGCCTATGACTATAAAACTAATCAAAAAATTAATAATCACTGATACCTAATCACTTTTAACCAGAAGAGGCAAATAAATTAAAGAATAAAAAAAAGAACTTTACTAACAGCAGTTTTTGATTATTATGCTTATTGCCTACAATATTGCTTTTCAAATGCCAAAAGTTTAAAAATATCGGCTGATATCTGGTTTTTTATTCATTATATATGCTATTTACCTGTTTTTTTATCTTTCATTTTTAATCAAAAAAAGAGACTGAATCAGATGTTCCGTAAGAAATCAGATTCTGAAAGGATTTCTGCAGAGAGAAAGACCTCTCCGAATGCGAGGGAGATTCCCTTGCTTGCGAAAGATGTCATTGAAAGGGGAAATTTCATAGGTCCAAATGAGGTGCCTGAAGAGCTTCCATCTCTGGACTCAAAAGGCAACAAATCAATCAACCGTAAACCAGCTTCTGAAAAATTAATGGCTAAGCAGGATTTGAACTTCAATCCAGATGAGGAAATCCATCATCTGAAAGGAAGGGTTGAAAGGGTTGAGAGGCTTTTGAAGAGTGCGAAGAAGGAGCACTACTTGCATCTCCACGACGGCAGAATAATTAAAAATATCCATGACCTAAGGGCTTCTCTTGTAGGCATGAGTTCAGACACTTTCAATCATCATGTTAACTTTGAGAGAAATGATTTTGCTGACTGGGTGCGCACGGTTTTTGGTGAGCAGGAACTGGCTGAAAGGCTTTCGTCAGCAACAAGCAGAGCCCAGATGATTAGGATATTCAACGAATTCTTTGATTAAACCTTAATTTGATTGAATCGTAATCGGGTCTTTTATACTTTTGATTTTTTTCTATAATTTAATAAATTTTTCTTCTCATTACCTCGTCGTGAACCTTTAATTTAATAAATAAAAGAACTATTCTTTTCGTATTCTTTGGAAATTTTGAGCTTAATTAATGCTCATTATTAAAAAATAAGGTTTATTATCGTTTATTTTGCTTTCATATTCATCTCAATTTGAGAAACATTTATATAGAAGTATACTTTTTAGTATCTTAAAATACGCTTTGTTGATAGATAATAGAACACGATACTAATTGCGTAAAAACAATCAAGCGAGAAAGCTCAGACGAGCAAGTAAAAAAAGAGGTGAATAAGATGAGAAGCAAATTTCTCTTATTAAAATTATTAGGCATAGCCATCATTATCATGTTTTCTAGCGTTGTTTTAGCAGAAACACAGCAGCAGCCAGTAGGTCCTGATACTCTAACAGAAATGTATTCAGGCAGGCACCCTGTCTCTTCTCCTTTAACGCATAATGCATATGCTGGTAATGTGACTGGGCTTGAGCTATATACAAGGACTTCTACTCTTGGATGGCAGGGCTATTTCGGTAATGTCTCTGGTACAATTACATTAGATGATGCTAGCAACAACACAATGTATGACTGGGCGCTTGCAGCTCCAGAAGGTGAAGTATACGCAGCAACAGCTACAGTCAGCAATTGGGATAATGTTTTGTGCGCAGGAGCATATAATATCAGCTATCATGAGAACGAAACCTATAATTTCAACAAGTACCCAAACGGCACTTTGAAAACAATACAGGACGTAGACGGGATTGACGAGACATTCAATGTATCATTCGCTGGTGACTTCTATGTCGGTTCACAGCACATTAGCTCAGCATCAGGATGCCAAGCATCATACCTGTATGTGAGCGATGCCGCTGATCCGACAGGGAAATTCACTGAATTGCTGCTCCTAGACAACTCAACTGCAAATGGAGTGCTTATCTTCACTTCCCTGCTTGTGCAGGGCGGAACAACAGGCTTTGACAGTGTAACCCACGACTTCCAGATGTTGGTTGCAGAAGACGGGCACAATGGTAACGAAGCCACAACCGCATATTATTTTTATGTGGAGATACAGTAAGAAAAAATTTCATTTTTGATTTATATTTTTTTATTTTTAATTTTTAACTGTAATTTCATGTTCAAAAATTCAATCAAAATTTAGATAGAAATAGTCAGCATAGAGAGTGATGATACGTGCGAACTGACACTTACAAAAAAGTAGTTTGGCAAGAGACCCCGCAATCTGTCAGGGTAATCCAGGGCTTTTACTCTGAAGAAGGGGATTTTGTCAGAGTGAAAGGCGACTATAAGGACGTCCTGATAAGAAAGGACAAGATAATTTCAATAGAACACAAGCAAGCGAGAGGTGTTCCAAATGTTACGAGATAAAAAATCAATAAAATATCTTCCAAACGCACAATTGATTCTAGTTTTCCTGATAACTGTCACATTGAGCACATTCATCCTAAGCACAAGGGTCAGTGCTATTCCAGGCGGTCCTGTACTAATATCAAACAGCACAGACACAGGCCCTTCACTTTCTGCCATTTCAAGAACAGATGCCAGGGGAACAATCACCACATTAAAACTCGACATGAATCAGCAGAACTACCGCTGGAAGGCATATATTGGAAATGTTTCAGGAAAATATGCATTGATGGATTCAAGCAACTATACAATCTATGATTGGACTCTTTCCTCAAATTCCGGAGAAGTTTATGCAACCAGATATGCCAGTTCAGTAAGCTGGAGCACAGTTGCCTGTGCAAATTCAACAGAAATAACTAATGAGGAAAGCACGATGAACCACACAAGTTCTGAAGCAGACAGCATAAGAAACACATTCACTTATGTTGTGCATCAAAGTTTTGAAGTAGGTTCAAAGCCCATAGCCCAAAATACATGCAACTCAACAGCCACTTACCTGAACAGCGCTTCCCAGACAATTAATGAAAGCACTACAAAATTCCAGGAAGTGCTTCTGGATGACTATGCCAATGCATTCATATATGTCACAATTTTGGATTTCAACACATCAGGATATAATAATGTCTATTATGATTTCCAGATGCTGGTTGCAGAGGATGAAGGAGCAGCAAACCCGACAACATATTATTTTTATGTAGAACTTCTCTAAATCAACAAGCAGCTTTTGAGAAAAAAGGTGATTTATTTGAGAATCAAGCAAGCAATGAAAATTTTCATGATAATACTGCCTCTTGCATTCTTGGTTTACTTCTGGGCAGCATCTTTTTTCATGTTCGCTGGAACTGCAGGCGCAGTAACCTACTGGAATGTAAACGCTACTGTGAATGTAACAAACCAGGCGCCGACAGTGACAAATGTAGTCGTGGATGATGATGTAGCATCTCCTCCAAATCAGATTGATTTGACTCCAGGCTCTACAAAATTAGTTTACTGCAATGGAACTGCCAATGATACAAACGGCTATTCGGACATAACAACTGTAAGCGCAGTATTTTATGAAAATGTTACAGCAACTCCTGCAAGTGCTAACAATAATGAAACCCATTACATCAACAGCTCCTGCTCTGTAAGCGGAGGAGCTGGGGTTTCAGAAACAGCAATTTGCGCATTCCAAATATTATATTATGCAAATAACCAGACATGGATTTGCAACATGACTGCCACTGATTCAGACAGCGCAACAGGCACTGGAATTGATGGAACAACAGTCAATCTGCTCATAGGGCTGAATATTTCAAACCAGATACTCAACTATGGCGACATTGCCCCTGATGCAACTTCAGGTTCTGTTACAGAGAATGTTACAAATCATGGAAATACCCAGATTGACCTCGCATTGAACGGCACAAACATGCCCTGCTCTGGTGTTGGTTCGATAAATGTTGAAAGGCAGCATTACAATGTTACAGGAACAGAGCAAACCTATGACAGCATGGTAAACCTGACTGGCACACAAACAACCATAACTAATTTCAACCTTGCAAAGAGAACAGACGCTTCTGGCGACTCAAAGAGAACAAGCTATTGGAAGATACAGGCGCCATTGGGAACCAAGGGAAGATGCGAGGGCAATGTGACATTCACTGCACTGGCAGGATAAGACAATCAGTGAGCTGATAAGATAATTATTTTTCTTACTTATTCTTGTTTTTTATATCCTTAAATCTGTATCTTAACATATCTCCAGCTCTTTAAATCGAAATCCTGAACTTGGCATTCTGAAATCCATAAAATCAAAATCTTAAAATTGAAATATCCATTTAATTAAAATATTTATTTTCGTGTTTGCTTCATTATTTTTTTTATCAAAAATCGCCAGAATACAAAAAAATCGAAGATTTTTTGTACATAAAATGCTTCGCATTTTATTGTACTTTGGGCTTTAGCCCAAAGATATTTATTTTTGTTATATTTTATTTTTTATTCATTTTCAAATTATTTTTTTTACTTTTTAAATAATCACATTCTTTTTACTTTCTATCTAAATGATAATTATTTTTTTGCTTTTCAAATTATTTTTCTTATAACTTTTAATTTCTTTTATAATTTTTTAATTTTT